>WNGE01002961.1_pt1 | contig 48118 bp, 56 predicted proteins | sample 5400651 | NCBI WGS metagenome assembly WNGE01 (sample SAMN13153370, study PRJNA577476) | soil metagenome | isolation source: 60 cm soil or saprolite under grassland replicate 2 | place: USA:California | collected 2016-06-15 | reverse complement strand
CGTTTCAACGCTGCCCGGAATCTCGGTTAACATCACCACAAAAGATGGATCTATTGTGGTGGATGGTAGTCAGGCCACCTCTTTCACGGTGGATGTTAAGAATGGGAACACCGTCGTAGCAACCGAGTCCGGGTTGGCAGAGTTGCGTGCCGGTAGTACGGTTAAGCTGATTGCTGCGGGCGACAGCGCCACGGCTGGGACTCCTGTTCCTCAGGGCGGTGAGGACAGCGACCTTAATGGAGGTAGATTGGCGGTTCTTCTCCTCGCGGCTGGTGGTGCTATTGCTGCGGTGTTCTATGCCATCACGCACAACAACGACATTAACTTGGGCGGCACAGTAGTAGTAGTGAGCCCGACTAAGTAAGCGTTTGATCCACTTCCGAAAAAATACCGTCGGCGCTGCTTACCGATGGTCATAAGATGTAACCTTGCGGGTCACGCGACTCTCAGTCGTGATTGGCCCGCAAGGTTTTGGCGGTATCAATAAATCCCACCTGAAGTTTCCTTAAGGTATTTTCCCATGCAAATTGCAGTAATCGGCACCGGTTACGTAGGGTTAGTCACGGGGGCGTGTTTCGCCGAGTTTGGCGTCGATGTCACTTGTGTAGACGTCGACGCAGAAAAAATTGAGCGTCTCTCTGGTGGAGTAATGCCCATCTATGAGCCGGGACTAGAACAAATCGTTAGTAAAAACGTGCAGGCGGGTCGCCTGCGATTTACCACGGATGTCAAACAGGCGGTCGAACAGGCACTGGTGATTTTTTTGGCAGTGGGAACTCCCCCTAAGCTAGACGGTGCTCCCGATCTTAGCTTCGTAGAAGCGGCCGCACGCTCTGTGGCGGAACACATGAACGGGTACAAAGTGATTGTTACCAAATCTACCGTACCAATTGGCACTGGCGAGTATATCCGCCGCCTAATACGCGAAAATCGAAAGTCACGCGTTAACTTTGGGATCGTTTCGAACCCCGAATTCCTTCGCGAGGGCGCGGCGATCAACGATTTCATGCGACCCGACCGGGTCGTCATTGGCAGTGCCGATGAAGAGGCGATTGCCATTATGCGCGACCTATATCGTCCCCTCTACCTGATTGAAGCCCCCTTTGTCGTTACCTCGCTGGAAGCTGCAGAGCTAACCAAATATGCGGCGAATGCATTTCTAGCGACGAAGATATCTTTCATTAATGAGATAGCTACACTCTGTGAAAGCATCGGCTGCGACGTTCATGACGTCGCAAGGGCTATCGGAATGGACAAACGCATTGGGAGCAAGTTCCTGCATCCGGGTCCCGGGTTTGGTGGATCTTGTTTTCCGAAGGACACGCAAGCGCTCGCATCTGTTGCTCGTCAGTTTCACTGCGACTCTCTGCTGGTTGACGCGGTAATTGAGATCAACCGCCGGCAACGACGGGCGATGGTGCCCAAAATCGAAAAACTGGTCGGAACACTTAAAAATACAACAGTGGCTGTATTGGGCCTTGCTTTCAAGCCAGAAACAAATGACATGAGGGAAGCTCCATCGGTAGAAATCATTCGCGGCCTCATTGCAGGCGGCGCGAATGTGCGAGCCTATGATCCAGTCGCAATGACTGAGGCCCGCCAGCAGTTGCCGGACATCGACTATGCGGAAGATGAGTATGCGGCAGTCAAAGACGCTGACGCATTGGTTTTCGTGACAGAATGGAATCAATTTAGAGCGCTGGATATGGCCCGTATTCGCGATTTGATGAAGTCCGCGAAGATTGTCGATCTGCGAAACATTTACGACCCAACAGACATGCGCGAACTTGGGTTTGAATACGTTGGAGTGGGGAGATAGTAGGGTTAATAAATCACAAATGTCCGAACTGAGCTTGTTTGTTATCTGGATGTTTCTATGAGTCTATCGGGAATAGTGTTGGTGACCGGAGGCGCAGGTTTCGTCGGTTCACACATAGCTTCAGCCCTGGTTACTAGCGGTGCGCGCGTCCGCATTATCGATGACCTCTCTACTGGCTATCGTGAGAACATCACCGAAATCGGCGGTGACATCGATTTCGTTTTAGGTAGTTTGTCTGATGAACCGTTGTTAAATAAGACAATGGAAGACGTTGAGTTAGTATTTCACGAGGCGGCTATCCCTTCAGTACCGAGATCGGTTGAGAATCCTCGACGGACTCACGTGTCCTCGGTAGATGCGACGTTCTCCCTACTACTAGCGGCTCGTGACAAGAAAGTGAGGCGTGTGGTCTATGCGGCCTCGAGTTCTGTTTACGGAGACCAACCCACTCTTCCCAAATCCGAGGCTATGTTACCGAATCCTCTTTCACCCTATGCGGTGGCAAAATTGGTGGGCGAATACTACTGCCAGGTTTTCACACGTGTCTACAATCTGGAAACCGTTTCGCTTAGATATTTCAACGTGTTCGGTCCCCGCCAGGATCCGAGTTCGCAATACTCCGGCGTAATCTCACGATTCATCGCGGCACTTCTAAGCGGCCAAACACCTGTAATATACGGGGACGGCGAGCAGTCGCGAGACTTTACTTATGTCGACAATGTTGTGCAAGCGAACCTTAAGGCTGCTCAGACGAGCAAAGGTGTCGGGTTGGTCATCAACATTGCGAATGGCGAGCGGATTACTTTGAATCAACTTCTGCGCGAGCTTAAAGATCTTACCGGAAGACTGAGTGTGAACGCGGTTTACGAAGATGCTCGGCCAGGTGATGTCCTCCACAGTCTAGCCGACATTTCACGTGCTCGTGAACTGCTGGGATTCGAACCTCAAGTGGGACTACGTGAGGGTCTACGACGGACGATGGATTGGTGGAAACTCAGCCGCTTTGCTGCGCCTTAAGCTCGGAAAGAACCCACAAGATTCCTAGAAGGTGGATCCTACGCTTTTCTCTTCCACTAACGCTTGCAGACTAACTGAATACGGCGGCCGAGCCACGCCTTTGTCTGTGATGATAGCCGTAATCAGCTGGTTCGGCGTGATATCAAATGCTGGATTGTGGACGACCACTCCGTTAGGACCGAGTTGATAATCACCTAAGTGCGTTACCTCTCGAGGGTCGCGTTCTTCAATCGGAATTTGTTCACCAGACGGGAGCGACAGATCGAGCGTCGAAATCGGCGCAGCCACGTAGAAGGGGATATTGTTCTCCTTAGCTAGTACGGCAACCATGTAGGTCCCAATCTTGTTTGCCGTATCGCCATTTGCTGCAATTCGATCCGCGCCGACCACCACGCAGTCAACCTTTCCGCCTTTCATTACGTGTCCCGCCATATTATCTGTAATTACGGTGACTGGTATGTTGTCTTTGGCTAGCTCCCAAGCAGTCAGCCGCAGCCCCTGCAGAAATGGACGAGTTTCATCTGCTATCACCGCGACTCGCTTTCCTGCGTCACGCGCCCCACGAATGACACCTAAGGCCGTGCCATAGTCTCCGGCAGTTGCAAGAGCACCGGCGTTACAATGAGTCAACACAGTCGCTCCGTCAGGAATCAAAGAAGCTCCGTGGCGCCCGATGGATCGGTTCGCGTCAATATCCTCCTGAAAGATTCTCAGTGCCTCGTCTACCAAATCGCCTTTAATCTCCTCTACATTTCGACCGCGAGCCTTCTCGCGTTCAAAGGCCGCACGCATCCGCTCAATGGCCCAAAAGAGATTGACTGCAGTGGGGCGTGTCTTACTCATCACGTCACACATGAAGTCAAAGTCGTCCTCAAGATCGGCGACCGAAGTGCCAACCGACTGCTTGGCGCCGAGAGCGAGTCCCATGGCGGCCGAGACACCGATCGCCGGAGCACCCCGCACGACCATCTTCTTAATTGCCTCTGCCACTTCTTCGTACGACCGCAACATCAGATATTTCTCTTCAGCGGGCAGTAAGCGCTGATCGATCATACGCACGCCTTCACTAGTCCATTCGACTGTTTTGATCATTTTGTAAAATCTTCACCGGTTTTCGGTTGGATGAATCTTACTGGACGCAAAAGGCTGAATCAACGCAGGAGAGTCCCCGTCTGGCGCACGCCGCTCTCTTGTAGTTGCCGGTGAGGCAAGAGTTAAATTGACGTGGACGAGCCCTTATTCGGAAACGAAGCCCTGAGGGGCGTATTGCATGAGAGAGCAGACCACCGCCAGGTCTGAAACGAATTAACATCCTTGTAGGTGAAGGATGTGACGGTCGTTCTTTCAACTCTATGGCAGACCACTCCCACCGCGCCACGCCACTCAGTTTTACGTTTTCGCCCAAGTCCTTGCGATGTTCTGTGAAGCAAGGCAGCTAGCGCTTACGGCGCATCATTGTCATGGAGCCGCTCAACCCCAGGCCGAGCAGCACGATCGACGCCGGCTCGGGAATAGCTGCTGCAGGGCTCTGTCCTTCAACTACCAAATTATCGATCCGGTTACTCCCGGTGGCCGCCGAAGCACCGTTAAATACGATGCGGAATGCGGCGCTCGAATTGTTGTTTAATCCGGTGATGCTACCAAGATCGAAGGTGAATAAACCGAAAGACGTTGGCGGGTTGTACGGCGCATTGAAATTGACAAAGGTTATACCGTTGAGACTGTATTGGAACTGGTTGCTGTTGAACCCAGTTGCGGAACGCTGAGCTGCGAAGCTAACTATGATGTTAGTGAAGCCCACCGTACTTACGCTTAACGTAACGTTCTCACCGTTATTGGCCTGATTGGTTAAGTTGAGAGCTTGGCCGGCAGAATCACCCAGCCGAGCGTTCATCGTGCTTCCGCTCGCAAATCCAATGCTTGAGAAGCTGCTTTCAAGCAAGCCCGCGCCGTGGTCCACAATCAGGTTCGAATCGTTAAAGTTCCAGATACCGATTTCGTCAGCGCGTGCCGTTCTGGCGGGGCAGAACAATAACAGACCAAAAAGCGCTGAGGCGGCCAATAAGCGCGAGCCTTTGTTGAGGGTTGCTTTGTCAGGTGTATACATAGTTTTTCTCCTTGATGAGGTTGTGAGTGTCAAAACTCTCAGGCGACTTGTGAGGAAGCAGAGAATCTTGAGCAAAGAGAATTGATAAGGCTGCCGGACACTAAGGTGACAGCCTTCCAAGTTGCTTGGAGCGGAAACGATATGTCATTTTCAAGTCGTTAGTCAATGGAAGCAAGTCTGCCCAGGGCTTATTTGGGACGGGTGCCTTTGTGTCAATTAAGTCGCTAAGCTAATATCCAAAGAGGTTTCAATTAAGTGGAGGGAAGTGTGGAAAACCATTTCATTAACCTGAACGATGCGAAATCATTCGAAGAGTTACTAAGTCGCTCTCAGGAGAGGCCAGTCGTTGTATTCAAACACAGTATGACGTGCCCGATCAGCGCGGCGGCCTATGAACAGATGACCCACCTTGACGGCGAAGTTGCGTTGGTTGATGTGCAAAGCGCGCGCGAAGTGTCCAGGGAGATAGAGAATAAGACGGGAGTCCCGCATGAGTCGCCGCAGGTACTTGTCTTGCGTAATGGCAAAGTGATTTGGAATGCATCACACTGGAGAGTCAAAGTAGACGCCGTTGCGGAGGCCATTCGGGAAAACGGCTAGAACAATTTTTGCAAAATGTGCAAGGGTAAAGGCTAGGAGAGATGATCGAGGCTACTGAAAGGCGTGGGGCTGGGATTGAACCGCGCGAAATCAAGCAGGAGGGTGACGCAGGTCTGCGTATCACCTGGGGCGATGATCATGTATGCCGTTACACCGCTGCTGATCTCAGACGCGCCTGTCCTTGTGCCCAATGCGTCAACGAATGGACTGGCCAGAGAGTACTGAAACCAGAGGCCGTGTCGCAGGAGCTCACGATAGTGGAAATTAGCATCGTGGGGCGCTATGCACTTAACTTTCGCTGGAACGATGGGCACGAGACTGGCATTTACAGTTTTCGATATTTGCGCGACCTATGCGAGGAAGAAAAGAATTAGGTCAGGTAAAAGGCCGGAAGCCTGTTGATATTCGCTCCCTTACTCAATGATCTATGGCACAATAGAAATATGAACGAACGGGATTTCTTTAACGAAAAAGAGGAAGTTAAGAAGGCAACCTATAGTTGCCCCCATTGTCGTGAACGCGGTGAATACGAAGTTCGCTGGTTGAAGCGTACCAAGAAGCCAGGTCCGCCGAGGGGCGCTAATGAGCAAGACCGAATGCGTTTTCAGAAATCACGCGATTACTTGGTGCGTGTGGACGACATGCTGGCCTGTAAGAACATGCGTTGTCGCCGGCGCTTTGAGATACCCAGTTCGCAGTCCGTGGTGTTCCTCTAAACACGCTAACCTTGCCATCCTGAGAGATTGATCGGGTCGTCACGCCTTCGAGCCCGTCATAACCCTAACCTAGTCTAGCGCGAGGTGGCAATCCGCCAGTATTTTAAGTTCCAGCCAATGGATTAGGGTTGGTTCCGTAGCTGGTGAACGTGATGTCGGGCAAATATACCACCTGCAAGCTTATCGAGATTGTTGCCTCTCAAAGGTCCTGACCAGAGTTCAATCAAAACGGTCATTTGCTCATTAGTATCAAACGGCCTGAGCCTTGCTCTCGACGGATTCGCGGACTGCCAGATCAGGTCGGGGAGAATTATGCAAAATCAAGAGTTCGCAGGCGCAAGTAAAACAAACACGTCATTCCTAGCACCATGGGAGCGACGGCTCACGCCGTTGATCCTTCCCAGGATTCCGTTCTGGTTGGAAACGTACCACCTGACAATGCTGACGCTCTTATGGTCTCTCCTCATCGTGGTCTTTAGTTACCTCGCAGCGAGGAACATTCGGTGGTTGTGGTTTGTCTCGGTAATGATCGTCTTACAATACTTAACGGACTACTACGATGGAAAGGTGGGAAAATACCGCAACACAGGGCTGTTTAGGTGGGGCTACTACATGGACCATCTGCTCGACTATTTCTTTTTGTGCTCTATCATAATCGGTTACGCCTTCATACTCCCCGAGCGTTCGCGTTATGAACTGTTATTCCTTTTGGCACTTTTTGGGGCGTTTGCCATGAGCACGTTTCTCGCTTTCTCGGCAACTGGACGCCTCAAGATTAGCTTTCTGAAACTTGGTCCTACCGAGTTTAGACTTGCACTTGTCATCATCAACACCTTGCTAATTTTCTTTGGAACTAAATATATGGTGAGCGCACTGAAATACGTTAATGCAGGAGCCGTATTAAGTCTTGGTTTCCTCATCTACCAGACACAGAAGAAGATCTGGGTCCTCGACATGCGGCACAAACGGCGCGAGAACGACCTTTAGACGTAGTGTTGCGAAAAACTACGTGGTACCAAGCGAGACGTACGTATTGAGGGCATCCAGAGCGTTCCTAAGAACCCAGTCCAAGCCTTTTTCTAAAATTCGTGGGCTTCCCTGTAAAGGTCGGTTTTTGCGGCCCCAACTTTGCAAGAGTTTGCAAGAGAAAACCATTAGTAGCGTTCTAGACTCAGATTCAGGGAACTCAGAACACGAAAAAGCGTTTTATTGTAAAAGTCGGTAAATGAAGGTAAGAAGCATCAATGTCATCGAAAAGAACAGTCAGAATCATCAAGAAGGGCCAGCCAAAGCCGCAGCAAAAGCGCGCTCCGAAGCAGAATTCAGCCCGTCAAGCAGCGCGTGAAATGGTTCAAACAGTAACCAATTGGGTTGACGAATTGCAGCGGAAGCGCCGCACCGAAACTCTCGACGCCCTTAAGTTTTTGTCCGAAACTCCCAGGCCAAACGAGATTTAAGATTACCCGCTGACAACTAGCCCGACTTTCTAACCTCGGAATCCAGTATTAAACATTTTCAGTTAAGGGTACCGATGGATGAAACTGCGCTCGCTGTTCACCCTACCGTGCTGTACGCACAATTGACACTCTACAAGGTGCAGCTATAGCATCACGAAATGTTCCGAGAGTAGCTGGTTCTCAGGGCAAGATAGGAGATGGCGACAAAGAAATCTCGAGGTAAGAAAACCAGTACGCGAAGAGAGCGACCGATTTTCTCTAGTATTAGAAAGCCTTCGGCTCCGCCTGGGCAACCCATGGGTCAGGCAAAGCCGCAGGAAAAGGCCAGGCCTTCCGGCCGTAAGGCAAAACATAAGCGAAAACCAGAGTTGTTAGACAAGGAAGATCTTATCTGACTAAACGATACGCAACACCGAACTTCATATTCAAACTCCAGTGACAAGCAAGAATACTTACCCAGAATCGTCAGTCGGCGACGCTTTTTTGGCCCAGGCTCGGGACTTTTTGAAGGGTGACTACCTTCCCAAGCTCGAACGATGTTTGGTCGAGTTGACTGACGAGCAGATCTGGTGGCGCCCAGGTTCCGAATCAAACAGCATCGGCAACCTTTTGTTGCATCTGGCAGGCAACGCACGCCAGTGGATAATTAGCGGTTTGGGAGGTGAGATTGACGAGCGAGTGCGTAGCCAGGAGTTCGATGAATCGAACCTTATTCCCGGTAGCGACTTAATCTCTGACTTAAGGCAAACGATTGAGCAAGTGGACGCGGTGCTGGCGAGATTTGACTCCCAACGCATTCTCGATCATTTTCGGATTCAGGGAACCGAGGTAACCGCGCTCGAAGCGATTTTTCACGTCACAGAGCATTTCTCGATGCATACTGGCCAGATAATCTTTGTTACTAAAATGCTCTCGCACAGTGGTCTAAACTTTTATCATTTCTCTAACGGCGCCCCCGTCCACGTCTGGCGTAATGCGGAGCAGAAGCGACGCTAAAAATCGAAGGTCTCAGTTCCAGGCCTGGCATGGTTTCAGAGATTCTGGTCTTTAAAAACTTTCTCAACATGCTTAATATAGTCGTGGTATTTTTTTCCCGTCCGTTGGGCACGGGACAATTGCAAGTGTCGCAGTTGTACCCTTCAGCCACTATCCCAGTTCCCGGAGGCTATCTGGATGACTTATGTCGTTGCAGAACCATGCATGAACTGCCGCTATACTGACTGCGCGCTGGTCTGTCCTGTTGAGGCTTTTCACCTCGATGACGATATGCTGTGGATTAATCCGGAGACATGTATCGATTGCGATGCGTGCGTTCCTGAGTGTCCTGTCGAAGCGATCTTCGCAGAAGACAAGGTCCCGGCAGAGTGGGCACACTTCACAGCGTTGAACGCCGAGAAGTCCCTTAGCGGTTTGCCGACGATCACTGCCCGGCTCGACCCGCTTTGCGAATAATTAAGCAATGAAGAGAGGCACTAAGCGGCTGCTGGGCGGTCTTGCACTTGTTGCAGGATCTCTCGGCGCGACCGGGGCCTATTTAACAAGGAAAAGGAAAATGAAAACAAAACAACTCGGTTCTTCAGATGGGCAGGGTGACGTCTGGGCGCGGCCGGGGATGGCAGTGATTTTTCGAGCCGAGCTGATGCCGGGGCGTGAAACGGAAGAAAGGACGTTCCGAATTAAAGAACTGCTTCCCAGCGGACGCGTACTACTCCATGGTGCAACCGGCGAGCATGCGGAGAAAGAGTTTGAATCGATTCAATGATTTGGAAGCTAGCACCCGAGAAGCCTGAAATTACCCGATCCCACCTTGAAGCCTCTTACCACGTATACGTCTTTCCTGGCTCCATCACGGACAGTTTTCGAATATTCAACGCGTGAAGCTCTTTGACTACCGTTTCGCGATAAGCGGGCTTGATATGAACGGCAAGAATATCAAGACCGTTATGGTTCAGCTTGAGGAGTTCCTGGCCCAGAGCGGCCGGAGTGAAGTGGCGGGAGATCTCTGCAAGCGACGCCATGTCGTTTGGAAAAGAAGCTTCAATCAAGATCGCATCCAGCCTGGGCGTTAGATTGACTGCTTTCCAAAAGTCCTCTGTTTCAGCTGTATCAGAACTGAAAGCCACCGTGCTCGTGCTATCTGAAATTATCAAACCGATCGTGGGGACCACATGGTTCACGGGGATGGCCCTCACTTTTAGATGGGCTACCTTGAACTCCGGACCATTGGGAATGGGAACGTATTCCATTACTGGCCCAAAGTCGTTGTGCAACCCGGAGAAGCGCGGATAGACGCTCCAGTTAAAGACGTCGCGCTCGAGAAGTTCAATAACTTCGGCTGTTGCGTGAACGCGCATTGGCTCTTCTAGTGTCGGATAAAGATCGTCGATGAATATCGGAAGACTGGCAATATGATCCATGTGGGTGTGCGTGATGATAATGTCACGCACCTTCCCGCGCTGCTCGGCGGTGAGCCCGATAGCGATGCTTCCGGCGTCAACCGCGACACAATCGTCTATCAGATAGCAGGTCAGCCGCTGCTCCAATGTCGCATGGCCACGGCCATCAAAAGTGCTATGTAGGAGTTGGACTCTCAAAGGGGTTTGCTCGCATCAAAAGGGCGTAGAGCACTGTCTGGGCTAGTATAAGCGAATAGCTACAAATCTCGCGAGCTTTGTTTAGCTAAGACATTCAGCTTTGACTTCGGAATCGGGTTGCAGCACTTTCAGTTAGATGAGCGTAAGTATATCCGTTTCGGCGATTGAAGAGTCAACGGTTTGGCGACCTATGGGAGTGGAAATGTCGGTTTGTAGCTCGCAAATCAGGCTTATCGGGCGCAGGTCTGAGCCCTACCGCCGTCAATTGAATAGGTTACTCCAGTTATCCAGGAGGCGCGATCAGAAGCCAGGAAGAAAACCAGTTCTGCAATCTCCCGAGGGTCGCCCACCCTCCCGAGAGGGTGAGTTTCCCTGGAATGATCCAAAAAGGCAGCATACTGCTCTTCGTTCATGCCTCCGCGCCTGTGGATATCGGTAACGACTACTCCCGGATTTACCGCATTTACGCGAACCCCTTTGCTGGCCAGTTCAAGAGCAGCGCAGCGAGTTAGTTGGTCTAGACCGGCTTTTGAAACACAGTAGGCCAAGACGCCGGGGAAAGCACACAAGCCAGTTACGCTAGACACGTTGACGATGTTGCCGCGCCGCTGGGAAAGAGTTGGCACCGATTCCCGCATAAGAATAAATACCGCCCGCAGATTGATGCCAAGCATCTTGTCCCAGGCTTCCAGAGATGTGTCTTCGATTGTGCCCGAGTGAATATGGCCCGCCGCATTAACCAAGACATCAACTCCGCCAAAGTGATTAAGGGTTTTTGAAACAACGAGGCGAGCGTCTCGCTCAACGGACAAGTCGGCATGCAACGTCAGAGCTTTTCCGCCTATTCCTTCGATCTCTTCTGCTAGAGTTGCAAGTGCCCGCTCGCTGCGCCCAACTGCAGCGATGCTTGCTCCCCCTTCAGCAAATCGCAAGGCAGAGGCTCTGCCGATTCCCGATGTTGCCCCCGTTACCAGGACAACCTTTCCCGAAAACTCTGATTCCATGTGGTGTCCTTCCGCTTGGCTATACCTCAGCTTTGTTCATCCATCATATTCATATATTGACAGAGATGGCCCTAAAAGTTGACTATTGAGCCGAGGTGCTAGTCTGACAGAACTCTGCGCCGCTTGATTTTCGCGCACCTATATTGCCCCCAACTCGTTGAGAGGTTCGACATATGAACTGGCCGTTCAGAGGATTCGTTTGAGCAATAATTCAGCAGAACAATTCTTTCCCAAGACGGCGCGTTCACACTTGCGTGGCACGGGCGACAACGCCCGTCGCCGAACTCGTATGCCTTCTAGCGCTAGTTACATGATCGCTGCAATCGCAGCGGCAGTTGCTTTATTCTTCGCACTCTGGTGGATGCTTGTTGGCGGAGGTGACGAGGCGCCCTGGGTTCCTGCCGGCCTTGCCGCGAGTGTCGTGTTATTGGTTGCACTTTCCGCCCGCGAAGTGGTGATGCGGCGCGCCTGGACTCGCTACCTCCTGGAGCAAGGCATCCATAAGCACACAATCAGAGCAGTAACTGATACGGGCCACGGCTCGAGAAGAACCTTTTCGACATCAATGGCGGCTGCTCTTCGCTCCATTCAAAAACAGTCGGCAGAAGCAAATGCGGGCTCATTTCCCGAATCACACCTGGAGCTCTTTCATCTTTGTCAAAATTATCTTGCGCGCGCTGACGAGGCCCTACTCTCAAACAATCTTCCGCCGGAGAAGAGAATCGCCCTTCGCTCCGGACAAGAGCGGATCCGGGTACTTGAAAAGCATCACCTGCTTACTTGGGCGAAAGATGCCTCTCGAGCTTTTACCCATGAAGCGCAACAGCGGGCCCGAACATCGGACAAGATCGAAACAGCCAATCGAGCACTGGATTGCTTAGATACGGCTCTTAAGGTTTTCCCGGAGGAGGCTGAATTGATTGCGTCCAAGGCCGCGATTTGCGAGCTTATTGCTTCCGTAAAAGTTGCTCATTGGGTGGAAATCGCCGAACGTAATGCATTCAAAGGCTATTACCGACGCGCAATCGAGCGATATCAGGATGCCCTCTTTTATCTTGAGCGGGAAACGGTTAAAGATGACGTTCGAATTGTTGGAGCCGAGCGTATCCACCGCGAAATCGACCTGCTGCAAACTCGCCTTAAATCAGCTAACAAAGGGTTCGCGGATAGTTCTGATGACGGGAAAAGGACTAGGGGAGAAAATAGCGCAAAATGATCTCGCAAAAATGCCCCAAGTGTCGCAGTTCGCGTATTCAGCGGGGTTACAAGCCGTCTCCACTGATCTTTCGTCTGTTTGGCATCTATAACCTTTTGTGCGATCATTGCAACTTGCTTTTTACCGGATTTGCCTTGCCGGGTACAGTACGAAAGCGCGGCAAGCGAAGTCAACAAACGGATTATCGCGGAACTGGCAAGGTAAACGTTACGGGCGCTTCAACCAAGAATCGTTAGGCTTACGAAAATGCGGTCGGTTAAGCGGTGCCCCCGGCTTAAGTTTTGCTTTGTTTGAGGTCTCAATTATGAAAGCAAGAGTTTCCTGGTTATCTGCAATTCTCGTTTGCGGTGTTCTTGGAGCTATGGTCCGGGCTCAAGAGCCTGTTCAATCTCAAGCCCCAGTTCAGACTTCGGGCCAGCCCTCTTCTGTCGACAATCAAGGTATCAGAAACTACCTGTTGGGTCCGGGGGATGTAATTGACGTCAGAGTGTTCGGACAACCAGATCTCAACGCAATAGCAGAGGTCGACAGCGATGGAAATATCAGCTCTTTGCCGTTTCTTGAAATACCCATTCCCGCTAACTGTCGTACCGAAAAACAAGTGCAAAAGGATATCGCCACAGCCTACGGAAAATACATCAACAAGCCACAGATTAGCGTTAGGATTTCGGAGCGAAGAAGTCGACAACCGGCCACAGTATTTGGCGCCGTTCGGCAGCCCACGCGCGTTCAGATGCAGCGCAAGGTTCGGCTCAATGAGCTGATGGCTGCCTCGGGAGGGTTCACAGAGCGTGCAGCAGGCACCATTCAGATTCTTCATACAGAACCGGTAATGTGCCCGGGGCCTGGCGAGGAACAAGAGGCGACCCCAATTGATGGCACGAAGCTCCCTCTGCAGGTCGTTAGCATTTCAGAATTGCGAGCGGGGAAAGTGAGCGCAAACCCAGTTATCCGACCCGGTGACTATATCCTGGTAACCGAAGCTGAACCTGTGTATATCACCGGGAGCGTAATCTCACCGCAGGGTGTTTTCATGAGAGAGCAGCTCACTCTCGGTCGGGCCCTCGCAATGGTCGGAGGAGCCAGGAAGGAAGCCAAGACCTCCGATGTACGGATCTACCGTCAAAAACCGGGCTCCGCTGAGCAAGAAACGATTCATGTTGACTTTTCGGCAATCAAGAAGAATCTGAAACCGGATATCCTGCTGCAAGCCTATGACATTATCGAAGTGCCTGAAGCTGGAATGTTTTCTTCAAGTCGAATCGGCACAACATTAATGGGGGCAGTTACCGGAGCGTTCAACAGCGCAGTTGCATCGTCAGGTCAAATTCTGCCGTCACGGGTCATCTACTGAGATACACTTGTTCTTTTCCTGAAACAAAGCTGATAAGCATTCATCACTTCTTCTTGTCCTACACTCAAGAAGGCTTCCAAGAGGAAGTCGGTTGGACTTCATTTTCTGGCAGTCAATGGTACAAAAATGGGTAGAACACCAACTTTAGCAAGTGGTCGTCAGCGCAGAACCATATTTACATTTGCTTGGATCGGCGCGCTCGCGATTATTGCCATACTGCTGATTCACTATGAGATGACGGCCTTACTCTACATACTAGCCACTCTGGGTGTAACCTGCCTACTCATTGTTGTGGCAGTGGCGGATTTGGCCCACGCACAGAACATGTCGGGGAATACTACTCAGTCAGAGCAAGTCGCTGTTGCCGCCGCTTCAACCTCTACCTCGAACAGTAAGCAATCATTGAAGACGCGACCCGCGAGAAAATAGACTCGAAGCGGACCTTACATTTCATTTCTTGTCGGTCGCAAACTCTATTCTTTCACCTCTACCTTAGCCCAAACGACTTGTTGAAAGTTTAAGCGGACTATTGCATAATCCCGCTGCGTTCACCTCCCCGGTGGACGAAGTGGTCGCGTGGGGTGAGGACACGTGGCCTTAGGGTGGGGGCTGTGGGAGGCCCCCGCCCGCTTTTGTTTTTAGGACACGCAAATTCCAAGACCTGATCGATTTCTGGTGGCACGTGATGTGTTTGCCCGACAATCCATTTTTCCTATCCCATGAAGTACATTGCGTTCCGCGAAGGCGATACGGCCCCAACCGCTCATGAGGTTCACGCGAGAGGATGAATTCGTGCTTTACGAATGGAGTAAGCAATAGGAATGTGCCCAGCCGCAGCATGACTTTGTGTGGACAGCTTAGAAACGTCGGGTCGAACTAACTTGTGGACAGATGGAGTGAACCTACACCTCCGCGGCTTTTGCCGATTCAGTGCGACCAGCTAGAAAACAGGAGCGGCAATAGACGGGACGGCCCTGGGAAGGATAGAAAGGTACGGTCGTTTGTTGCCCACATTGAGCGCACTGAACGCGAACTTCGATGCGTTGGCGAATTCCCGAGGTCTGCGCTACAGCTATCGCTGCGAGGCGCTCGTTTTTTGCTTGTTTACATGGTTTGCAGCGTTTGGGTTCGTTTTTCAATCCCTTGTCATGAAAAAAAACCTGTTCTCCACCGGTCCAGATAAAATTCTCACCACAATCGACGCACCTGATCGCACGATCCTGATATTCAGGATTCGCTTGCGATTCACTGACGAATTCCATTTGTGACATGATAAAGCTCCCTGGATCGCGCAACACGATCAATATATTTGGCGGGTCAATAAACTGCGATTTCAAGGGGAAGCCGCTGTGCTCCACGGACGAGGATGCGGAGGTCTGAAGCCCCGGCCCCTGATTGTTGCGGGAAAAGTATAACCATGGCGAAACTGTGTCAAGAGCAAAAACTCAATTTGCAAGTATCTTGACACAATAACGCGCGCGTGCCAGCATCGCATATTAGAGAAACCCTGCGAAAACGTTCATCTTATTCATACTCGCGTGCTCCTAAACAGCCGAATAGCATCTGAGGTTTACTTAAAATGAAAGTACTTGTCCTCGGCTCGGGTGGCCGAGAACACGCAATTGTCTGGGCTCTCAATCGAACCTCAACTAAGCCGCTCAAGTTATATTGCGCCCCAGGCAACGCAGGAATTGCCGAATTGGCCCGATGCTTCACGATCGCAACCACAAACCACTCAGCGCTTGTTGAGTTTGTCCGGGCGCAAGCCATAGACCTGACTATCGTGGGTCCGGAAGCGCCGCTGGCCAGCGGATTAGTCGATGAGTTTGCAGGCCAGGGGCTCGCCATCGCCGGTCCCACGCAGGCAGCTTCCAGGCTTGAATCAAGCAAAGCATTCGCAAAAGATTTCATGGCGCGGCATGGGATACCGACCGCGATCTACCGAGTTGTTGGTTCGCCGACGGAGGCCAGTGAGGTTCTGCGAAGTGGTCTGTTTGGCTCGGCACGATCGCAGGTTGTGATTAAAGCTGATGGCCTCGCCTCCGGCAAGGGAGTGGTTGTAGCGAGTTCAAGGGCCGAGGGTGAGCAAGCCTCGAGTATGCTCATGAACGGCAACATAGTGGAGCCAGAGGCGGCAAAGCGGATCGTGATCGAAGAAGCACTTAAGGGGACGGAAGCGTCAGTATTGATTTTTGCCGATGGGCACGACCATGTCCTAATGCCTGTGGCGCGCGATCACAAGCGCATTGGCGAAAACGACACCGGACCGAATACAGGTGGGATGGGCGCTATTACCGACGCATCCATCCTGGAAACTGAGACTCTAAACCGCGTTATTCGAGAGATTGTGGAACCTACGCTTGCAGGGGCCCGTGAGGAAGGTTTCCCATTTTGTGGTGTGCTCTTCCTTGGACTAATGTTAACGGCGGATGGACCGAAGCTACTTGAGTACAACGTGCGCTTCGGCGACCCTGAGACTCAGGCCATTCTAGTAAGGCTGAAAACAGATCTCCTTGCTATTTTTGAAGCTACCAGAACTGGAAAGCTGCGTGACGTTAAGGTTGAATGGAGCAATGACTCGTCGGCGTGTGTGGTGCTGGCCAGCGAGGGATATCCGGGAACCTATGAAACAGGATTGCGCATCAGCGGGCTGGATAGCGTCTCGTCCGACCATGACGTGAGAATTTTCCACGCAGGCACTTCCCGGTCGGCACAAGGAGAGCTTTTGACTGCCGGAGGAAGAGTCCTGGGGGTAACATCCACGGGAACAACACTTGTCAGGGCGCTGGATAACTGCTACAGCGCGGTGCAGAAGATTTCCTGGGAGGGTATGCAATACCGACGGGATATCGGCAAATTTAGAGAATCCCCGACCTCAGCTAACAACCTGCTGACCTCCCAGGGCTAATGTCGGATCCTTCCGCCGAGTGCAAGATAGCGAGAGAAGGCGCCAAACCTTGCTTTTTGTGGAGCATCGGAGCAACTGCTGCTATACTCCGAATTCAAGGCTGCGTTGTCATTGAACCACTGCACTCGCTACGTCGTACAAACATAAATGGGTTGCCAAATATAACTGAGTTCGCCGGGTAATTGCCGCATCAGGATGGAGAGATCGCACACCTCATTGCTGGAGGATTGACCACAAAATGGGACTTTGGAGCAGAGTTAAGCGCTCAATGCGCGCACTGTTCGGCGGGTTAATTGAAGCGACGGAGAACCCCGAACTCGTGCTTCAACAAACTATCAGAGACATGCGTGACCGGGTGCCTGAGTTAAACAACTCCGTGGCGCAGGTAATGGCTACTGAGAAGCTTCTGGGCAAAAGCAAAGAACGACTCGAGACCCAGGTTGTCGACTTGGATTCGAAGATCCGCGCCTCAGTGAAGCTGGGTCGGGACGACATCGCCACCGCCTACATCGGGCAACTGCAGCAGGCGCAGATGGATCTGCAGAAGACCTCACAGCAACTTGAACACGCGACACTGGCATCAAAACAAGCGCTTAAAGCACGCGACAATTACGTTTTGCAGATGCAGAGGCGTACTGCCGAGGCAATGCAACTGATCAATCAGTCGAAGCAGGCAAAGTTACAGGAGCAACTCGCGCAAACGATGGAATCTTTCCAGATTGGTGACGATGCTTCAGTCTTTAATGAGATGCGAGATAAGATTGATCGTCGGGCCGCCGCTGCTGAAGCCAAAATGCAACTGGGTTCCGCTTCGGTCGACAATCAGATGCAGGATATTGAACGTGAAGCGATGGATATGCAATTACAAGATAAATTGCTTACCTATAAACGCGACATGGGACTCTTGCCAGCATCGACCTCTGGCGGCGCGCAACAAGCGCTGCCGGCTGAAGGCGAAACAGGCGCGCAGAGGAGTGCGCTGCTCGACAACGGTAGTCAGAATAACTGAAAATAAAAATTCCCTGGCGGATCCGAAATGATCCATTTGCCTGGCTCTTCAAGTTTATGGCCGAGTTTCCGAAGTTTGACCTCAGGTATCTGAAAGAAGCTTTTAAGGAACCCATCAATTTCTGGGGGATGGCAGGTTTTGCAGTTGCAGCAGCCTATGTGCAAGATGTCATTCCGCTTGTTGCGGCTCTTGCTGTAGAAACTCTTTATCTGGGAACTGTGCCAGCAAGCTCACTTTATCGCCGCCTGGTTGATCGCCGTGAGAAGCAACGCCTGCACAAGCTTCGCGAGCAGCAGCGCGAGGCACAGATCAAAGCATTCGATCCGCGCGAACGGGAAGCCGTCGAGTACCTGCGCTGGATGAAGAATCAGATCTACTCCAACTACAAGAAATTTACTGGTACAAAACAGATACCCTCGAATATTCAGAGTCTGGATCAGCGCTGGGAGGATTTTGTCGATCTGCTGGATGTCTATCGCCGTCGTAAACAACATCTCAGATCGATCAACCGGCAAGCTGTCCAGAATCAACTGGTGCAGGCCGAACGCTCCGTAGAAGGGACCAGGGATGAGCGTGAAAAGCGAATTCAACGCGCCAATGTCGAGATTCTGAAGAGAAGAGTAGCCGCTTTTATTGACATTGAAAGGTCGGTAAAGCTTGTCGAAGGGCAGTTGCAATCCATCGAAAACTTTTTTGGCCTCGTCAACGATCAGGTAGTAACCCTGCCTACTCCTGAAAGAGTTTCCTCACTCGATTTCGAACAACTAAGCGATTCGATTGCTATGACGAAGCAGATGCTCGAAGAAACCTCCGATACCTTCGCAGCACTCGACAGCCATAATCGAGATATCGGCAATTACGAACTGCTGCTCTCCAATAGTTCATCCTCGAAATAAGGGTCAAGCGGGGCAACCCTCGTTCTTCAGCCCAGCGGCCAGACAGACCGCGCCGAAACTCACCGGAAACCCGAAACCGAAGACAGTTGGATGCAAAGCTCTAAACTGCTGCATGGAAGGCTGGGGTTTCTTAGGCTGCCACATCTGCAACCTGTTTTCGTTTGATCGTGAGCGTATCTTCAGGTGCCTTCGTCGCTTACCGTCACCTTACACATCGCATATAATTTCTTAGGATCTTTACTCCAATGCGATCGGAGATGTGATGGGTTGCGGCCTGTGTGTAAGCGAATAAACGAGTTAAACTGACGCTCACTCGGCGAGTTAGAATTAATCTGCGTGCCTGGAATAGCACACTCTATTGCATTGCAAAAAAAGATGACCACAACATGTTGACATGGGTGGCGGCAAAGATGTATATTGCCCTCCGCTTAAGACGAGGCAGTATAATTTGGAACAGCGGCGGGTCCCCTTCCGGCTAGCTTTCCATGGTTCGATATCGCTTCGAAACAAAGCCAACCGCATTATCCGCCCCACATTTTAGACCGGCACGGCTGGCATTACTGTGTCGTATTGTATTTGAACTCGTGATTGCTCGCGTACTCCAGGCGCCAGAAAGGCAGAGAAGATGAGCACAGCTATCGGCAAGCAAACCACCAACGTAAACGTGTCTCCTTCCATTCCAGCCTCACGGCGCAAGACGCAACCTCTCGGGCTCAACGCTAAACGTGTAATCAGCAAGAGATATTCTTTAAAGGATGCGAAAGGGCGCCCGATCGAGGAGTGGCCGGATATCGTTCGTCGAGTGGTAGGTCACGTGTCCGCTGCGGAGAAAGACCCCCAGAAGCGGGACGAGTTCTTTGCGACAATGAGCGAAGTAATGCTGGCTCGTGAGTTCGTGCCTAACACACCCTGCCTGGTAAATGCCGGCAAAGCCAACGGCCAGCTCGCCGCCTGTTTTGTGCTTGATGTGCCGGATTCGATAACTGGGATCATGGACCATGCCAAGGCTGCTGCGACAATTCATCAGACGGGTGGCGGTACCGGGATGACTTATGAGTTTCTTAGACCCGCTGGAGCGTTGGTTGGTTCAACGCGCGGCGTAGCTTCGGGTCCAGTGTCTTTCATGAATATCGTAAATCAGGTGACAGATGTAGTGAAACAGGGCGGCGTCCGCCGCGGCGCAAACATGGGAATGATGCGCGTGACGCATCCTGACGTGCTTCGTTTTATTCACGCCAAGAACGATCAGCACTCGATGACAAACTTCAATATCTCCGTCAACGTTACGGACAGATTTCTGAAGGCGGTTGATAACAATGAGTGGTTTCAATTGGAGTTCAATGGTGAATCGTGGACGGATCCGATCTACGACCCGGTAACGGATGGCGACTATGTTCTCTATCGGCGCGAGGATGGTTCAACTGTAACTTTCCCGGACAAGCATTCTTTTGCCAGCAAGGATCTTTCTCATTGCACGATTGAAGAGCCGCCGCGTCCGGGGATGGTTTATGCGCGGGACATCTGGAACCGAATTGTGGCCAGCGCGCACAAATATGCCGAACCGGGTCGTGCAACCCCTGCGGCGAACAGTTTCTCCATTTCTCAAACTCGTGCAATCTGGGTTCGATCGATTTGGCCAAATTCTATGACCCGGATAAACGCGTGGATTGGAGTCGTCTGCGTGATGTGACCCATCTTTGCACGCGTTTCCTGGATAACGTAATCGATACTTGCGCCTGGCCGTTGCCGGAGATTCATGACGTAGTGACTCGGACACGTCCTGTAGGCCTTGGCATCATGGGATTTGCCGATCTCTGTTTGAGCCTGCGGATCACCTATGGCTCACCGGCTTCCATTGATCTGATGGAAGAAATGATGGGCTTCATTCGCCGCGAGTCGTGGAATGCAAGTATTAAACTCGGGGCAGAGAAGGGAACGTTCCCCGAGTTTGAGCCGAATCGGGAAGCCTACGAAGACTTCCTTTACAAGCAGATCGGCATTCCGCGCGACGTGCCTCTGACGCCACGGAACTATGAAGTGACCACCATCGCGCCGACGGGGACAATCTCGCTGGTAGCGGAAACCTCGTCCGGCATCGAGCCAAACTTCTCCTGGGCGTATGTCCGCAAGGACACGCTGGGCACACGCACCTATGTTCATACGCTTGCGGCGCAGGCCCTGGGAATCAACGTCGATCAGACCGACCAGGAATCAATCAATGCGGCCGCGACGTACGTATGCGAGCACGAGAGCGAGCTGCCGCAGTACTTTATTTCGGCGATGAACATCAGTGCTGAACAGCATATTCACGTGCTGGCTGCGGCGCAGCGGCATGTCGACAACAGCGTGTCGAAGACTTGCAATGGTGCGGTGAACGACACTGTTGAATCGGTGGACCGCCTTTATCGCCTCGGACGGGAGCTTGGCTGCAAAGCGGTCAGTTATTATCGGGATGGGTCTCGCGACAATCAGGTGCTCACGTCGATGAAGGCGCCAGATTTAGACGCGAAGAGCGAGACCGCTTGCAACCCGGAAGCGACCGCCGAAGTATTTGACGAACCTCCGGCAAGCCATGCTGATGCTGCTCTTCTCGCTGCCATCGATCCGGAAGCTGAAGCATTAGCGAGGGCCGAGGCAGGGGCGTTAGTAAGAGCACAGGCGGATGCGGAAGCAAAGGCAGAAGCGAATGCGACAGTAAGGGCTGAGGATGGTATCGGTGCTCCCGCGGTAACCGCCCTGCGCATCGAACGCCCGCGCGAATTGACCGGTGCCACGTGGCAAATCCCCTTCGATGGACAGAACCTTTACGTCACCGTCAATCATGACAGTCGAATGATTCAGGAAGTGTTTGCCACGGGCCCGATCAGCGGTGGCGTGGGACTGCTTGCCTCGAAGATGCTGCGAGGCGGTTTCGACGCAGCGGAAGTGGCCTACAGTCTCAATAAGGTCACCGGCACACACGCAGTCTGGTTCAACGAGCGTCTCTTGACCTCACCCGAGCAGGCCGTTGCCGAATGCATAATGATCACGAACCGTCGCCTCACCGGCAGTCCGGATTCCGCCCGCGCGCTCGGCAAACAGCAGCAACAGGGAACCAGTGCGGCGAGCCATACCGGGGTGACAGGCGTCACTGGCGCCATCATGTCGAACATGATTGGCATCTGCCCCGAATGCCACGGCCAGCTCGAACACGCCAGTGGCTGCGACTTTTGCCGGGATTGTGGTTATTCAAAGTGCAAGTGATCTGATAACGGCGCAACGACACATCACAACGCCGCATCGTTCCGCATTGGAAACGATGCGGCGTTTTCACCGATAACGCCCCTGCCAAATCCTTTTTGACTACCGCAAACGCCTTATCCTCTTTTGACCTCGACATGACTTCAGACATTGGCAAGAGATCTAAGTGACTTCATCAGCAGACGTCGAATGAAACAGAAAGGCGTCAGACAGCGTCAATCAAGAGTCGCAATCAAAATTGCCAACACTGCGATAACGGCTCCGACACCTACGCCGACGCCGATCGCTATGTTTCTCGCAGTCGAGTGCCCTCTGTTTTCTTCGACCCTCGAGACGTCTGTATAGCGAATCGTGGTCGGGGCATCAGTCTTTCGATCACGCATCACGAAGGTATCTTCACCGGCCTGGGCGATGTAGCCTTTTGTTTTAGTGCCATTCTTGAGTCTGATCGTGGCTTTGGCCTTTGCTCCGACCCCCAGCTTGGTAATCGCGATTTTTACCTCTTCCGCAGTCGCCGCTTGCCTGTCTCGCTGCTGGGCCGCTATTGGTTGAGACAAGGTGGCGACCAGGAGCAAACCTGGGATTAGGCAGGCCAGAAGTGATCTCAGCATGATATTCCTCAATTTCTCGACATCTGACCTGCGATGTGTGAAACCCAACACGCCGTCAGCTAGTCACTGTGTTGTTAAAGCGAGGAGTGCAAGTGCAACGATGATGCCACTTGCACGATGCGAAAGTCGGCGACAAAGGGCTGAAGAACTAGCGATCGCGACAAACCTGGAGTTTAAAAATATTCCTAATGCAATAAGCGTCCGACACTTGACCTAAGGAATCATCTTTGATTGCTGGTCAGCCACTCTAATGAAGTTGGGAGCTTCCGTTTATAATGGACGCGTCTCCCATGGGCGCAATCAATTCCTCCAACGTGCCGCCAGCAATTCCCGCAAAAGAACGCTATTCATCATTTGCTGCCCTTCGACATCGAGATTTTCGTCTACTGTGGCTCGGTCAAATTGTTTCGGTTACGGGCTCGCAGATGCAGTCGGTGGCAATCCACTGGCACGTTTACCTTCTCACGAAGTCCGCTTTTGCTCTCGGTATGGTTGGTTTCTTCAAAGGAATGCCGATCATTCTGTGCTCGCTGGCAGGAGGCGTGGTGGCCGATGCGGTTGATCGGCGGAGGTTGATGATCGGGACACAGTCGGTCATGCTGGCGAGCTCAGCAATACTCACCGTCGCTACGCTGGCAGGACTTAAGAGTGTTTGGCCGATTTACCTGCTTACCGCCATTGCTTCGGCGGCGACGGCCTTCGATATTCCCGCTCGCCAGGCGCTCACACCAGCGCTCGTGCCGGCGAAGGATTTTGCAAACGCTGTCAGCCTGGGCTTGCTTGTCTTCAATGTGGCGATGATTGCCGGACCTGCGTTGGCTGGGTTTTTCCTCTCCAGCAATGGGCCAGCATTAGTATATGGCGTGAATGCGATCTCGTTTCTCACAATCATATTTGCACTAACTGCAATGCGCACGAGCGGTCGCCCAACTCTTGAAGGTCAAAGCAAAAATGCCGTGAGCTTCTCCGCCCTGAAAGAGGGGTTACGTTTTGTTTGGCGCACACCAATTATCGTGCAGACGATGACCCTGGATTTCGTCGCTACGTTCTTCGCGTCGGCAACTGCGCTGTTGCCGATTTTTGCCGAGGAGATCTTGCGAGTGGGCGCACGAGGCCTTGGTTTCCTTGCAGCCGCGCCGGCGGTCGGATCGGTGTTAACCGCGCTGGTTATGGCACGCAGGGGAAGTTTTCAGAAGCAAGGAAAACTTGTGGTCTGGTCGGTTTCAATTTTCGGTCTCGCCACTGTAGGCTTCGGCTTGTCGCGGATCTTCTGGTTTTCGTTACTCATGCTTGCGATCACCGGTGCCGCTGACACGGTCAGTACGGTGCTGAGACAAACGATTCGGCAACTGGCAACGCCGCACGAACTGCGAGGCCGAATGACGTCGATCAATATGATCTTTTTCATGGGCGGGCCGCAACTTGGTGAAGTGGAAGCAGGTCTTGTCGCGACCATAATAGGAGCGCCGTTAGCTGTCGTCACAGGGGGCGTGGGCTCATTGCTCTCAGCCTTGCTCGCGGCAGTGAAAGGGAAATCTTTGGTGACCTATGAAAAGGAGAACGCAGAAGGGCCCGGCCTCAATGCATATGAACAAGATGACTGACGGATTGTCCGTGGCCAGGAGTCTAGTGTTGATGCAAGATATATCCTACATTTGACATATATCGCACTTTAGCGTAACGTGGCCATTGAACCGAGTCCAGCTTACTCCCTTCTCAGCTCCTCTGGGATCATCCAGATCACCTGAAACCCACAGCTCAAAATTAAGAAGGCATGGTGCCAACGCTCATTCTCCGAACCTGGTTTGTGTCGCACGGCGAAACGAATCGCTTTCCGGTCACTTTCCGGTCAAGGGGAATGGTGGTGAATGAGTGGAATGAAGGAGTGGTTAGGATTTGTTCCAAGATATCAGTTTTCACTGGCTCTAAGCTGGGGGAAAACAAACTAATAAGGAGAATGAAATAAATAATGTCAACAAATATCAGACCATTGCACGATCGCGTTATCGTGAGGCGCATTGACGAAGGCGAGCAGATTCGCGGCGGCATCATTATCCCTGACACCGCGAAAGAGAAACCGCAGGAGGGCGAAGTCATTGCGGTAGGAGCAGGCAAATACAAGGAAGACGGAACGCGTCAGCCACTCGATGTTAAGGCAGGCGACAGAATCTTGTTTGGCAAGTACAGCAGTTCTGACATCAAGATTGACGGTGAAGAGCTGTTGATCATGCGCGAGGATGAGATTCTCGGAATTATCACGCGCGCCGGTGCGGCCGCTGGTACGGGCGGCAGAGGCCCAACCAAAACCGTCAGCGGCAAGAAGACTGGCAAGTAGTTCTGCAGCCAAAGTAAGGGCGTGTTCGCCCAACTTCCGCTGAAAGCGTTACCAACAATTCGATGTAGGAGAAAAAGAAAAAGATTATGGCAAAGCAAATAATTCATGGTGAAGAGTCGCGTGCCGCGATATTGCGGGGCATTAATCAGCTCGCCGAAGCAGTGAAAATCACGCTTGGTCCAAAGGGCCGCAACGTAATTCTCGGTAAGAAATATGGCAGCCCGACGATTACCAAGGATGGCGTAACAGTGGCGAAAGAGATTGACCTCAAAGATGCAATGGAGAATATGGGCGCGCAGATGGTGCGTGAGGTAGCGTCAAAGACCTCGGACGTGGCGGGTGATGGCACAACCACGGCGACAGTACTCGCACAGGCGATTTTCCGGGAAGGCGTGAAAACTGTTGCGGCTGGTGCCAACCCGATGGCCTTGAAGCGCGGTATTGACAAAGCGGTTGAGCGCGCGACGGCGGAGATCAAGAAGATTGCGAAGCCGGTGAAGGGCGAGATGATTGCCCAGGTGGGAACTATCTCAGCGAATGGCGATGTGGCAATTGGCGATTTGATTGCAAAAGCGATGGATAAGGTAGGTAAAGATGGGGTGATCACCGTCGAAGAGTCGAAAACGATGGAGACAGACCTGGAATTTGTCGAAGGGATGCAGTTTGATCGCGGTTACCTCTCGCCTTACTTCGTTACCGACGCGGAGACCATGAAAGCCGTGCTTGAGGATCCGGTCATTCTCATTAGCGAGAAAAAGATCTCTTCTATGCGGGACATGCTGCCGATTTTGGAGCAGGTTGCCAAGTTGGGCAAACCAATTCTGATTATCGCCGAAGATGTGGAAGGGGAAGCGCTGGCTACCCTGGTTGTCAACAAACTACGCGGTACGCTCAACGTAGCGGCGGTTAAAGCTCCCGGATTCGGGGACCGTCGTAAGGCCATGCTCGAAGACCTTGCCATCCTGACCGGCGCCAAGGTAATCAGCGAAGACCTGGGTATCAAGTTGGAGAACATCAAAATCGAAGATCTGGGAAGCGCCAAGAAAGTGACGATCGACAAGGACAACACGACGATCATTGACGGCGCCGGCAACCCAAATAACTTGCAAGCTCGCGTGAAAACACTCAAAACTCAAATTGATGACAGCACCTCAGACTACGATCGGGAGAAATTGCAAGAGCGTCTCGCAAAGCTCGTGGGTGGTGTTGCAGTAATTCGCGTGGGCGCGGCCACTGAGACCGAACTCAAAGAAAAGAAGGCGAGGGTCGAAGACGCGATGAACGCAACCCGCGCAGCGGTTGAAGAAGGCATCGTCCCAGGCGGTGGCGTAACGTTGATTCGCGCAGCGAAGGCGCTCGACAAATTCAAGACTTTCGAGACCGACGAAGACGGCGGAGTGACGGGCGATCAAGACGAGCAGATCGGTGTCAATATCATCAAGCGTGCCCTTGAAGAGCCACTGCGTCAGATCGTACAGAATGCCGGCAAAGAGGGTGCAGTGATTGTCGAGAAAGTTCGCCGCGACAAGAACGTCAACTTCGGCTACAACGCTGCGACTGAAACCTTTGAAGACCTTGTTGAGGCGGGCATTATTGACCCTGCGAAAGTTACGCGCTGCGCTTTGCAAAACGCTGCGTCAATCGCGGGCCTGATGCTCACCACTGAAGCTCTCATTTCTGAGCTACAGGATGATGATAAGCCCCGGGCTTTGCCCGGGGGGATGGATATGTAAGATATCCTCCGCAACTCGAGAGGCTCCTGAAGCCTCTCTTAACGTTCCCACAGGGGAAAAGGATTTAATACTCCCATAGGGGAGAAAAGGTACAAATTTATGTCTCAGAAACTTTACGTCGGTAATCTCGCGTTCCAGACTTCGAGCGAAGATCTGCAGCAACTATTCGCCCAAGCGGGCACGGTTGAGTCTGCTTCCGTAGTGGAAGATCGCGAAACAGGCCGCTCACGCGGGTTTGGCTTTGTCGAAATGTCTACAAAAGAGGAAGGCGCCGCCGCTATTCTGCAATTTAATGGCAAGGAAGTTGGCGGACGAGCATTGAACGTCAACGAGGCTAAGCCTCGCGAGGAACGCACTGGTGGCGGTGGCGGAGGTCGCGGCGGTTCTCGATACTGATTCTTTAGCTTACTGATTTTGGTTGACGATTAGTGACAGAAACCTCCGGCATGAGTATTACGCCGGGGGCTTTCCCCTTATCTGAAGACCTGTCTCGTTCAATACCGAGTCGAATGCGAATAGGAAGGTGAACGGTTCCTTGACGTGTTCGATTGTATGTTAGGGGCCGTCCCCCTCATTTTAGCCCGCGTAGAATTAGCCTACAGGACGAAAGATTATGGCCATCAGCAGCAAAGCGGAGAAGCCACTTAGCTTTCGATTCATAGAGTCGGGAGCAAAGGTTATTTTAGAGTTGACGAATGGATGCGACCAAACGCTCAAGTCCGTAGAGATCCTGACCGTCTTTCTGAAAGATAGCGAAACCGCAGGCGGTGGCCCATCACAAGCTCGTATTAAATTTGAGACCATCGAGTCCATGAGGCCGAGCGAGAGCGCAATCCTGTCTACCAGAACCTGGATCAATGGTAAGCCGGCAGACGCGGAGCACGACCAGGTTGCACGTCTTAGAGAGATCGCAGGCCAGGTTAAACCTTATGTTCTGGATATTTCATGGCAGGATGCAGAAGAGAAGATGCGCTTTCAAAGAATCCCGGTTGGGCACTGATCTGAGATGCGAGAAGAAGGATGCTGCGAAGTGAGGAATGGCTCATGAGCAGTCCAGGAATTATATGAGTCAAACAAAGCGAGTCGGTCGAGACGTTAGACATTACTTCGTAAAACGTCCCAACCAAATACTTGCCAGTTCAATGAGCTGGAATCAGGTACAAGCGGAACTCCGTGAGAAGGGCAGCGAAGCGGATGAAGCGATGTTGTTTAGAGGAATAGTGACTGATGATGGTACTGAGTATCGCGACAAATACGCTGATGTCAGAACCCAGGTGACCGAGCATCGCGAGTAAACAAAGACGGGCGAGCCGGCCGGCGTCTCTCGATTGACTTTAAAAAACCTCAAGACCTTTTCGCTGATTATTCAATCGTCCCGCTGACGCGCACTCAATTGGCAGTTTCCGCTAGGTTCGCGATGGCTGGGATCAGCTCGGTCGGTTTGACTGGCTTTGGCACAAACCTATTAAACCCGGCGGAGAGTGCGCGCGCACGATCCTCAACTTGCACATACGCGGTCAGGGCCAAGGCAGGAACAACTTTCCCATTATCCATGGCTCGTATCTTTGCAATGAGCGAGTATCCATCTTCTCCCGGCATCGCCAGATCAGATACCACTACATCGGGCTTGTACCATTCAAGCATTTCAATCGCTTCGCCAACACTGGATGCCGCTTGAACTTTGGCGGGAGGGTCCGTTATCAGGACACTAAGCATCTTCAGGTTGTCTTGATCGTCATCCACCAGCAGCACCGGCACACCGTCCAAAGAGTGCTTTGGTGGCCACAACGATGGCGCCGTCACCGGAATTGAGCGCCGTACCGATGTAGCCACTCAATGAGTTTAAGAGGAAGGCATCAGACTCGTAGAACTGGACGAAGTGCTCAGTCTCACTCATCTCACTCCAATCAGTGCGCGGCGCAAAGTTCAAGATTGGAATATCGCCCTTGCGGGTTACCTTATTGGAGTTATCACCATTAGTGTTTGCGTTGATCAAAAAAACCTCCCGAGACTCGTTTTACTGCCTCGCTCACTTTCCTGAGGACCTCAGCAGCCTTTATGCCACTTAATTTACAAGGATTTATCGAAGGCTGAGGCAGGAGAGGCCAGTCCTCGAGAGAGAAGGCGTACTGTTTACGACATGTTTTTTTTGGTGTTTGTACTCTTACGGCTCTTTTTGCCGTTGGCGAATGTGAGGACATCGCCCGGTTGGCAGCCAAGCGCCTGGCACATCTTGTCCAGCGTGTCGAAATTAATACCAAGCGCCTTGCCCTTCTTCAAACGCCAGAGAGTGGTGTGGCTGATGCCTGTCTCTTTAGCCAGCCAATAGAAAGTTCGACCGTGCGCTGCCAATAACTGATCAACTCGAATTTCAATCATAAGGTCCTCTTGCTAAAAAGACTATTTACCACATACGAGAACTATTGTCCATATAAGATATATTCTATATTTGACATATACCCTCCATTGACGTACGCTGCTGGTGGCCCTTTAATTCATGAAAGTTATCTTAATCATCACTGTACTCGAGACTCTGGTCGTTGCCTTATTGGTGCTGGTTGGACACTCTCGAAACAGGCACTTAGAATTTGCGTCAGGTCTTCTGAATCGGCCACAAAGTCACGGGGCTGGTTCGGTTATCAAGTCGACCTTGCCGGATCTCCTGGACGTCAATCGTTGGGCTTTCATAAACGCTTGGCAGGTTAACTCTCAAGCCAGTGATAGAAGGCCGATGCGCGGTGACGTCACTGAAGGTACTGGTCCACCATCGGTTCGTCGTTCGGTTTCCCGGCGGGCTCACCAACTGATGTTCAAGGAATGGTCCAAAGACAGAAGCGCGGACGGAGCCGGGTAGCGCTTCAAAAACGATTGTCCTCGCCCACATGTCTCCCGTTAACCACTCTGTTAGCGGGAGACGCACAAGAGTCGATATTCTCCCGCAATTATTACTGCACTTGATTCCGCTGCTTACTAGAAAGACCGTATCACCAAAGCTGTGACCGGTTTGTTAGATGGATTTCCACGTTCGCTGCAAGAAGAGAGAACCGGTTACGATCGCTAATCTGAACTGTATGCAAGAGCTGTGAGACTCCAGCGAACAGGCCGGCGGGCAATCAAATGAAACGAAAATGACACACTGCCCGACGACTCTCTCGGTCGTGGTATCGTGCACATGTGTGGTATACTGACATCGGTACATAAACCTACTCTCGACATCGGGATAAACGCAAAACGCAACTCTCCTTGTGCCGTCTGTTGTTTCTTCAAACGCGCTTAGTGCCAAGGAAGATCCTGATGCCTGCATCCATAGATACTCAAAATCCAAACAACAGTCCGTTTACGATCTTGACTGTGTGCTCAGGCGAGATTCTGAGTTGCAACTCACTTCAGGACCAAACTTTTCGCGCTAAGGATCAAAATCAGGGGATGAGGGCAAAGAGTTGAGCAGTCTTTATGCCATGCAGCGGGCCAACGGAGATTGGTACGCGCTCGACGACCATGGGGGTTTCCGAGTGCCTGTCTTTCGCAGCAACAAAGAAGCCATGGTTGCGCGGTCGCGTGATTCCGGAATGGAGTGTTTCAGACCGGTAATAATTGATAGTCGCGCATTTAGGAATCTTACGACGACTGATGAGGGGAAGGCATGTTTCTGGTTTGTCGACAATCCGGCAATGAATCTGAATCGTGGCCGTCCGTTAGACCACGCACAACTTGCGACGCTAATGGGTGAGGAAGAAGAAAAACCAGTAGGCTAATCCAGGTCGAGAATTATTTACGTTGATGAGCGCGACGAATTGGAACGCATCTTTCACGCTCCGATAGAACAGGGAGTTGAAGCACTTTATGGCATTGACAAACAAAACAGGAAGAAATGATTTCAGTGATGTTGCTAACGACGGTCAGTGGCCCGGAATAGACTCAAGATTCCGGCTTATCATTGTGGCCGGGTTGCGTACCAAACAACTCCTCCACGGTTCTCAGCCACGGATTGAAACCGACCCGTTGAGACGCAGAAATACAAGCATCGCGCTGGAGGAAGTGAGGCGAGGGCTTGTACCGTTCACCGTTACGAGCAAGCCAAAGTTGAATGGTGCCGGCGAAAGGAAGCCCTGACAGACGGAGCGAGCGCCGCACCTGAGGGCACGATCCGCCGCTGAATCGCCAGCGATTAAGAAAGTGAATTGCGGGACAAGATACGACCGCGACGGCACCAAAAAAGCTGGGACGCGTATTGCCCGCGTTCCGAGGTTTTGAGAGATGAACGGACTACGACTTTATATCAAGCCTAATCTCGCGGACCCTGTCGGTCGGCAGAAGGTGTTTTACAGCCGGCGTGGCAATGGTCCTTATTACCGTTGGCTCTACGAAGAGACGCTGGGACAATGGCGTGTCTCCCGAGTGGTCTCTACGGATTTTGCGCCCCAGTCCCTCTCGATGGCGAGTTGGAAAGCAGTCCCTGCCGCGTTGCAGTCTAAGCTGGGTGAACACTATCTGGAATAGAAAAGGGAACGAGAAATGGGGAAACACGGCACCTGGGACGGGAAGTTTAGTGCTGTGAAGCAAGTAGATCTTTAAGGCTTTAAGGAATCAATTATTGGTTACAAACTGCACAACAAACGTCCTCGAACAAAACCCACCTAAATCTTCCCGCTTGAATTGGACTCACAGTTTTCTTGTCGTGAGCTTGCACCTCTGCGGCCTGCTTGCCCTATGGTTCTGGCCGCGGCCAGTTGATTTGGCCCTGCTTTTGGTCATGTATCTCAGTACTACGTTTGCTATTGGCATCGGTTACCACCGGCTGCTTACCCATCGCGGCTTCGTTTCACCTCGCTGGCTGAGGCGCATACTCGCCTGGACTGGCGCCGCGGCATTGCAGGGAGGACCGGCACGTTGGGCGGCGATTCACCGGCGTCACCATCAGATGGCCGACAAGCACGGTGACCCGCATTCGCCGCTCATGGGCTTTCTTCATGCACACGTGGGTTGGGTGATGTGCCGTGACGCCAAGGATGGCAGTGATTACCGCGAGCTGGTGCCCGATGTTTCTGGTTCTGATCCCTGGTTGCGCGTACTCGATTACAAAATTCTATTCGTTCTGCCCTGGCTATTGACCGCCATTTTTTGTTATGCGATTGCCGGTTGGCGGGGCGTGCTCTGGGGCACGGTGGTCAGAACTCTGGGTCTTTGGCACTTCACATGGTGCATCAACAGCGCGGCAGGGGACGGTCCACACCGAAGCATCCGTCTGAGTAAACTCGCGCTGACGGCTCGCACAGTCAATGTCTGGGTATCTTACGCAGCAGTTCGTTTAGTCAGGCGACTATCGCTTTCGTCTCGAATGATTCCGTAGCATACGCAGCTAACATATTCCAGCCCCCGGCGATTGAGGATCCTGATGCTGCCGCGACTGGAACTGATTAGTTTGGACCGCTGAAGTGCGCCCACCGCTTTGTTGATACCCTCCCGTCTTACTCCCACCATGTCGGACATAAACTGTTGTGTTATACGAAACTCGTCCGATCTAACACGATCATGCGTCATCAGCAGCCAGCGGGCGAGCCGCGCGTCGACCGTGTGGAAGCGATAGCAGGCCGCCGATTGGGAGATTTGCGTTAGTAGCGAATGCGAATAACGTTGCAGCAAGCGGGGCAGCATACCCAACTGCCTGGACTCTTTTCGTAGCGCCTCTGCCCTCATCCTGGCAGCCGTGCCTGGGCCCTGCACCAGAGCGCGAGTGCGTGAGGTGTCCACTCCCATAAAAACTGACATTCCTGCCATTCCGTCGTTACCGACGATTCCCACTTCCAGTGTCGAGCGCTTCGACACCGTTGAGAGCAAAGAAATGATGGAGTCGTTGGGAAAATACACGTGACGGACCCTTTCGCCTGGTTCGTAAAGGATTTTTCCGAAACCCAGGATAACGTGTTCTAACTCCGGCAGAAGACGTTTGTATTCTTTGCTTGGCAGGGCAGCGAGCAACCGGTTTTCAACCGGCACATCTCGTTTGGTCGAGGACATTTGAAACTCCTTTGCGCAACCGCGTCGCGAGGACAGCATACGGCACAAGGAGTAGCCTATGAACTAACAAGGTCCTAATGTCGAAAGATGGCTTGTCTAGACAGACTAGCCAGATTAGATAAACCATGGAACTCTAACATACCGAGCCAGCGTCGTCTGTGCGGGAACACACACAAGCGAGAAAGCTGGGATAAAGGGGCAAAAGTTTACGGGGCTGTCACTAAAGCGAACAAGCGCTCATGCTCATTTTTGACCACCTTGTAACATTCGCAAACCGCTGCTTCCAGCCCTTGGCGGTTAAGAATTTTGATGCGACCGCGTAAGTAGCTGATCAAACCCTGCTGCTGCAAACGATGAGCAGCGTGGCTGACGCCTTCACGGCGCACTCCGAGCATGTTTGAGATGAATTCGTGTGTCATTTGTAAAGCGTCAGAGCTCGTTCGGTCGCGGGTCATCAGCAGCCAGCGGCAAAGGCGTTGGTCGACGGTGTGCAGCCGATTACAGACGGCAGTTTGTGAGATTTGGGTCATGAGCGCCTGAGTGTAACGAAGTAGCCGGTCTTGGAACTCGCCGCCTCGCTTGAACTCATCCCGCATTGCTTTCGCCTTCATCCTCACCGCCGAGCCTCCGCCCTGCACCACGGCGCGGTTTGGCGTTGTTTCGCCGCCCATAAAGAGAGCGATGCCGACCACTCCTTCGTTACCTACCAGGCCCATTTCGGCGGTCGCGCCGTCGATCATGGTGTAAAGCAAAGAGACGTGGCAGGTCGTGGGAAAGTAGACATGGCCTATCTGTACCCCCGGTTCGTAAACGACTTCGCCCAAAGCTAAAGAGAATGCCTCAAAACTTGGACTCAGCCGCTCGTAGTCTTCAGAGGGTAAGGTATCGAGGATCCAGTTCCCGACCAGTCTTTTGGGTCTGGCGCACATGATATTAAGCATCCCTTTCACTCTAAAAATTCCGCAGTGTCCTCCAATTAATCAGAGCAAAACCTTTCAGGCAAGCCTGAACCTCTGGTCGTGAGAAGGAACATCAAAATTATACTTCACTATGTGCGATAGCGCACAGATAAAAAAAACGGAGGTTGGTTATAGTCAATTTGCCAGGTGACGAATCCGCCTGGTTCACTTAGAGGGGCGAGGAAGGGTGAAGTCAGCATTATCGCTTCACCCTTCGATTCTTCCCATCACGCCCTTTGGAGCTTGTAGGAGCGGGAAGTTAGAATACCTACGAAAGACTCTGCAGCGACAGAGTTGAAGTTGGCTAACTCCCGACTCGTATTCAGAGGCCATTAACCAGCCCCCATATAGGAGCTCTCGTTATGTCTCTAACCCTAAACAAGCCCCCGACAACCGATTACACCTTTGGTGGTAGAGGACTTCACCCGCTTCAAGCCGGCATTCCCGTGGTTCTGATGGTGGACGATCATGAGAATAAACGATCAGAGATGAAGCGGGTCCTGGAACTAAACGGCTACAAAGTTATTGACACGGACAACGGACAGGATGCGACCAAACAGGCGCGGTATGTTCATCCAGATTTGTTACTGGTGGATCTGAATGTGCCTTTGCTATATGGAATGGTAGCAGCGCGTCAGATCGTCAAGAACGCAGGCCTGGGACTCTTGCCGGTAGTGATTCTTACTCGTGAAGGTGCAGTGGATCCTGCCGCCATGATGGAAGTAGGTGTCCGTCGTAACGAGTACGTAACAAGACTCTCCGACTATCAGCAGTTGGAACACCTGCTAGACTACTTGTTGCCCCTCGACCCACAAGCGGCTTGATTGATGTTCTTCTTGCACACTTGGTAACAGATGATGACCTACTTACTCTCCTCGGCATCATAATCTGGTACCAAGTGTGCGACCTTCTCTCCCCATCCTCTCATCGTTTACCTCGCGCCGAGCAAGCTGTAATATCCAAAAATCCCGTTGATTACAAATTGGCGGGCAGCAAGCGTAGGATCGGACCCTCGCTGGCGGTCATCCATGCGGTTCCAGAATACAAAAAGTTATGAACCAAGTTCGTTGGCGAATGAAAACTAAGTGGCAAGTTCATAGCACGGGACGATTTCCAGAATGAGTTTGGTGCTATACCCAAGGGCTGCTCCCAGCGACTGCCTGAGAGTATGGGTCGGAGTGTTCCAGGCGACTCAAACCCCGGCGCTGAACTGGTCTCTCGATGACAGCCCTATAACGCCCGTCCCACTGCGCGAAATATCCAGTGTGCGACCTGACGATCTGCTTCCGGCAGATATCCCTCCTGCTCAAGTGCCTCGGGCTTTTACGGGGGTCTATGAATTCAACAACCTTCAGGCGGACACCTCTTACGCGATAACCGCGTCGGCTGGCGGCGAGAGCGTAAAATTGGAAACGTTTACTTTGCCCGCTTCGGTACCGACGCAGCTTGATCGCTCATTCAATGTCCTTCTTATTTCCTGTTTTCACCAGGCTGAGGATCGCGGTGGACTGGCCGGGACGATCGTGTCACAACTGAAAGGGACGAATAAACCTCATCTAACTCTCCTGGCGGGGGACCAGGTGTACCTGGATCTCCCAACACTGAAAACCTTTCCTGACAAACTGCCATGGCTGGCCGACAAGTTTGAGAGAGACTATTCGCTCAATTGGCAAGGACCACTGGCTTACACCAACGTACTTGCCGCCGCTCCCAGTGTTTCGCTTCCCGATGATCATGAGTATTGGAATAACTTCCCTCACGTAAGCCCATTCATCGCCAACAGCAGAACTCCGGGCGGCCGGGAACGCTGGCGGCGGGCCGCGCAGGCTGCTTATGAGGGTTTTCAGCTCGCATATCCAGCAAAAGTGGGAGAGGCCGTGAGTATAGACGTTCAACCACTTTCATTTTTTCTTGCCGACACGCGAACTAACAAGAATTTTGATCGTGAATTCACAATGAGCGCGGAGGGTCGCCAACAACTGGATGAATGGGTGTCACGAGTGATTGAGGGGGGAATGTTTGGTGTTTTCGTTTCCGGTCAGTCTCTTTTCTCGAAACCTGTGGGAAAGTTTGAAGGTTCGGTCGGAGATTATGACCTAGCAAACTATGGAGACTATGGACAGATTCTGACTAGTCTTGCAAGGTTGATCGACGCGGGTCGTCCGGCGCTCTGCCTTACAGGCGATGTTCACTGGGGAAGGGTAGCGACTACAAAGGACATCCGCACTGGAAGAACAGCATTCTCTGAGGTGATATCTTCCCCGGCTTCGCTTGTTTCAACCGTGGGCGCCGATCAGATTAAAGTAGCTCTCGGTTCACTTGGCGGCTTGTTCGGCAAAAGAAACCCCTGGCCCAGGCATTCCGATCCCGACCCGCCTCCAGTGTTTCTAGCGTCTGATGTACTCGAAGGGCGATTTCCGTGCTCCATGCTTCATCCTCAACGCGGCAACCACGTTGCCATGCTTAATTTTCGGCAGAATGGCGGCGGACTCGAAATGAGAATTAAGTATTGGCCCATCACGCGCGACACCGACACAGATAAACCAATTGAAGTAGGTCCCATCGATCTGACAAGCGCCTAAGAGGAGACTCTCAATGATCAATATCCTCAGTTCCAACGCTCATTCGGCTAGCAGGGCGTTCACTGAAGTCCAGCGCAAGGCGAATGAAAGCAATATCCAGTGGTTGGAACGAAACATGCCACCGGGTGATAACCAGTCAATTCTCGTGATGGTGGGTGGGAAGACGCAAACTTCTTTTCGGCTGCGAATTGCCCAATCACATGTAAGGCACGATTTGCTTCCAAGCTACTGGTCTCACGTGATGCTGCTTGGTAAAGCAGCCAAGAATCTGGGCTCGACGAAGGTATACGAGATTTCTTTGGAATCGCCACAAGGCTTCGGCTATCCGACTCCCAACAACGGTGTGCAGGAAGGCAGGCTTGCCAGGTATGACGACGTTAGCGAATATCCTAACGTTGCCGTGATTGCTGTGCCGGTAACGCTAAAAGAGATTCTGAGCGCCTTGGATCGCTTTAAAATGCAGCGAGCAATTCTTGATGCCGTTGACCTGATGGTGCGTTGGCTTGCGTTCGCGTGGGGGGTCTCACGCAGCGGCAATCCGCTGCTGGACGGTGCGGGGATTCCCTCGGCCGCCATGTTGGAGATCGCGATAGGTGCAGCCGGATTCGATTTGACACCGGGTCTTGAAAGCCGTTCAAGCTGTCCGGAAGCCATCTGGCAAGCGGCCAAGTGGTGGCATGAGTATTACGAGGGTCAAAACAAGCAGGGCCTTAGTGGTTCGTATTTCACACCCCACAAGCTTGAATAATCGTAGCCTCCAAACTGATCGCCGGGATCAAAATCGAAATGAAGGTCCATCAATCCAAATGCAAGCATGATTATTGAATGGTGTCCGAAAGATACGACGAGCCACCAGGAACATGTCATCGCCCATGTTCTGGGTGCAACCGTACTCGGCTATTTCATTTTCGATGAGGCGTTATATCTCCTGCTGGACATTGGCTTCATCTGGATAATATATGTAGACGGTGAAATGGTGCTGTTGCCGCATCCTATAGCCACTACTGAACTTGAAGTTGACCAGGAAGTGCGGGAAGAAATCAAAGCAGACGTGGACCTGATGATGCGTGATGGCGCTAGCGCGAACGGACTTAAACGCCTCATACCCTCGCCGGCAGATTGTGTGATTACAGAGATTAGCTTTTTCACCAATGATGATCGACGACGGCTGCTGTTGGCCGGTGAGGAAGCAAACCTTGCCATCGAAACCTCATTAAGTAGCGGTGAGATTCGAGTTGCCAAGACGCCATGAAGTTTAGCAACCGCACTCCCGCATATCCTCTATACAAGAGATGAGGCGGCGCAACCTCGCCGATTTGCGCCACCCCAACGCCTTTCTAGCTATTGATCCAGCTAAATTAGAAGAAGGCCATCATCCACTCACTATGATCTGGTTATCTACGTCTTTTACTCCTCGAACACTACGGATCATTTTTTCAACCTGCGACTTAAGTGAATCGCTCTTCACCGTTCCCGTCACTGTCGCTTTACCGTCGATGACCGTAACCGTCAGGCCAAGCTTCGAATAAGTCGGATCGTTATCAATCCTCTTATCTATCTCAAGCTGGATTGCTGAGTCGTTTGAACCGCTGGCTGCCGGTTGGTTGATAACGATTGGCGCCTGTGCCGGAGCAGGAGGTGCCTGTTGAATGATCACGGGCGGCGGCTGCTGCGCTGGTTGTTGGACGATGGTTGTTTGCGGAGGTGTCTGAGACGCTTGGGCCGCGAGATTAGCATTAACATCCTCGTCGGCCTGTCTATTCATGAACAACAGCACGACTACTGTGGCGAGCGCTATGGCGACAACGACTATCACCCCAACTGTCGCTCCAGAAATGCCATCTCGATCAGGCCTTCTGACAGCGTCAGTCTGCGTTACCTCACGCCGTGAAGTAGGCGTCTCGGCCACGACTCTGCTACTTCGAGACTCTTGCTGTTCGTATGCCATCTTTTCCTCCTTATTCCTGCGTGCTTTAAACTCGACGGTATTCAAGTTAAAGATTAGTAATGACGGCGTGCGCGCCGACTACGTGAGTAGAGATAGGAACCTCCAGCCCCCGCAACCGCACCGACAGCCGCGGCTCTCTTGCCACCAGCCACGCCTCCGACTCCAGCACCCAGCGCGGTGCCGCTCAAAACTGTGCCCGCGGTTCGCGTGCGTCCACGAAAATGACGCCGGGCCGCGCGTCGGTTAAACGCATAAAGACCAGCACCGCCGGCACCGATCGCCGCACCCTTTTTCCCACCGATGAGCCCTCCGACGCCGGCGCCACCCGCAATCATTGCGGCGGTTCTGGCTTTCCGTCCAAACCTTGATCGCCTGCGAGCTTGCGCGTCTGCATGAACGAATGTGGCGGCCAGGATCAACACACTAAGAAAAAGAATAACTAGTTTTTTCATCTCTTCATCTCCGCTGAACAATGTTCCATCAACTAAAGGGGAGGGGCGAATTTGATTATTCAGAGTGCAAGCGCCATTCCCGGTTCCAGGGAATGGCGTCTTTTGTTAGGTCTCTTAGGCAAAAGCTGGGGAATTCGCCTAATTTTTAAGGTGCCCGCCGTTGCGAACCTGGATTGGCTATACTCAGAGCCGCCGTATGCTTTCGAGTCTCTGCTGCGAATGTCGGTTGGAGATTAAGACACCGGAAAAGTTACGTGAATCGTGAATCGTGAACCGTAAATCGTGAATCGTGAGTCGTGAACCGTGAACTGTGATCGGAATAGTGGCCCAATGGACTTCGTTAATCTCGTAGCATCTTATCCTAGTAACATTTTTGTTTTCACCGTTAACCGAATCCGCTATATGTATAACGATTCACGATTCACGATTTCACGATTCACGATCATGACCACGGCAATCATTCATCATCCGGTTTTTCAAGAGCATGACACAGGTCCGCAGCACCCTGAGTCTCCGTCCCGCTATAGCGTTGTAATGAAGGCCCTCCGCAGCGACAGTGATCTCTGGCCGAACTTGTTGGAGATTCAGGCAAGAGAAGCGCCGCGTGGTGATATTCAGGCCTGTCACACCCCGCAACTGTATAGAACGATCGAACGCGTTGTTAGTGAAGGCACCGCTTACCTGGACGCTGATACTGTAGTCTCCATGCGCTCACTTGATGCCGCTTTGCGCGGAACGGGCGCCGCGTGTCAGGCGATAGACCTTGTTATGACGGGTCAGACAACCAACGCTTTTGTTCCTGTGCGGCCACCAGGTCACCACGCAACCTCCGAACGGGCTATGGGGTTTTGTCTCTTCAATAACGTCGCTGTTGCTGCTCGGTACGCCCAAAATCACTATCCAGAGATCGAACGCGTCGCGATTGTCGATTGGGACGTGCACCACGGCAACGGAACGCAGGGTATTTTTTATGATGACCCCACAGTTTTCTTCTTCTCGATTCATCAGTATCCGTGGTACCCGGGTACGGGAGCCCGCGGCGAAACAGGGATTGGGCGAGGGAAAGACTACACGCTGAATGTTCCGGTTAAAGCTCAAACGCGAGCAATTGAACAGAAAAGGATGTTTGATGCCGCGCTCGCCGAGATAAGCAACAAGTTCAGACCTGACCTGATCATGATTTCCGCCGGATTTGATTCACACAATGGCGATCCGCTCGGGCAGTTGCTGCTCGAAGACGACGACTTTGTTGCTATGACTCGCAGCGTGAAGCACTGGGCAAAGAGTGTCTGCGGTGGCCGCGTGGTTTCATGTCTCGAGGGTGGTTACAATCTAAAGACGCTTGGACAAACTGTCCGCGCGCATCTCGCTGAACTTCACAAAGAGGATTGAGAAGCTAGATCATTGCCAATTGCCAATTGCCGATTGGCAATTTGCATTTCCCCTGATTGAGTTGATTGGCGCCAAAGGGCCTTCGATACTCACCGCAAATCAACGTCACAAATTGGCAATCGGCAATCGGCAATTGGCAATTGGAAATCGCTTGAATTGGCAATCGCAATTTAAAGCTCACCCAGATAATGTTTGAACAGAGGCATTACCGTGGAGTAAACTCGGGTCCACTTAACGGTTTCGGAGCCGGCTTCCTGTTTAAACGCGGTCGTTCATTAATCCACTTGTAGAATGACGGAGGAGTTGTGGACACCGGCGCCAGCGCTCCGAGGAGCAGAGGGGGCGGACGGTCTCGCTCTCAGGGAGAAAAAGCGCCATGCCAGATCTTGAAATCATCTGCACGGAATGTGGGAACCCTTTCCCGTTTACCGAACGCGAGCAGGAATATTACCGAGAACGCAACTTGACCCACCCTAAACGCTGCAAGCCTTGCCGGGATGCGCGTCGCGCCAATTTTGGGAGTTCACGAGGACCAGGCGGGGAGCGTCAACGATTCGAGATTGTCTGCGACCAGTGCGGCAAGACTGACACCGTGCCCTTCAAGCCTTCGAGTGGAAGACCGGTCCTCTGCGGAGAGTGTTTCGGTGCGAATCGTGCAACTCGGCAGGAAAGTTAGCTGTCCGGAGTAAGGTGTTTGCATAGTAATAGCCTCCTGCTCGTATGAGTGTATCTGACCGGTCAGTCAAGGAGATGACTCTGCGAAACAAGAGCACAAAATCTCGTTTTCTCAGCAAGAATTTTCACGCAAAGACGCAAAGGTGGCAAAGACGCAAAGAGGAACAAATCGGACAGGACTTTGCGTCTTTGCGTCAAACTGTTTGCGGTATGGCCGCGGTGTGAAAACTTCAAACAACGATTCGGATCTAGCCAAGATCTTCTTGTGATGATTTTCGAGACGATAAAACTTGAGATGCGCGGCACTGTTGGCGTGATCACGCTGAACAGACCTGATGCGTTAAACGCCCTTACGCTGCCAATGGCTCAAGAGTTGAAAGCAGCCCTGGGCGAAGCGCGCGAGCTAAGAGCACGAGCAATGGTATTGACCGGAGCGGGACGCTCATTTTGTGCTGGCGGCGATCTGCGGGAGATGCAAAAGATTGCCGCCCAGGATGGAAGAGCCGAAGCTTTCTTCGACGAGCCCTTGCGGGTCCTAAACGAATGCGTTTTGCTAATCCGACGCACGCCGCTTCCTTTTATAGCTGCGGTCCACGGCGCCGCATCAGGGGGTGGTTGTAATATCGCGCTGGCTTGCGACCTCGTTGTAGCAGGTGAGAGCGCCCGGTTTAATCAGGCGTTCATTAGGGTCGGATTGTCGCCTGACTGCGGTGGTACATTTATTTTACCGCGTTTGGTGGGCTGGAGGCGCGCAACCGAACTCTTAATGACGGGCGATGTTGTTACCGCGCAACGGGCTCTGGAAATGGGGATGATTAACAAGGTAGTTCCGGATAATGAGTTGATGGATCAAACGATGAGATTAGCGGAGACGCTTGCGACTGCTCCCACAGCCGCAATCGGTCGGATCAAGGAATTACTGGAGCTCAGCACCACAAATGATTATGCCGCACAACTAGAGTTAGAAAGAAAGGCACAGCTTCAATCAGGATTAACGAAGGATTTCAAAGAAGGCGTCGCAGCCTTTGTCGAAAAGAGACCAGCAAAGTTTGTTGGTGGCTGAATTCTGAGTAGAACGCCTAAAGGTTGCGAGCCGCTGGTTGAACTAGCGGCTCTTTTTAATGGGAAGTAGATTATGGCCTCACTGACGTACATGCAACTCCTGCACAGTAATCGTTCTTTCAGACGATTGTGGTGGGGACAGGTAATTTCCGAGCTCGGCAACTGGTTCAACTTCATTGCCGCGTTAGGCCTGGTCCGCATGGTTTCCAACGCCGCGCCGGAAGTAACTACCATCCTGCTGATTGCGCGGCTTTTGCCTTTTACGATTTTCGCTCCGCTGGCTGGAGCATTCGTCGATCGCTGGTCTCGCAGAACCGTGATGATCGTCTCAGACATTGCTCGGATCGGAGTGGCATTGAGCATGCTACTCGTGCGGCGACCCGAAGACCTCTGGATTGCCTACACCAGCACAATGATCTTGTCCTTCTTTGGGGCCTTTTTTGAAGCCGCTAAGAATGCAACCGTTCCCAACATCACGGGTGATCGCGATCTGCTAGCCGGAAACGCCCTGATGTTCTCTTCGCGGTTTTTACTGATGGCCTTCGGAGCCGCTCTTGGTGGCTGGACCGCGGCCAGCGTTGGATATCAAGCGGCTTTTGTAGTCAACGCGTTTTCGTTTGCTGGTTCCGCGTACTCAATTTGGTTGATCCCTGATCGTGAGACTAAAGGCTCCCCCGCGATTGAACCTTCCGAAGCTTCGAAAGATGGGCGTCGCATCAGTTACTGGTCAGATATACGTCAGGGATGGTCATACATTCTTAGTCATGGTCCAGTAGCCGCCATTCTTGCCGTCAATGTTTTGTGGGCCACCGGCGGCGGCGCGACCAACTTGATTGCTGATCGCCTCGGAGGCATTGTGTTTGCGGGTGAACGAGGTATCAGCGGTGACTCAGCGGTTGCCGCTCTCTATTTCGCGTCGGGTGTTGGCCTATTCCTGGGCATGATGCTGGCGCGTCGTGCAGGAACATACTTTGAGCGGGCGGGAAAGACTGCTGCTTTTATCGGCTGGGCCCTGGTGGTGCAGGGCATTCTATTCGCATCGATCGGGGCGATGCCCACATTGTGGCTTGCCTGCTTGCTGCTTTTCTTTTCCCGAATTCTGCTTGCCGCGGAATTTGCGGTTCAGGAAACGCTGCTGATGCGCCTGGTGCCCGATCAACTGCGTGGCCGCGTGTCTACGACAGATCGCGCGACCGAATTGCTTGTCTGGAGTCTCTCAACAGCTATAGCCGGTTGGTCTCTTCGCAGCATCACGCCCCGGACCCTGACAGTCATTGCTGGATTACTTTCAACGAGTTCCGGCCTGGTCTGGCTGGCACTGTTTGCTGCCCGTCGCTTGCAACTGCCCGGCAGCGTGGAGCTGGGGTCAAGTTTGGGCAGCGAATCCATGGTTTTTTCCAGTCCGCCGGACCTTGATGAGAGGAAGCAGTTGACTGAATAAAAAGCCCCTCCGTGGAAAGAGGGGCTTGGGATTGCTTTCGTGCAGCGCTACGGATGATCAGGCTTCAAAGGCGCGAGTGAATTAGCCTGCGTATTCGATCGGCAAAGAGAACGTCTATTTTTCGCGGCTCGATAACCGCGGTAACTTCGCCCTGGCCCCACATTGGATGAATCATGACTTGCCCCGTGCGATAAGTGCGAGCCATATCATAGGGTTCGCTTTGCACGGACTTGGCGCGCGATCCTGTGAGTTTCATGCCACTCGAGAATGAGCTCCGCGTACTACACTTCGGGCAAGTTACGCGCGAGATCGATCCGCGTTTGGTAACTGAAGCTACAACGTGACCACGTTCCTCTCCGCACACAAGGCACATTTTCTCTACGCGATCGCCAATCGCGTATGTTTGCTTTTCCATAAATTACCCCTAGAAAGTAAATAGCGATCGCGAATCGTAATCAGTAAAGGCGAATCGTTCTTGAATAGGAGACCGGCGAAGGTGAAAGTCGAAACCGACTCTTAAACTTCACCATTCATTATTCATAGAAGATCGTTACCAGCGAGGCGAGCGGTCGTTTCGGCCACCGAAATTTCTGCCACCGCCACCACCGCGATTGCCGCCAAAGCCCCGGCCCCCGCCGCCGCCGCGATTGCCGCGATCTTCCCTGGGTCTGGCTTCATTGACCGTCAGGTTGCGACCGTTAAAGTCTGTGCCGTTGAATTGCTCAATTGCCTTCTCACCTTCTTCCTTCGACGCCATTTCTACGAAGCCAAAACCACGCGAGCGACCAGTGTCGCGATCTTCGACGACGGTAGCTGATTCTACCGTCCCTACCTGTGCGAAGAGTTGCTGCAGGTCTTCACTCGAAGTCTGAAAGGACAGATTCCCAACGTAAAGTTTGATAGACATAGAATTAGGTGTTTCCCTTCTCCTCTGAAGGAGGAGCGTTAAGAGAAGCTTCGAATCAAGGGGGCTTCGGTAACGGTGGCAGCGAAACGCGCGTTCGGGTGCTCAATGAGCTGCTTCTTCAAGTTTTCATCGCCCGCTCTCGTACCATCTAGACGCCGAAGCCATTCCGCAGGCGTGGCGCATCACCGTTGATGCATGAGAGAAGGTCTAAACGCCAGTAATAATGCATCATCTGCGTCGGCCTTGCAAGTTTGTGACCCTGGCGCGAACCAGGTTCAAAGGTCTCAAAAATACTCAATCAAGCCTGGTTTAACGCCCGTTACACAACTATTACAACGCAGTCATCTTCAAGTTGGTAGGATGAGTTGGCAGTTGGCATCAAATAAATGCGAAACCTTTCGAGTTTGGAGTTTCAATGAGTAGCATAGTTAACCAGATACACAGTCAGACACTTAGTGATCAGCGGCGCGAGAGCATCAATTGGACCACGGCCAGTTTCATGGTCATCTTCCATATCGGAGCAATTGCTGCTCTGTTCATGTTTAGTTGGCAGGCCCTGGTGGTCAGCCTGGTGCTTTGGTGGGTTTCGGGAAGCCTGGGAATTGGAATGGGTTTCCATCGCCTATTGACCCACCGTGGTTACAAGACGCCTAAAGCGGTTGAGTATTTTCTGACATTTTGTGGCACCCTTGCCCTTGAAGGCGGCGCCATTAATTGGGTAGTGACCCATCGTATTCATCATGCACACACGGATGCTGCCGGTGATCCACACACACCACGCGAGGGACGCTGGTGGTCGCACATGGGCTGGATCCTCCGTGGCACCGCGCAACAGCACGAGGCTAGCGTGATCCAGCGATACGCCCCCGACCTGACCAAAGATCCCGTTCACCTCTGGCTCAATCGCCTTTATTACGTGCCTCTAATCCTTTTAGGTGTTGCGTTGCTCACCCTGGGAGGCTGGTCAGTGCTCATGTGGGGCATCTTCCTGCGAGTGACTGTTGGACTGCATGCGACCTGGCTTGTTAATTCGGCCACGCATCTTTGGGGTACTCGCCGCTTTCCAACGCGTGACGACTCAACCAATAGCTGGTGGGTTGCACTGCTTTCGTTTGGCGAAGGCTGGCACAATAATCATCACGCTCATCCGCGCGCAGCCAAACATGGCTTAACCTGGTATGAAATTGACATCAACTGGTATGGGATTACTGCTTTGAAATTGCTCGGTCTGGCAAAAGGAATCAGGCTGATTAGCAGGAAGCAGATCGCAGCCGCGAACCCCGAGTTTAAGGAGCTGCAAAAAGCAGCCTAAATAAAAGCTAGGAGGCAGACGGCAGGAGCACGAGATTTTCCATTTGTCTTTTTCATTTCTCAGTTGCCATTGTCATTTGTCGGTCTGCGATACGAATCTCGCCGGCGCCCGGAAATGATAAATGAAGAATGGAAACTGTCGCGCGCTTCCTGGCAACTGCCTCCTAGCCGATCCTCCTGCACCTGCCGTCTGCCTCCTGCCTCCTAGCTGATTCATCCTGGCACCTACCTCCTGCACCTGCCGTCTGCTTCTGCCTCCTGCCTCTCCCTCCTCCTATTTCCTGCCAACTGCTTCCTGGCCTTACAATGGTTTCATGGCTGTTAGTGGACGCCGTAAATCCGTAATCTTCTTCATCACACTCGGCTCCTTCCTGGTGGCGTTGGCGATTGCGCTGAATGTCGGTTGGATTTTCCTCAACTGGCGCCAGGTCGCACTCTTAGTCTTTGGCATCATCTTCTTCATGGTGATCATTGTCGGCGTCGTACTCAATACCACCTTCCTCATACGCGAGATAAGACGCAACGAGCAGCACGATGCTTTCATTAATGCCGTAACGCACGAATTGAAAACGCCACTCGCGTCAATCCGCCTTTATCTCGAAACACTGAAGACCCGCAAGCCAAGTGAAGCGCAGCGCGAGAACTTCTACGACATCATGCTCGCTGATAGTGATCGACTCCTGCATACGGTCGAGCAGGTCTTGCGAGCGGGACATGCTGGGCACCGGCGGCGCCGGCTAAATCCCACGGTCATTGATCTCGGAGAGATGGTGCGAGATTGTCTTGATCTGACGCGCATTCGCTATAACCTCGGTCCCGAGACGCTTCATTACGGTGAATCCATGGACGGTGAACGAGCTCGGGTTGCGGGTGACGCAGACGAGTTGCGCGCAGCCGTTTCAAATCTGCTTGATAATGCGGTCAAGTATTCTGATAAAGAGGTGAGTGTCTCGGTGGAGGTCTCAACGCTTGATGAGAAACGGGTGTCCGTGCAAATTGCGGATCGTGGCATTGGTATCCCAAACGCTCAGCTAAGACGCATCTTCAAGCGCTTCTACCGCGCTCCAGGACTCTTTATGGCCCGCGTGAAGGGAACCGGCCTCGGCCTTTTCATCGTGCGCTCAGTCGTCGAGAGACATGGGGGCCGCGTTTTCGCGGAGAGCGCTGGATTAGGGCAGGGCAGTACTTTTACTATTCAACTTCCGAGAGTCTGATGAAATGAGTGCTGTACTGGTTGTGGAGGATGAGAAACATCTCGCCGACGGGTTGCGCTTCAACCTCGAAGCCGAAGGCTACACCGTAAACACCGTTTACGACGGGGAAGCGGCCCTTTCGCTGTTGTTGGACGAGCAGCTTCCCTACGATGCGATTGTGCTCGACGTAATGCTGCCGGGGAAAGATGGCTTTACAGTCGCATCTGAACTCCGAACAGCGGGTCAGTTTGTTCCCGTTTTGATGCTTACAGCCCTCGGCCGTCCGGAAGACGTGCTGCGAGGTTTTGAATCAGGAGCTGACGATTATTTACAGAAGCCTTTTGAGCTGTCGGTTTTAATGGCACGAATAAATGCCCTGATTCGCAGGCGCGAATGGTTTCAAAGAGACCGGGTCGAGCTGCCGTCAGTTGGGCGAGAAGAAACGTCGGCGAACCCTCCGGAAATCTTTCAATTTGATGGTAGAACGATAGACTTTGGTAATTTGGAATTGCGTACACCAGATCAAACTGTCCGCTTAACCCTGATGGAAGCTGGTCTATTACGCTATCTAATTGAACACGAGGGCAAGGTAGTTTCGCGCAAGGCCATGCTGGAAGAGGTGTGGGGTTTGAATGAAGATACTGACACGAGAGCTATCGACAACTTTATCGTTCGCTTAAGAAAGTACATCGAGATAGAACCATCCCGGCCACGACACCTGATTACTGTGAGAGGCGTGGGCTATCAGTTTGTTGCTGACCCCATGCTCAATGAGTGATCGACTAGTAAGAAGCACAACGGCAACATCGGCTAATACGTTCTATGACCGGCAGCCTGACCGTTAATTTTAGAAACTGCGGCGTTCAATTTCCTTGTCGCGCGAAGATGAGCCCATCGAAACCAATTCAACCGCCGCCAAGCCCGTTTTGACTTGCCCTGACTGTACCTTTCCGTTGGATTACAGCGGAGAAGAAGTTGTCCGAATCCAAGCTAAGAGCAGCCTCCCGATGTGATAAAGCTTTTCGAACAAGACGTGCTCTGAGACCAGCTATGTCACGGCCAAAAGAGTACGGTGGCAGTGAATCGAGCTCAGCTCACTCCTTTCTCAGCTTTTCTGGAACCCTCCAGATCACCTGAAGTCCATAGCTCAAATTTAGAGGAAAGTCATGTCTAAGATCCCTTGGCTCACGGGGGGAGGCATGAACGACCTTAGCCGAATCGCAACAGTTAGTGGCTCGGTTTGTGGCGATCAATCTACCCGACCTGTTTGTATTAAGGCTCATGGAACTCACTTCTAAAACTAGTCACAACGAGGTAAGAAGATGAAGACGAACTCGCATAAGACAAACATGACGATTTGGTTTTGTGCACTGATCGGCCCTGCGTTGATGTTCTCCCTATTTGCCAGCAGGGCGTGGTGGCCCAGTCGAATACTTTTCCCAGTAGCGGCAATGTAGGCATTGGGACAACGAGTCCTGGTGGAAAGCTGGAAGTCCTAAGCGATGTTGATAATGGCATCGCGTCCAACCTTCGCCTAACCAACATGGGAGCAAATGCTGCGG
>WNGE01000564.1_pt1 | contig 48121 bp, 53 predicted proteins | sample 5400651 | NCBI WGS metagenome assembly WNGE01 (sample SAMN13153370, study PRJNA577476) | soil metagenome | isolation source: 60 cm soil or saprolite under grassland replicate 2 | place: USA:California | collected 2016-06-15 | reverse complement strand
ATCCGCTCTATCCGAGCGTGCCGGGCGCGGCCGCGAAGAACGCCGCGCTCTACGAGCTGCTCGCGCTGTTCGACGCGCTGCGCTCGGGGGCGGCGCGCGAACGCAAGATGGCGAGCGAGCTGCTGTCGGAGCGCCTGGGATGAATCCGAACGACGCAGCGAGTCAGGCGCGGCTTCCGGAACTGGAAGCAAAGCTTGCGCGGATTGCAGAGCTGGCCAAGCGATGATCGCGACTCATGCTCTTTTCAGACCTTCCCTGATCTCGCCAGCAGTCCCAGGCTCTGGAATCGCAGGTACAGCTCGCGGCAGGCCCAGGCGTCCGTTGCCGCGTAGGTGATCTGCGCGGCGGAGAGCTCGCGCGCGGCCCAGTTCGAGGTCTTGGTGCCTTTGGGGATCCGGAATCCCAGGAGTATTCCGGCGAGGTTGCGCACGCCGCTCTGGCCGAGGCCGCTCGAGCGCGCGAGCTCGCCCAGGTCGAGCATGTTTTTCTCGGTGAACGCGAACACCTGCTTGAGCGCGCGCAGGTCGTCCTTGAGCGACACGCCGGCCTTGACGATGCGCGGATCGGACAGGAGCTCCGCGAGAACCGGGAAGACCTCGACGCGGCGAAGCTGGAACAGATACACCGCGCGGGCCGTGGCCGCCTGCACCAGGCAGGGCAGATGGCTCTCGCCTTTCCTGAACGCGGGCCGCGTCTCGGTATCGAGCCCGACGACGGCCTCGGCCAGCAGGTCCGAGCGCGACTCTCCCAGGTCCTGCGGCGTCGCCACCACGCACACCCTGCCCGCGTAGCGGCGAATGGGAAGCTTCGCCATGTCCTCCCGGGAAATCGAGCGGGCGATTTCGTTTTGCACAACGGCGGAGGACGCGGGGTTCATGGAGGCGTGCAGGGTAGCGCATTTTCCCGCCGCGGCCTCGCCGCCATGCGCCGTTCGGGGGCCGGCCCGTTCACACAATCGAAACATCCTCGCAGTATCGTAGGCTCGCAAGAGGAGCGTTCGTGATGTCCGCATCGCGGAGGTTCTGGAGGCGTGGAGGCCGGCATGGGACAGGACGTTTCCGGTTTGGAAGAATTCCTCGCGGAGTTTCGCCCGACGCTGCCTGCGCAGAGCAGGACTGCGCAGGCGATCGACCGGCAGGAGCCGTTCGAGAGAATCGCGTTCAAGGCGATCGACGACGGCTATATCGAGTTCGCCGATCGGCTCAACAGGTTCATGGAGATTCGTCTGCGGCGGAGCATGTGAGCCCGCTCGAGCCGACGAACAGCCTCCTGCGCGGGCGCGCCGCGCCGCAGGCGAACTCCATCGGCGCGGCCAGGGAATCCGGCGACCTCTTTGCCGGGAAACCGCTCCCCGGGCGCGGTCCGGCGATCAGGCGCAGCCTCGCGCCCGAGCTGACCGCGGCCCGCGTGCTGTGCCGGCAGCTTGGGCGCAAGCGCGCGCGCCTGGAGAAGAAGCGCATCGTGCACCTGATCTGCCTGAATCTCCTCGCGGTATTGAATCGCCCCTCTCAGCACGCGTAGATCCCGACAGACGCTTTCCTGCCGGAATCCTCCGGCGCCTGCTCCGGATCCTGCGGCGCGGCCGCCAGGCGCCGCCCGAAAACGCTCAGACGGGTTCTTCGTGCGCGAGCGCGTCGGCGGTGTTGAAGAAACTTTGCTGCGGCGTCAGAAGACGCGCAAGCCGTCGCTGAATACCCCCTGCTGATCCACGTGCTCGTTGTAGGCGTCGAGCGCGGCGCGATTTTTTTCAAGCCACTGCGCGCCCTCGTGCCGGCGGAGGGCTTCGACTAGTCCGGCCCCGACCGCTTGAGACAGGTCGAGCTTAGGGCGCCTCGCCCGGTCGAGCAGCTTGAGAATGCTAAGCAACCGCTCGCTCAATGCCATCTTGCGCCAGCTGAGACGCCAGCCTGGGGAAATCGGAGGTCTTGAAGAGAGTCCTGACGTGCTTGTGCTTCTCTTCGAGCGCCTTCCTTCCGCCCTGCTCCCTGTCGACGACCGCCAGGATACCGACGATCTCGTAGCCGGCTTCCTCGAATTCCCGGCACGCCATCAGGGTCGACGACCCGGTGGTGATCACGTCGTCGATCGCGACGATTTTCGTCCCGCGCGGAAGCTCGTTCTCGATTTTCCTCCGGGTCCCGTGCTTCTTCGGCTCCTTGCGGGCAATGGAGCCCTTGAGCACTTTTCCGCCGGTCTGGTGCGACAGCATGATGACGGCCGCGGTGATGAAGTCGGCTCCCATCGTCAGACCGCCGATCGCCGTGGGTTTTACGGGGAGCTTTTCGATTTCCTTGAGGAACTCCCCGGCGATGAGCGTCAGCCCCTCGCCGTCGAGCGCGACCGCCTTGCAGTCGAAGTAGTAGCGGGACCTGGCCCCGGTGCTCAGAACGAAATCGCCCTCGATGATGCATAGCTTCTCGATCAGACGGTGCAGGCGATCCCGGTCGGTCGGCATTTCTCGCTCCTGGTGACGGGTGCATTATAAGACCGATCCTTTGCGGGCCAGCGGCCGCCCGCGCACGCCGCCGCTGCCGGGGCGCGCGGTCCCGGCGTATGCTGCGGGCTTTCCGAGCTTCGGAACCCGAAAGGAAATCCCATGCCCCGCCCCATCCTCGCCGAATCGCAAATCCATCCCGCCGTCCGCGAAAAGATCGCGAATTACCGGACCGAGATCGTGAAGGAGGTCCAGGCCGCCGCGGCGGCGAACGACATCGTCGTCGTCGGCATGCGGCAGAACCCGCATCCGAGGCATGCGAGAAAGGCGCTCGACGCCGCCGGGCTCGCGTACAAATATCTCGAGTACGGCAGCTATCTCGGCGAATGGCGCCGGCGCCTTGCGCTCAAGATGTGGACTGGCTGGCCGACGTTTCCGATGGTGTTCGTGAAGGGCGTGCTGGTCGGCGGCGCGGACGACCTCGCGCGGCTGATCGAGAGCGGGGCGCTGGGCAGGAAGCGGTAGATCGGGGACGGATCCTTCGCTTCACCCGGGATGACGAGACTTCGCGCTGTCCTCGACACCAACGTCTGGCTCGACTGGCTGGTGTTCGACGATCCGTCGGCCGCGCCGATCAAGGCCGCGGTCGACGCAAGCCGCGCGGAGGTCTTGATCGACGCGGCCTGCGAGGCGGAGCTCGAGCGCGCGCTCGGGTACGACCTGGGAAAGCGCGCGGTCGACGTCGCGGCCTGCATCGCCGAGTGCCGGCGCGTGGCGCGCCGGATCGAGTCGCCCGTGCCCGGGGCGGGGCGCGCGAAATTGCCCGCGTGCCGCGACCCCGACGATCAGAAGTTCCTCGAGGCCGCGCTCGCCGCGCACGCCGGGTTTCTGGTCACCAAGGACCGGGCGCTATTGGAGCTCGCGGCGCGCGTGGCGGCGTTTCGCATCCTCGCGCCCGAGGGCTTCGCCGGCGCCTTCAGGAAACCGATAGCAGCTCGACTTCGAAGGTGAGCGTGGCGTTCGGCGGGATGGTGTCGCCGGCGCCCTCTTCGCCGTAGGCGAGCTGCGGCGGGACGACGAGCTTGCGCGTGCCGCCGACTCTCATGCCGTTCAGGCCCTCTTCCCAGCCGGCCATGACCTCGCTCTTGCCGAGGGTGAATTCGAAGGGGTCCTGCTTTTCCTTGCTGGAATCGAATTGCGTTCCGTCGGCGAGCCAGCCGGCGTAGTGCACGGTGAGGTCGCGGCCGGCCGAGGCGGCCGCGCCCTTGCCGATGACGGTGTCTTCGATGGTCAGGCCGCTTGCGGTGGTGGTGGTCATGGGACTCCTCATGATGTGATCGGCGCCGGACAGGCGCCGGACAAAAACTCGCGACAGGCCGTGCAGGGGGATCGAGACGGGTTGCCGTGCAGCGGAAGGCGAAATCTACGCGAAAGAACTGGGATAAGCTACAAATATTTTCAATCCGTTGCCGCGGGCTCCTGGTGCGCGCACTCCGCTCCTTCGACGTGTTCTGCCGCGTGGTGGACAACTTCGGCGACGCCGCGGTGTGCTGGCGCCTCGCGCGCGGGCTTGCCGCGGAGACCGGTGCGCAGACGCGCTTGTGGATCGACGACCTGGATGCGTTGCAGGCGCTCGCGCCGCAGCTCGCGGCCGGCAGGCCGCAGCAGTCTTTCGACGGGGTCGAGATCTGCCAGTGGACCGCGCACGCCGATTTCGGATTGCCCGCGGATGTCGTCGTGGACGCGTTCGGCGGCGGGATTCCGGATGCCTACGCCGAGGCGATGGCGGGGCAGGACTCCGCGCCGGTGCGCCCCTTGTGGATCGTGCTCGAATACCTGAGCGCCGAGCCCTGGGTGGCGAAGCATCACGGGCTGCCTTCGCCGCACCCGCGCCTGCCGCTCGAGCGCTACTTTTTCTTTCCGGGATTCGCGGCCGGCACCGGGGGGCTCCTGCGCGAGGCGGCCTTAAGCGCGCGGCGCGAGAAATTTCTGCGCGATCCGCGCAAGCGCGAGGCGTTCTGGCGGGATGCGGGTTTCGCGCCGCCCGCGCCGGGCGCGAGGCTGATCTCTCTTTTCGGCTACGAGAATCCCGCGGCGGCGGAGCTGCTCGATGCCTGGGCGTCCGGGGAAGAAGCCGTCGTGGCCGCCGTGCCGCGGAGCCGTCTGCGCGGGGATGTGGCCGTCTACCTGGGAATCGATGCCGGCACGGAGAACGCGACCGAGGTCTCGGACCAGGTCATTCGCCGCGGGTCGCTGGAAGTGCGCTTCCTGCCTTTCCTCGCCCAGGACCGCTACGACGAGCTGCTCTGGGCGGCGGACTGGAATTTCGTGCGCGGCGAGGACTCCTTCGTGCGGGCGCAATGGGCGGAACGCCCCTTCGTCTGGCACGCCTATCCGCAGAAGGAGGGCGCGCACGTGACGAAGCTCGAGGCGTTTCTGGAGATCTACTGCCGCGGGCTCGCGCCCGAGCTGGCGGCGCCGCTTGCCGCCCTGTGGCGCGGCTGGAACGCCGCCGCCCCGCTCCCGGCGGGCGCGACGGCCCGGGCCTGGTCCGCCCTCGCTCCCCAGGGCGCCGCCCTGGAGCAGCACGCGTGCGCCTGGGCCGCGCAAGCCGCCAAATCGGGCGATCTGGTGCGGAATCTGACTAAATTCTGCGCAGAACGATTAGAATAACGCCCTTTTCCCGGCTTTCGATTCGGGACATTTATGAAGATCGCACAGGAGATTCGCTCGGGCAACGTGATCATGGTCGGCAAGGACGCCATGGTCGTGCAGAAGGCGGAGTTCACCAAGTCCGGACGCAACGCGTCGGTGGTGAAAATGAAGCTGAAGAACCTGCTCAGCGGCGCCGCCCAGGAAACCGTCTACCGCTCGGACGAGAAGTTCGAGATCGCCGAGCTCGACCGCAAGGAAGTCACCTACTCGTATTTCGCCGATCCCTTGTATGTGTTCATGGACAGCGAAGGCAACCAGTACGAAGTCGAGAAGGAGAGCATGGGCGAGGCGCTGAATTACGTCGAGAACGGCATGCCGGCTGCGCTCGTGATCTACAACGACAAGCCGATCGCGGTCGAGATCCCGCAGACCATCGTGCGCGAGATCGCCTACACCGAGCCCGCGGTGAAGGGCGACACCTCGGGCAAGGTGACCAAGGCCGCGAAGCTCAAGTCGGGCTTCGTCATCCAGGTGCCGCTCTTTTGCGCGACCGGCGACAAGATCGAGATCGACAGCCCTACGGGCGAGTACCGCAGCCGGTTCAAAGGCTGAGAGTCCGCGGGTGAAATCGAGCGGGGCATCGGCCCGCCTCGCGCCGCTTCCCATGGTTCAAATCGCCGGGATCCTCAGATCCATTCCGCGCGTGCTCCTGGCGGCCGGCCTGGTCGCCCTCGGCCTCATCGCGCTGTTCGTGGCGTGGTGGACCGCCGTCATTTTGATCCTCGCCTTCGCCCTCACCGTCGCGGCGCGGCGCATGCTGCCGCGAAAGCCCGCACCGGGCGGCGCGCCGGCGATCATCGAAGGCGAGTTCCGGATCGAGCGCGGGGACTCCCCGCCCCGGGACCGTTCCGGTTCGTAGTGCCCGCGCCCTGGGGCGGAGCCGGATGCCTCTCAGGGGATGAAGCCGCTTGCGGGAGCCCATATTGGGAGCTATCATTCCCAAAATGGGAACGAAGCTTGCAAGGCTGTCGGAAGCGCTTTTTTCCAGTACGCAGCGCCGCCTGCTCGCGCTCCTCTTCGGCGATCCGGGCCGCAGCTTCTACGCGAACGAGATCGTGCGCGCCGCGCACGCGGGCGTGGGGGCGGTGCAGCGCGAGCTCGAAAGCCTTACCCGCGCCGGGCTGGTGACGGTCACCCGCCTCGGCAACCAGAAGCATTACCGGGCCAATCGCGACTCGCCCGTCTTCGGGGAACTGCGCAGCATCGTTGCAAAGGTACTCGGGAGCGAGCGCCTTTCGGCAAAGTTGCCGCGCGGAACCGTGCCGGGGAGTCCGGCGCTCCCGGCCTTGACGGTGCGCCAGCCGCAGGCGGGCTACGCCGCAGGCGCGCCGACCGGCAGCTTGCTCATCCCGGAAAAAAAAATCGCAGCGCTGTGCCGAAAGTACGGCGTCAGGAAACTGAGCCTGTTCGGCTCCGCCGCGCGAGGCGATATGAGCCCGGCGAGCGACGTCGATCTCATGGTCGAGTTCAAGCCGGGGAGCAAGGTATCGCTGTGGGACATTCCGCAGATGCAGGATGATCTCTCTTCCCTGTTCGGCAGGAAGGTCGATATCGCAGGCCCGGAGATCCTCAAGAATCCGTATCGCCGCAGAACGATCGAGCCCGATCTCAAAGTCCTCTATGAAGCCCGAAGATCGTGACGACGCGTTCCTGTGGGACATACTCGACGCGGCACGCGAAACGCGCGGGCTCATGGAAGGCTTTACCCTGAAGAAGCTGCTTGCGGACGCGCGGACGCGGCGCGCGCTCGAGCGCACGCTGGAGGTGCTTGGCGAAGCGGCGAGCCGGGAAGAGTCGAGACCAACCAACGAGAGGAACGAACGATGGCCAAAGCCTATTGGGTTGTCTGTTATCACTCCATGAAGAATCCCGATGCGTTCGCGGCTTACGCGAAGCTTGCGGCGCCGTCGATCCAGGCCGCGGGCGGCCGCTATCTGGTGCGGGGCAGCCCCGCAAAGGTGTACGAGGAGGGACTCAACCAGCGCGTGGTGGTGATCGAGTTCGAAAGCCTGCAGAAGGCGCTCGCCGCGCACGACAGCGCGGGCTACAAGGAGGCGCTGAAGGCCCTGGGCAAGGACGCGGTCGAGCGCGACATGCGGATCGTGGAGGGCGTCGGCTGAACGGAAGAAGAAGAAAAGGCGTCGGGGATGAAGCCGGGCAGGATCCGCTTCGATCGCCCGCGCTGCATTGTCATCGCCGGTCCGAACGGGGCGGGCAAGACGACCTTTGCCAGGGAATTCCTGCCCAAGGACATGGGTGTCATGCATTTCGTGAATGCCGATTTGATTGCGAGCGGGCTCTCTCCTTTGCGACCCGAAAGCGCCGCGATCGCGGCAGGCAAGCTTTTTCTTGCGGAGCTGGATCGCATTGCCCGTTCAGGAGAGAGTTTCGCGTTCGAGAGCACCTTGAGCGGCCTCGTGTATGCTTCGCGCCTCAAGAAATGGAAGGCGGCAGGCTATTGGATCGAAATCGTCTACCTCAAGATCGACTCGCCGCAACTCGCGCTGCGGCGCATCGCCGCGCGCGTAAGGCAGGGCGGCCACAATGTACATCGCGAGGATGTGTTGAGGCGGTTCGTTCGGAGTTGGACCAACTTTGTGGGAATCTACTGCGCGCTGGCCGATGCGTGGTCAGTGTATGATAATTCCCAATCCAGACCATTACTCATGGAGCAGTCGCCATGACATCGAAGAAACACCCGCTGAAACCGACCGAGCTGTCGCGTGCCGTGGGCCGCGCGCTCCGGCGCTCCGCTCAGCGCGCCCGCGAGACCGCCCGCATGCACGGCACTCCCATTTATATCTCGAAAAACGGCAAGGTTGTAGCGTTGAAACCGTAGCGGCCGGCGCGGCTTCCGCCGCCTCGGCTGCCTACACGCGCAGCGATTCGTGCGAGAGGTAGCGCTGCCGGTAGGTCTCGAACGGCACTTCGTCCGCCGCCTCGATCTCCCGCTGCTTCCTGATCGACTCTTCGGCCAGCCGGACAAAACGCGCTTCCGCTTCGGCGGGCAGCGGCTCGCTTCGCAGGATGCGCGCGTGCTCGAGCGAGCGCGCGAGGGCGAAGCCGGAGTAGGAGCTGCCGTAGCTCTGCTGCATCTCGGAGAGGACGCGCGCGGAAGGGACGGGCGCGGGATCTTCCACCGCCATGACGGCGGCCTCGAGCGCGTCGCGGTGCGCGGTTCCGCCGTGCGCTTCGTCGAGCGCCGCGGCGATCGGCTCGCATTCGCGCAGCACCTGCCTGCCCCATTCGCGCAGCTCGACCGTCTGAGAGCCTCTGTCCAGGCGCAGCCCCGGCTCGCGCCCGCGCGTTGAGGCGCGCTGCTTGTTGCGCCCGATGGCTTCGATCTCCCGCGGCGTGTCCGGCGGGCTCTCGGTCAACAGGCAATGCAGCAGGAACACGTCGAGAAAGCGCACCGTGTCCGCGGTGATGCCTATCGGCGAGAAGGGATCGAGGTCCATCGCGCGCACTTCGACGTACTGAACGCCGCGCTCGCGCAGCGCGTGCAGCGGCCGCTCTCCCGGGTGGATGACGCGCTTGGGGCGGACGGTGCTGTAGAACTCGTTCTCGATCTGCAGGAGGCTCGTGGCGAGCTGCTTGTAGCTGTCCACGCCTCCGCCCGCGGCGTGGACGACGTCACTCGTGACGTGGCCGTCGCGGATGCCGATCGCCTGGTAGGGCGGGTAGGGTTTGGTGAGCACGTCGTCGAGGCAGGCGGCGTAGCTCTCCAGGCTGTTGTAGCTCACGAGGAGCTTGTCCTGGGCGTCGCTGAGATACCCCAGGCGCCCCATGCGCAGCGAGGTCGCGTGCGGCAGGCACAGCGTCCCGGGCGCGAGCTCGCGCAGCTCGTGCTTGCGGCCCGCGACGAAGCTCGCGCACACCGCGGGCGATGCGCCGAAGAGGTAGAGCAGCAGCCACGCGTGCCGCCTGAAATTGCGGAGGAGCGCGAAGTAGCCTTCGTTCGGACCGGGAAGGCCCGGCAGCGGCCAGGCGGACTCGGGGAGCGAGAAGTTGTAGTGCAGGCCCGCGATCATCTGCATGCGACGGCCGTAGCGGTGCGAGAGCCCGATGCGGTACACGGTCTTCGCGCGGCCGACGTTCGAGTCGCCGTAGCGCGCGATGGGGATCGCGTTCTCGTCGGGGAGGCTGCAGGGCATGCTCGCGCCCCACAGCACTTCGTCGCCGATGTTGCGGTAGACGAACCCGTGGATGCGCTTCAGCTCCTCCAGGCATGCGTCCACGCTCGTGTGAACGCCGGTGATCAGCTCGAGCAGCGACTCGCTGAAGTCGGTGGTGATGTGCGGGTGCTTGAGCGCCGAGCCGAGCGCCTTCGGGTGCGGCGTGAGCGCGAGCGCGCCGTCGGGCCGCACGCGCAGGGATTCCTTTTCGATGCCGCGCCGCAGGCTCCCGAGGACAGCGGGCGCGAGCGCGCGCAGGCGTTCCTTGAAATTGCCCGGGGCGTTCATCGAGGGAGCCGCCGGCTAATCGGGTCGAACGCGCTTGCGCCGGCTCACGATGCCGGCGAGGAGGACCGCGATCAGCCCGGTGACGAATATCCCGTCGAAGGTTCCCGCGCCGCCGATCGACATGACCGGCGCGCCGAGGCCCCGTATGTTGCCGAGGTTCATCAGGTCCGCTCCGATCAGGGTGCCCAGGCTTCCGCACGCGTAGGCGAGCGGCGCGGCGTACTGGCGCGACAGGAGCAACGCGACGATCGCGGCGATGACCGGCGGGTAGAAAACCGGGATGGCGATCCCCAGGCCCTGGACCGGCTCGGCGAGCACATAGCAGGCGAGGGAGACGATCGCGATGCCCCAGGCCGCCATCCGATACAGGCCGTTCTTCACGATCAGGATCAGCGACACGAGGATCGGAATGATCGCTCCACCGACGTTCACCGCCAGGATGGTTCCCGGCCAGGTTTCCACGGTCGGGATCACGTAGGGAACGCCGTAGAACGGAATCTCCTGGAGCCGGGTCATCTGCTCCGGGGAGAACCGCATGATCGGCAGGTTGACGTAGCTCCCGGCGAGCGAGGCGAAGAGCCAGGTGAAAAAGTACCTCGGCGCGATGCCGAGCTGGGCGTAGGCGAATTGCAGCACCCGGAGTACGACGAGGAACGACAGGGCCGTCAGAACCCCCAGCCATGCGAGCAAAAACGGCAGCGTGAGCGGATAGTAGTGGATTCCGAGAGGGTGCATTGTGGCAGGAAAGAGCGACGGCCCAGGGGGTCCGACCCGGATTATCGCATCCAAAAGGCCGCGCGGGCGCTACTTGCCCCTGCCGTGTCCCGACACTTCCGCGCCCGCATCGGCGGGGAGCGCGGCGTGGAAGAAGAGCGACACCGCGGAAAGCAGCGCGATCGCGATGAACGCCGGCGGAAAATCGGCGACCACGACGTCGGCGTGCCCCTGCGCGAGGCCGGCGACCTGCAGCGCGTAGGCGCCGATCGCCACGCCCAGACTCTGCGCGAGGCGCTGCGCCATGCTGGCGATGCTGGACGCCTGGCTCATGGTCTCTCGCGTCACCTCGGCGAACGAGATCGCCTGCAGCGAAGTGAACTGCAGCGAGCGCAGGCAGCCGGAGGCGAGCAGCACCAGGAAGATCACGAGATGCGGCGTCGCCGCGGTGAACAGGCCGTATGCGCCCACGGCGGCGGAGGCCACGAGGGCGTTGACCGTGAGCACCTTGCGGAATCCGAATCGCCTGAGGATGATCGTGGTCAGCGTCTTCATGAACATCGCGCCGACGGCGGTCGCGCAGGTGAGCAGTCCCGATTGCAGCGGATTCATCCCGAAGCCGAGCTGCAGCAGGAGCGGCAGCAGGAACGGCGTCGCGCCGACGCCGATGCGGAACAGGCTCCCGGCGAGGACGCCGGTGTGGAAGGTCGGCAGCTTCAGGAGCGACAGGTCGATCACCGGATGCGCCGCGCGCCGCGCGTGCCAGGGATAGGCAGCCAGCGCGAGCGCGCCCAGGACGATGCAGGCTGCGGTGATTTTTCCGGGCAGGAGATGGCCGCCGAGGGAGGACAGTCCCAGCATCAGCACCGACAGCCCGACCCCCGTGAGCGCGAAGCCGGCGAGGTCGAGCGCCGGCGTTTCGGGCTCCTTCACGTTCGGGATATGGCGCAGCACGAGGTAGAGCCCCAGCACGCCGATCGGCAGGTTGATCAGGAAGATCCAGCGCCAGTGAAAGTAGAGCGTGATCGCGCCGCCCAGCGCCGGCCCGGTCACGGGCCCCAGCAACGCGGGAATGGTGAGGTAGTTGAGCGCGGCGAGGAGCTCGTCCTTGGGCACGGCGCGCAGCAGGACGAGGCGCCCCACCGGCACCATCATCGCCCCGCCGATTCCCTGCAGGAAGCGCGCGGCGACGAACGCCGCGAGCGTGCTCGACGCGGCGCACGACAGCGACCCGGTGACGAACACGACGATGGCGCTCGCGAACACGGTGCGCGAGCCGATACGGTCGGCCACCCAGCCGCTGATCGGGATGAAGACCGCCAGGCCGACGAGATAGGAAGTCAGCGCGAGCTTGAGCGCGAGCGGGCTCTCGCCGATGTCGAGCGCGATGGCCGGGAGCGAAGTCGCGATCACCGTCGAGTCCATGTTCTCCATGAACAGGGCGCAGGCGACGATGAGGGGAATGAGGACGGCGCGCTGCACAGCGCGTATTTTGAGGCAAGTGCGCGGCCCGGGAGCGGTTCCGGGGTCACGGCGGCCTTCCGACTCGCGTAGAATCCGCGCTGACGTGGACTCCACCGGGCCTTACGACCTGCTGATCGTCGGCGGCGGCATCAACGGCGCGGGCATCGCGCGCGACGCCGCGGGGCGCGGCCTGAAGGTGCTGCTCGCCGAGCAGGACGATCTCGCCTCGGGGACTTCGTCGGCCTCGACCAAGCTTATCCACGGCGGCCTGCGGTATCTCGAGTACTTCGAATTCCGGCTCGTCGCCGAGGCGCTCGCCGAGCGCGAGACGCTGCTCCGGATCGCGCCGCACATCGTCTGGCCGATGGAGTTCGTGCTCCCCCACGAGTCGCACCTGCGGCCGGCGTGGATGATCCGCGCCGGGCTGTTCCTCTACGATCATCTCGGGCACCGCCTGCTCGGCTTCGGCACGAGGAGCTCGCTGCCGGGATCGAAGAGCGTGCGGCTCGCCCTGCACGGCTACGGGGCGGGCCTGAAGCCCGAGTTCGAGCGCGGCTTTTCCTATTACGACTGCTGGGTGGACGATGCGCGCCTGGTGGCGCTCAACGCGCGCTCGGCGGCGGCGCACGGCGCGACCATCCTCACGCGCACCCGGCTCGCTTCGGCGCGGCGCGAAAACGACCACTGGATCGCAACGCTGGAGGGCAGGCCCGGCGGAAAGCGTGAGGTGCGCGCGGGCGCGATCGTGAACGCCGCCGGCCCCTGGGTGAGGCAGGTGCTCGACGAGGCGCTCAGGATCAGGCTTTCCGCGTCGGTGCGCCTGGTGAAGGGCAGCCACATCGTGGTGCCGCGCATCCACGAGGAGCACCACGCCTTCATCCTGCAGAACCCGGACCGGCGCGTGATCTTCCTCATTCCCTACGAGCGGCAGTTCACGCTCGTCGGCACCACCGAAGTCCCGGTCCAGCGCGACGAGTACCAGGCGCGGATCTCGCGCAAGGAGATCGGCTACCTCTGCGAGGCGGCGAGCCGCTACGCCGCGAAGCCCATCACTCCCGGCATGGTGGTGTGGAGCTACTCGGGCGTGCGCCCGCTCTACGACGACGGCAGCGAAAACCCGAGCGCGGTGACGCGCGACTACCATCTGATGCTCGACACGGGAGCGCAGGCGGGCGCAGCGCCGGTGCTCTCGGTGTTCGGCGGGAAAATCACGACTTACCGCAGGCTCGCCGAGCACGCGATGGAAAAACTCTCGGCGCGTTTCCCCGCGAAGCCCGCCTGGACGCACAGGGAACCGCTCCCCGGCGGGGATCTGGGCGGGAAGAGCTTCCGGGGGCTGCTCCTCGAATACCGCAGGCGCTTTCCGCGCCTGCCCAAGCTCTGGGTCGCGCGGCTGCTCCGCCGGCACGGCGCGCTCGCCGCGGAGATCGTCGGGGACGCGCGCGAGGAGCGCGGGCTCGGCCGCAATTTCGGCGGCGGGCTCTACGAGCGCGAGCTCGAATACCTTGTGAAGAACGAGTGGGTGCGCGAGGCCGAGGACGCCCTGTGGCGGCGCACGAAATGCGGGCTGCACATGAACGCGGCGCAGCAGGCGCGGGTGCGCGACTGGCTGGAAAAACGGGTGTAGGGCCTTACGCGACGTACCAGAAGTAGTAGGTGGTGAAACCGAGAAGCGCGGTGGCCCAGTATCCCGCGAGCGTCGCGCGCATCAGGTTCTTCCACCAGGGGACGTGCAGGCTGCGCGGCAGGACGTCGTTCATCTGCAGCACGATCCACAGGCCGGCGAGCGCGGTCAGCGTTCCGGCCGCCGCGTGCAGCCAGGTCACGCCGGCGCGCCAGCTCGCGAGATCGCGAGTGCCCGACACGTTCACGTCCTGCATGGAGCCCGCCATGACGAGCGCGATGAGCCCGATATTGAGTATCACCCAGGTCGTCTGGTTCACCTGGTGCGCCTCGATGTTGCCGCGCCGCGCGAGCAGGAACCCGTAGCTCAGGCCGGCGACGAGGAAGATCTCGAGGATCAGGTTCGCGTCTGCGATCAGCGGCCCCAGGCCGAGGAAGCCGCGCGCGCCTTCCAGACCCGTCATGGAGATCCCGGCGACCCACGCGAGCGAGCCCGCGACCATGACGACGGCAGTGATGGTTGCGGAACGTCTCTTGCCCGGTGCGGCCACGGCTCCTCTCCCTCGAGGCGCGCTCAGATTACGCCATCCGCGCGAAGCTTTGCTATCTCGGCGTCGCCGAGCTCGAGCACCCCGCGCAGGATCTCGTCGGTGTGCTGGCCGAGCGTCGGCGGCGGAAGCTCGTGCTCGGCCCGCGTCCCGGAAAAGCGCATCGGGCTGCGCACCAGCGACACCTTGCCCGCGGTCGGGTGCGGCAGCTCGATTTTCAGCCCGCGCGCGATCGCCTGCGGCTCCCGGAAAACCTGGTCGATCGCGTTGATCGGGCCGTTCGGCACGCCCGCCGCCTCGAGCGCCTCGACCCAGTGGCGCGTGGGGCGCTTCGCGACGATCGCGGCGAGCATCTCCGTCAGCTCGTCGCGGTTCTCGACGCGCTTGCCGTTGGTGGCGAAGCGCGGGTCGTCCGCGAGATGCGCGCAGTTTGCGACCTCGCAGAGCTTGCGGAACTGGCCGTCGTTGCCGCAGGCGACGATCATGTCGCCGTCGGCGGTCTTGAAAGTCTGGTAGGGCACGATGTTCGGATGCGCGTTGCCCAGGCGCCCGGGGGCTGCGCCGGTCGCGAGATAGTTCGCGCCCTGATTGGCGAGTATGGCCACGGTCGAATCGAGCAACGCGAGATCGAGGTGCTGGCCGCGGCCGGTTTCGGCGCGGTGCGCGAGCGCGGCGCACACGGCGACCGCCGCGTACATCCCGGTGATGATGTCGGAGATCGGGATTCCCGCCTTCTGCGGGCCGCCGCCGGGAAGATCGTCACGCTCCCCGGTGATGCTCATCATGCCGCTCATGCCCTGGATCATGAAATCGTACCCGGGCCGCCCGCGCCAGGGGCCGGTCTGGCCGAACCCGGTCACCGAGCAGTAGACGAGCTTCGGATTGACTTTCCCGAGGTCGTCGTAGCCGAGGCCGTAGCGGGCGAGATCGCCGAACTTGTAGTTCTCGAGCAGCACGTCGGATTTTGCGGCGAGCCCGCGCACGATCCTCTGGCCCTCGGGCTTCGAGAGATCGACCGTGATCGATTTCTTGCCGCGGTTGGCGCAGGCGAAATAAGCGGATTCGGCCGTGTCCCTGCCGCCCGCGTCCTTCAGCCACGGCGGGCCGAAGGCGCGCGAGTCGTCGCCCGTCTTCGGGCGCTCGACCTTCAAGACCTCGGCGCCGAGGTCGGCGAGGATCTGCCCGGTCCACGGCCCGGCGAGCACGCGCGAAAGGTCGAGGACGCGAATGTGCGACAGCGGTCCCGCCATGAATGAAAATCTCGAGGCCGAAGAAGAATGGAGCTGCGTATTTTATCCGAAAGCCCCGCGCCGGCTGCCCGGGACGCTACAATGGCGGCGGAAATCACGGAACACCCGATGCGATTTCTCTCGTGGAAAACGGCTTGCGCCGCCGCGCTGTCGGCGCCGCTCCTCGCGCTCGCGCAGCAGCCCTCCGACTACGCGAGGGAGAAGCGCTGGGCCGGCGAGGTCGTTCCGTCGATCGTCGTCGGTGAAGCGGTGTGGCTCGAGGCGCCGAGAACGGAAAAATTCCTCGGCATCTACACCGAGGCGAAAAACGCGAAGGGCGCGATCGTGCTCGCGCACGGCCTGGGCGTGCATCCCGATTACGGCCTGATCGGGGAGCTGCGCGCGCGGCTGGCGGACGCGGGCTACACGACGCTCTCGATCCAGATGCCGGTTCTCGCCGCGGATGCTCCCGCCGCGCGCTACCCGGTGCTGTTCTGGGAGGCGGACGCCCGGTTCGCGGGCGCCGTGTCCTATCTGTGGCGCAAGGGCCAGCGCAGGGTCGTGCTCCTGTCGCACAGCATGGGCTCGCGCATGGCGAACCACTACATTTCCTCGCATCCCCAGGTTCCGCTCGCGGGCTGGATCTCGCTCTCGATCTCGAGCGGCGAGTTCGCGCCTTTGAAGCGGGTGAAATTTCCGGTGTACGACGTGTACGCCGAAAAAGACTACGACGTCGTGCTCCAGGGCGCGCAGAAACGCGCGGCGCTGCTCAAGCGCGTTCGCGGCTCGAGCCAGACCATGATGTTCGCGACCGACCACTTTTTCGCGAAGCGCGAAAAAGAGCTCGTGGCGCTGATCCGGCTGCTGCTCGAGGGCGAGAAGAGATGAAAGCGGCTAAACTCATCGGCCGAGCAAGACTCCTGCCGACGGGGGCGTCGGGCATCGCGTTGGATGGATAATCCTGGAGGAGGCACGCATGATGAAATCCAAGTGTATGGACGTGATGGCGGGGCTTGCGGCGGCTGCGCTCGCCGGGTCCGCCCTGGCTGCGCCGACCGTATTGCGCGCCTCGCACCAGTTCCCCGGCGGACGGGGCGACGTGCGCGACGAGATGGTGCAGATCATCGCGCGCGACGCCAAGGCGGCGGGGGTGGACCTGGAAGTGCAGGTCTATCCGGGCGCGTCGCTCTTCAAGCCGAACGAGCAGTGGAACGCGCTCGTCAACGGCCAGCTCGACATCTCGTCCTTCCCGCTCGATTACGCGAGCGGCAAGGTGCGCGCCTTCGGCGCGACGCTGATGCCGGGACTGGTGCGCAGCCACGAGCGCGCGGCGCGGCTGAACAATTCGCGGTTCATGAAGGACATCAAGGCGCAGATCGAGAAGGCGGGCGTCATCGTGCTCGCCGACGCGTGGCTCGCGGGCGCCATCGCTTCGAAGAAAGCCTGCATCCGCAGGCCCGCGGACATCAAGGGCCTCAAGGTGCGCTCGGCCGGCCCGACTTTCGCCGCCATGTGGCAGGCGGCGGGCGCGTCGATCGTCTCGATTCCGTCGAACGAGGTCTACAACGCGCTGCAGACCGGCGTCGCCGACGCGACCGACACCAGCTCGGGCAGCTTCGTTTCCTTCCGCATCTACGAGCAGGTGAAGTGCCTTACCGCGCCGGGGGACAACGCGCTGTGGTTCATGTACGAGCCGGTGCTCATGTCGAAGAAGAGCTTCTCGCGGTTGAACAAGGGCCAGCAAAAAGTGCTCCGCGCCGCAGGCAAGAAATCGGAAGCCTACTTCGCCAGGGAAGCGAAGGGGCTGGACGACGAGATGGTCAGGACCTTCAGGGACCACAAGGTCGAAGTCGTGACGCTGACCCGGGCGGAGTACAACCAGTGGATCAAGGTCGCGCGGCAAAGCTCCTATGAAGAGTTCGCCAAGGAAGTCCCGAACGGCAAGAAGCTGATCGACGCGGCGCTGAGCGTCAAGTAGTGCGCATGTCTCTCGGGCGGGCGCGGCGCGCGGCCCGCCCCCTCTCAAGCGGAGGAGACCGGCCCTGAGCCGGCACCGATGCAGCGTTTCGTCCGCGCCGTCCGCCTGATCTCGCAGCTGTGCGGCTTCGTCGCCGCCGGCCTGATCGCCGCCGGCGTGCTGGTCGTGTGCCACATGGTGTTCGTGCGCTACGTGCTCAACCACAACACCATCTGGCAGACCGATTTCACGACGTATTGCCTGATCGCCGCCACCTTCATCGGCAGCCCCTACGTCCTCATGACGCGCGGGCACGTGAACGTCGACGTGCTGCCGCACTACATGGGAGGGCGCGCGCGCTGGTGGCTCGCCCTCTTCTCCGGGATCCTCACGCTCGCCTTCTCCATTGCGCTCGCCGCGCTCACCTTCCACTTCTGGCAGGAAGCCTGGAACAACAAGTGGGTCTCGGACACGATGTGGCGCGCGCGGCTGTGGATTCCGTATTCGTCGATGCCGATCGGGTTGGGGCTCCTGGCGCTGCAGTCGATCGCCGACCTCATCGGCTTGATTTCCGGGCGCGAGCCACCCTTCGGCATCATTGCGGAGCGAAAGAAGGCATGACCCCGACCACTCAAGGGCTGCTGGTCCTCGTCGTCACGCTCGCGATGCTGCTCTCGGGCGTTCCGGTGGCGTTCGGGCTGGGCGTGATGTCGATCGGGTTCATCGTCTTTTTCCAGGGCTTCGACGCGCTGCGCGTGGTGGCGGAGACTTTCTACGCGGGGCTGAACGACTTCACCCTGGTGTCGATCCCGATGTTCGTGATGATGGGCGCGGCGATCGGCTCATCGCCCGCGGGGAAGGACCTGTACGAGGCGCTCGACCGCTGGCTCTACCGGCTGCCGGGGGGGCTCGCCATTTCCAATCTCGGCGCCTGCGCGATCTTCGCGGCGCTCACCGGGTCGTCGCCGGCGTGCTGCGCGGCGATCGGCAAGATGGGTATCCCGGAGATGCGCCGGCGCGGCTACCCCGACGATGTCGCGACCGGCTCGATCTGCGCGGGCGGCACGCTCGGCATCCTTATCCCGCCTTCGATCACTTTCATTCTCTACGGCATCGCCACCGAGACCTCGATCGGGCGGCTATTCCTCGCGGGAGTGGTTCCCGGGCTGATGCTGACCGGCCTTTTCATCCTGTGGACGCTGTTCATCATCTGGAAGCGCGGGTTCCGCTCGCACGCCGTCGATTTCCGCTACAGCTGGAAGGAGAAATTCGGCGCGGTCCCGAAGATCGCACCGTTCCTCGCCATCATCGTCGGCGTGATGTACGTGCTCTACGGCGGCGTGGCGACGCCTTCGGAGGCCGCGGGCGTCGGCGCGGCGCTGTGCGTCGTCTTCGCCGTGGTGATCTACCGGATGTGGGACGCGAAGAGCTGGTGGCGGATCCTGCGCGACACCACGCGCGAGTCGGTGATGATCCTGATGATCATCGCCGCGGCGGTGCTGTTCGGCTACATGCTGACTTCGCTCTACCTCACGCAGACGCTCGCGCAGGCGATCGCCGACATGCACGTGAACCGCTGGGTGCTGATGCTGATGATCAACCTGTTCCTGCTGGTGTGCGGGTTTTTCATCCCGCCCGCCGCGATCATCCTGATGACCAGTCCCATCCTCCTGCCGATCATCACAGCGGCGGGCTTCGACCCGGTGTGGTTCGGCGTGATCATGACGATCAACATGGAAGTCGGACTGATCCACCCGCCGGTGGGCCTGAACATCTACATCGTGAACGCCATCGCTCCCGATGTCCCGGTGACGCGGGTCATGTGGGGCACGATCCCGTACGTGCTCTGCATGTTCCTCGCGATCGTGATCCTGTGCTTTGTCCCCGAGATCGCGACCTGGCTGCCCGATACCCTTATGGGCCCGGTGCACAAGCGCTAGAGCGCGCGCGGTCGCCCGCCTACCTTCGCTTTTTGCGAGTGCGCTCGCGCCGCGTTCCAGCCTGGCGCCGCGCCGCGGGGCCGGCCGGGGGGACGGCAAGCCGGGCGAGAGTCGAGGCCTCCGCTGCGGCATCGAGCGACCAGACCGCGTCGATCAGGCGAGAGGCATCGACCCCGGGCGCGCCGAGCGCCGCGAGGTCGCGAAACTTGGCCTCGAGATCCGCATCGCTCATCGGACGCTCGATGCTGCCGAGCGCGTGCTGCACGTGCGAAACGCGGATCATCGAGTCCTTCATGCGCAGGGTGACGAAGGCCTCGTCCCTCGCCACCGCGGAGTCCTGCTCGATCTCGATGCGGTTGCGCAGCGCCGCGACGGCGGGCTCCGCCGCGCAGGCGTCGGCGAATTGCGCGACCCCCGCGCGTCCGTGGATGAGCGCCACCGCGGCGCCGTGCTGCAAGCTCAGCTTCGCTTCCTGGCCGTCGCGCGGGGCCTTGCGGTCGGCGCGCTCGACCGCGAGCGGGTTGACCTTGATCATCACGCGCCCGGTCGCTTCCGGCGAGTAATGCCGGCGCACCTCGAGGCAGGCGTCGATCACCGGGTGCACGACCACGCCGCAGGGATAAGGCTTGTAGGCGTTGCGGCTGAGCTCCCAGCTTTCGCCGAGCCCGCCCGTGATCGCCGAGAGATTCGGCTTTTCGCCCAGCACGCGCGCGAATCCGCGCTCGCCTTCGATCGCCCGCTCGGAGGCGGTGAAATTATTTTCGGCGAGGAGCGCGGCGGCGAGGCCGTTGCGCGCGGCCGCTCCGAGGTGGAAACTTTTCGCCATGCTGCCCAGCATCTCGACCAGTCCCGCGCCCTGCGTGGCCGCGAGCCCGAGCGCCCAGGTCATGCGCAGCGCGTCGAGGTCGAGGAGCTTGCCCGCGGCGGCGGCCGCGCCGAACACCCCGCAGGTGCCGCTGATGTGCCAGCCGCGCTCGTAATGCCCCGGCGAAACGGCGCTGCCGACGCGGCATTCGGCCTCGACGCCGAGAACGAATGCGTGCAGCAGGTGCTCGCCCGATGCGGGCCGCTGCTCGGCGAGGGCGAGCAGCGCCGCCGCGACCGGTGCGCTCGGGTGGATCACGGTGGCGAGGTGCGTGTCGTCGAAGTCGAGGACGTTGGCGCTCATCGCGTTGATGAGCGCGGCGTGCAGCGCGTCCACGCGCTCGGGCCGGCCGATAAGCGCCGCTTGAGGCGCTCCGGCGTAAGGCGAGAGCGCGGCGAGCGCGCGCTCGATCGGCTCCTCGCGGCAGCCGCCGAGCGCGCAGCCCAGGTAGTTGAGCAGCGCGCGCTGCGCCTCATGCCGCACGCCTTGAGGAAGGTCGCCCGGGCGCGAGCCGACGAGGAAGCGCGCGAGCCGGGCGGTAACGCCGTCTTCTGCCACGAGGCTCGGGGATCAGTCGGCTTTGACCCCGGCCTTCTTCACCACCGGCGCCCACTTGGCGAGCTCCCGGCGCATGAATTGCGCGAACTGCTCGGGCGTGGTGGGCGTGGCCTCTGCGCCTTGAGCGGCGAAGCGCTCGCGGATCTCGGGGAGCGCGAGGACCTTGCCGACCTCGCGGTTGAGCCGGTCGATGACCGGTTTGGGCGTGCCGGCGGGCACCATCACTCCGTACCAGAGCGACACGTCGATTTGCGGATAGCCGATTTCGGCGAAGGTCGGCGCGTCCGGCGCGAGCGGATTGCGCTTCCTGCCCGCGGCGGCAAGCACGCGCAGCTTGCCCGACTTGACGTGCGCGAGGAGCGAGGGCGCGCCGTCGAACATCACCTGCACCCGGCCCGCGATGAGGTCGGTCACCGCCGGCCCGCTGCCCTTGTATGGAACGTGCACGAGGTCCGCTCCCGTCTCGCTCTTGAACAACTCGCCGGTCAGGTGCGGCGCGCCGCCCGATCCGGAGGAGCAGAAGCTGAACGCGCCGGGCTTGGACTTGGCGAGGGCGATGAACTCCTCGGCCGATTTCGCCGGCACTTCGGCGTTCACCGCCATGATGAGCGGGATCTGGGTGAGCAGCGTGACCGGGGCCAGATCCCTGAAGGAATCGTACGGCAGCTTCGAGTAGATGAGCGGGGCTACGCCGTGCGTGGTGAAGGAATTCTGCAGCAGCGTGTAGCCGTCGGGCGGGGCCTTTGCCACCGCGTCGGCGGCGATAGTGCCGCTCGCCCCGGCGCGGTTCTCGACGAGCACCGGCTGCCCGACCGCTTCGGACAGCTTCGCGCCGACGGTGCGCGCGATGAAATCCGCGGCTCCGCCCGGCGGAACGGTGACCATGATCCGGATCGGCCGGTTCGGATAAGCGTCGGTCTGCGCGGCGACCGGGTGCGCGAGGCCGAGGAACATCAAGGCAAATAAAACTCTCATGACGGCTTCCTTTCGGTTTGCGATGATCACTCCTTGCGGCCGAGCGCGCCGCCGGAGACCGAGCGCGGATCGCGCTCGCCCCAGCGGCCCTGCTCGACCAAGGTCAGGAACTCGAGCACGGCGCGGTTGAAAGCCTCCGGCTCCTCGAGGTTGATCGTGTGCCCGGTGCGCGGCGCGATCCACAGGCCGGCCGCGGGGATCGCGCGCTTCATGAGGAGCGCGGGCTCCAGGCACGGCTCGTCCTCGTCCCCGGCGACGATGAGCGAGGGGACGCGCATCCTCTTCATCTCGCCGACGAGGTCCCACAGCGACGGGCGCTTCATCTGCACCCCGCGCATGGTGAGCGCGTGGCCCTGGGCCGAGTGCTCGCTCATCTGCTTGACGAACTCGGCGTAGCCGCGCGGATCCTTGTCCTGGTACTGCACCCGCGCGGGCCCCGCAGTGTATTTCTTCGTCGCCGCGGCGATGCCTTCCCTCTCGAACATGTCGGCCGTCGCGGCGCAGTCGGCGATGAATTTCTCGCGCGCGTCCGGCGCCGCCCCGTAGCCGCAGCCCGCGATCACGAGCGAGCGCGCCCGCTTCGGATAGGCGAGACCCGCGTGCAGCGTCGCGAAGCCGCCCATCGAGAGGCCCACGATATGCGCGCGATCGATCTTGAGATGGTCGAGTACCGCGATGATGTCGTCGCGCGCGCTCGCCTGGGAGTACTTGCCCTGGTCCTCGGGCGCGTCGGAGAGCGCATAGCCGCGGGCGTCATACGTGATGCAGCGGTAGCGGCGCGCGAAAAACCTTATCTGCGGCTCCCAGCTGCGGTGGTCCCCCGCGAACTCGTGCACGAAGATCAAGGGGGCGCCGCCGCCCGTCTCCTCGTAATAGAGCCTGACACCGTCGCTCGCGGTCGCGTAAGGCATTCTTCAATACGAGCGCGGCAGCTGCAGCACGTGCTCGGCAAGATAGCAGAGCACGAGGTTGGTCGAGATCGGCGCGATCTGGTATAGGCGCGTCTCGCGGAACTTGCGCTCGACGTCGTACTCCTCGGCGAAACCGAAGCCGCCGTGGGTCTGCAGGCACATGTCGGCGGCCTGCCAGGAGGCCTCGGCGGCGAGCTGCTTGGCCATGTTCGACTCCGGTCCGCATGGCTTGCCGCTCTCGTAGAGCAGCGTCGCGCGCTCGACCATAAGCGCGGCGGCCTCGGTCGCCATGTAGGCGCGCGCGATCGGGAATTGCACGCCCTGATTTTGCCCGATCGGGCGGCCGAACACCTTGCGCTCGTTGGCGTACGCGGTCGCCTTGGCGATGAACCAGCGCGCATCGCCGATGCATTCGGCGCCGATCAGGATGCGCTCGGCGTTCATGCCGTCGAGGATGCAGCGGAAGCCCTTGCCTTCCTCGCCGACCAGGTTCTCGGCGGGCACCTCGAGGTTGTCGAAGAAGACCTCGGTCGTCGCGTGGTTGATCATGGTGCGGATCGGGCGGAGGGTGAGGCCCTTGCCCAGCGCCGCTTTCATGTCGACGAGAAATACCGACATGCCGTCGGTTTTCTTCTGCACCCGCTCGCGCGGCGTGGTGCGCGCGAAGAGCAGCATCAGGTCGGAGTGCTCGGCGCGCGAGGTCCAGACCTTCTGGCCGTTGACGACGTAGCGCTCGCCTTTCCGCACCGCGGTGGTGCGGATCGAGGAAGTGTCGCTGCCCGCCGAGGGCTCGGTGATGCCGAAAGCCTGCAGCCTCAGCTCGCCCTTGGCGATCTTCGGCAGGTATTTCTTCTTCTGCGCCTCGCTGCAGTGGCGCAGCACCGTGCCCATGGTGTACATCTGCGCGTGGCAGGCCGCGCCGTTCGCCCCGCTCCGCTGGATTTCCTCCAGGATCGCCGCGGCGGCCGAGAGTCCCAGGCCCGCGCCGCCGTATTCCTCGGGAATGAGGCAGGAGAGATAACCGCTTTCGGTGAGCGCGCGCACGAACCCGGTCGGGTAGCGCCGCTCGCGGTCGAGCTCGCGCCAGTATTCCATCGGGAAGCTCGCGCAGAGCTTCGCCACGGCGTCGCGGATTTCGCTCAAGTTCTGTTCGCGAGCGGTCATTTCGTCTCCGTCCGTACAGGTTATCATAGCGGTCACATCGATCTGCAATCCGGTCTTCCGCCATGCCCCACGTGCCGGCTTCGACTGCTCTTTCGCGTTTCCGCATTCTTGATCTCTCGCGCGTGCGCGCCGGGCCGACCTGCGTGCGCCAGCTCGCCGACTTCGGCGCGGACGTGATCAAGATCGAGTCGCCGCCGGGGCTGGAGGCCCCGATGGGCGGACCGAGAGAAGGCCCGGACTTCCAGAACCTGCATCGCAACAAGCGCTCGATCACGCTCAACCTCAAGAACGGAGAAGGCGTGCAGATCTTCATGAAGCTCGCGAAGACCGCCGACGTCGTGGTCGAGAACTACCGGCCCGACGTGAAGGTTCGCCTGGGCATCGATTACGAGTCGTTGAAAAAAGCGAACCCCCGTATCGTGCTCGCGAGCATATCCGGGTTCGGCCAGGACGGGCCCTATCGCGACCGGCCGGGATTCGACCAGATCGCGCAAGGCATGGGCGGCTTCATGTCGATTACAGGACTCCCTGGACAGGGGCCGGTGCGCGCCGGCACCGCGATCGCCGACGTCTCGGCGGGCCTGTTCGCCGCGCTGGGAATCATGACCGCGCTCCTCGAGCGCGAAGTGTCGGGCCAAGGGCAGTGGGTGCAATCCTCGCTCCTCATGTCGCAGATCGCGCTGCTCGACTTCCAGGCGGCGCGCTACCTGATGAAGGGCGAGGTCCCGGGCCAGGCGGGAAACGATCATCCGACCAGCATGCCGACCTCGGCGTACAAGACGAAAGACGGCTACATGAATATCGCCGCGACCGGGGAAGCGATGTGGCGGCGCGTCTGCGAGGGCATCGGGCGCAAGGACCTCCTCGAGCGCGAAGACTTCAAGGGCGAGGTCAACCGCTCGAAGAACCGCGCCGCGCTGAATGCGGAGATCAACAAGGCGCTCGCGGCCCGCACGACCGCCGAGTGGATCGAAATCCTCGCCGCCGCGGAAGTGCCCTGCGGGCCGATCTACGCCATCGACCAGATGTTCGCCGATCCGCAGGTGCGGCACATCGAGGCGGCGGTGAAGGTGAAGAGCCCGAAGCTCGGAGAATTTCGCATCGTCAATCAGGCGCTGAAGCTTTCGCGCACGCCGGCGACGATCGCCGCCGCGCCGCCCGAGCTCGGCGAGCACACCGCCGAAGTGCTCGCCGAGCTGGGATACGACGAGGCGGCGATCGAGGCGCTGCGGCAGAGGAAGGTGATATAGGATGGAATCATGGCCGATCTGATCATTCGCCGCGAGGGCGCAATCGGATTCATCGTATTTTCCAATCCTTCGAAGCGCAACGCGCTCACCTACGACATGTGGAAGCGCGTGCCGGAGGCGGTGGCGCAGCTGGAACGCGACGGCGATGTGCGCATCATCGTGGTGCGGGGGGACGGCGACACCGCGTTCGCCGCCGGCGCCGACATCTCGGAATTCGACCGGATGCGCAATTCGGGCGGCGCGACCGCGAGCTACAACGAGGCGGTCGACGACGCCAACGCGTCGCTGTTCATCTGCTCGAAGCCGACGCTTGCCAGCATCCGCGGGCCCTGCATCGGCGGAGGCCTGGAGATCGCCGCGCATTGCGACGTGCGTTTCTGCGCGGACGACGCCATCTTTTCGCTGCCCGCTGCGCGCCTCGGCATGGGCTATGCGTATGCGAGCATCGTGCGCATCGAGCAGTTGATCGGCCCCGCCTACTGCGCCGAGATGGTGTTCTGCGGGCTACGCTACTCGGCGCAGGAAGCGCTGCACATGCGACTGGTGAACCGCGTCGCGCCCGTGGCCGAGCTCGGGCGCGTGGTCGCCGAATATTGCCTGGCGGTCGCCGAGAACGCGCCGCTCACCGTCGCCGCCATGAAACGCGCCCTGGTCGAGAGTTACAAAGACCGGACCGAGCGCGACATGCGCACGGTGCGCACGATGATCGACAACTGCTTCAGCAGCGACGATTACCGGGAAGGGCGCAGGGCGTACCAGGAAAAGCGCAAGCCGGTGTTCAGGGGAAGGTAGCCCGCATATTTCCGCCGGCCTCGACGGATCATTCACCGCTCCACTTCGGCGGGCGCTTGTTCAGGAACGCATCCATGCCTTCCCGAAAATCCCGGCTCATGTAGCACATGAGAATGAGGTCCTCGCCTTGCTCGCGTGACAGGCGCTCCTGCAGGCGTCGCAGCGCTTCTTTCGTCGAGCGCAGCGTCAGGGGCGCATTGCCCGCGATAAGCCGGCCGAGCTCGCCCGCCCGGCGCTCCAGCTCCGGCGAGTCTTCCACGACCTCGTTCAGCAAACCGAACTTGAAGGCTTCGTCGGCATCCAGCAGCCGCGCGGTGAAAATGAGGTCCTTTACGCGCGCCGGACCGATGAGCGCGGCCAGCCGGCCGAGACTGGACATGGACAGGCAGTTGCCGAGCGTCCGCGCGATCGGAAATCCGAACCTCGCCGTCCTCGTCGCAATCCGCAGATCGCAGCAGGCCGCGATCGCCGCGCCGCCGCCGGTGCACGCGCCGGCGATGGCTGCAATGGTCGGAACGCGGCATCGCTCGAGCGCGGAGAGGATCCGATCGATTTGCGATTCGTAGTCGAGCGCGTCCTGCGGCGCCTTGAAGGCGCGAAACTGATTGATGTCCGTGCCCGAGGCAAACGCCTTGTCGCCCTGGCCCGTCAGAACCAGCGCCCTGAGCGACCGATCGGTGTCGGCCGCGTCGCAGATTTCCTTGAGGCGCTCGTACATCGCGAAGGTGAGCGCGTTTCTCGCCTGGGGTCGATTGAAGGTCACGCGGCCGATTCCATCGCGCACCTCGTACAGAAGGTCGTCTCCAGCGGCCGCTTCCCTTCGGACGGTTTTCGAGTCGGTCACACGGTGCCTTTCCAATCGTCGCCGATGATCTTGCCATACTTTTGGCCGTCGGTTGCGCGCGCGGCGCGCAAAGCCTTGCGCGTGTATTCGCTCATATTGCGGGCTCGACGAGCGGTTTCCTCAGCCGTGCGAAGCCGCCGGCGATCAGCGGCCAGAAGAGCAGAACGAGCGCGAGCGTCGTGATGGATCCGACCAGGCCGTTCGACCAGAACACCCGCAGATCGCCCTGCGCCCCGATCATCGAGAGGCGAAACGAGTCCTCGGCGCGGTTGCCGAGCACGAGAGCGAGCGTGAACGGGGCGAGCGGGATCCCGATCTTCTTGAAGACATAGCCGACGACGCCGAAGACGAGCATCAGCCAGATGTCGAACATGGCGTTCTGGATGGCGAAAGCGCCGATCGCGCAGGATACCACGATCATCGGCGCGATCGCCGCGAACGGCACGCGCAGGACAGCGGCGAACAGCGGCACGGTGCTGAGAACGAGGACAAGGCCCACCACGTTGCCGAGATACATCGACGCGATCAGGCCCCAGACGAAGCCCTTGTGCTCGACGAAGAGGAGCGGCCCCGGGTTCAGGCCCCACACCATCAGGCCGCCGAGCAGGATCGCAGCCGTCCCCGATCCCGGAATGCCGAGCGCGAGCATCGGCAGAAGCGCCGAGGTGCCCGAGGCGTGCGCCGCCGTCTCCGGCGCGAACACGCCCTCGATGCGGCCCTTGCCGAACGACTCCTTGTCCTTGGAGAAGCGCTTGGCGAGGTTGTAGCTCATGAACGAGGCGGCGATCGCTCCGCCCGGCGTGATGCCGAGCCAGCAGCCGATGGCGGAGGAGCGCAGCAGCGTCACCCAATAGCGCGGCATTTCCTTCCACACGTTCAGCACTACGCGCAGGCTGATCTTGGCGGCGTGGCCGCGCAGCGCGAGCCGCTCTTCCATTGTGAGGAGAATCTCACTGATGCCAAAGAGGCCGATAACCGCGACCAGGAAGTTGATGCCGCGCAGAAGATTGTCCCACCCGAAAGTCATGCGCAGCTGGCCGGAGACCGTGTCCATGCCGACGCCCGCAAGCAGCAGGCCGAGCGTCATGGAAATGATGGTCTTGTGCTTCTCCTCGCGCCCCAGGCCGACGAACGAGCAGAAGGTGAGAAGGTAGACCGCGAAAAATTCCGGCGGCCCGAATTTCAACGCGAAGGAGGCGATGCCCGGCGCGAGAAAGGTGATCAGCAGCACCGCCACCAGCGAGCCGATAAAGGACGACGTGAAAGCGGCCGTGAGCGCCTCCGCCGCTCTTCCCTGCTGCGCCATCGGATAACCGTCGAAGGTCGTCGCCACCGACCAGGCCTCGCCCGGGATGTTGAAGAGAATCGAGGTGATCGCGCCGCCGAAGAGCGCCCCCCAGTAGATGCACGAGAGCATCACGATGGCCGAGGTCGGGTCCATCGTGAAAGTGAGCGGCAGGAGGATCGCGACGCCGTTGGGCCCGCCCAGGCCCGGCAGCACGCCGACGAAAATGCCGAGAATCAAGCCGACCATCATCAGCGCAAGCGTCTTCCATGTCAGCAGCACGCTGAAGCCGTACATTAGAAGGCCGAACGCTTCCATCCCGCTTACTCTAGTGACCGAACAGGGCTTCGAGCGGGCCCTTCGGCATGATGACGTCGAACGCGACCTCGAAGGTGACGAACATGACGAGCGAGAAGAGGAACGCCGTGAGCAGCGACTTCCAGGCCGCGATGCGGCCGATGGACATCATGAAGCCCGCGATCAGCAGGAAGCTCGCCACGTACAAACCGAGCCATTGCGTAAACAGGCAAAAGAGCAGAGTCGGGAAGAATACCTGCAGCACGCGGCGCAGCTGCGCGCGCGTGACGAAGGTCTCGCTCGCCTGCTTGCGCGCGAGGACCTCCCTGGCAAGGCCCCACAAGCAGGCGCCGGCGAGGATCACCGACAGGTAGAACGGGAAGTAGCCGGCCTGCGGGCCGGTCGAGTCCCAGCCCATGCCGGTGCGCCAGTTGTCGAACGCGAGCAGCCCCGCGAGCGCGAGCAGCGCGAGCGAGACGACGACGTCGACCGAGCGATTGCCGGTCACCGCCGGCGAATCGCTCGCCGGTGCGGTCGGGTCCTCGACGACGATTTCGTGTTCGGATTTCGAGGCCATTAGTTGGCGACGAAGCCTGCCTCGGTCATCAGGCTCTTGTTGAGCGCGTCGTCCTCTTCCAGGAATTTGAGCATGTCGCGCCCGGTGAGGAAGACGGGCTTCAAGGCCTGCTTCTCCATGTAGTCCTTGTATTCCGACGTCTTCGTGAGCTTCTCGAACAGATCGACATAGAACGCGGTCTGCTCAGGCGCCACCTTGCCGGGAAGGAACATGGCGCGCAGCATCAGATACTGCACGTCGACGCCTTCGTCCCTGCAGGTCGGGATGTCGTTCCACGACATGGAGTCGGTGACCCTGGTCCTGTACTGGATGCGTTCCTTGTCGAACACGCACAGCGCGCGCACCTGGCCGGCGCGCCAGACTTCGAGGTTCTCCGAAGGATTGTTGACGTTCGACTGGGTGTGGTTGCCGACCAGCTGCGTCGCCGCCTCGCCGCCCGACCGGTACGGCAGGTAGGCGAATTTCGCGCCGGTCTTCTTCTCGATGAACACGGTGAGGACGTGGTCCTCGCGCTTGGAGCCGGTGCCGCCCATCTTGAACGGCGGATTGGCGGCCCTGGCGGCCGCGACGAATTCCTTCACGTTCTTGTGGGGCAGCGTGGTGTTGTCCCACAGCACGAACTGGTCGAGCGCGATGATGGACACCGGCGTGAGCTCGCGCCAGTTGAACGGGATCTTGGCCGAGAGCGGCAGCATGTAGATGAGCGAATAGGCGATCAGCACCTTGTGCGGGTCGCCGGCGTTCGACTTCATGTAGATCAGCGCCTCCGCGCCGGAAGCGCCGCCTTTGAGCGAGACGACCATCGGCTGCTTCATCAGGCTGTTCTTCTGGATGGCGGCCTGCATCATCCTCGCCATCTGGTCGGACGCCCCGCCCGCGCCGGCGGCGACGACGATCTCGACGGGCTTCCCCGGCTCCCATGCGACGGCGGGCCCCGCCGTCAGCGCAAGCACCGACAACGCAAGCGTGCTCCACTTCTCGGATTTCATGACTCCTCCTAGGGAAAGCTCCGCGGTTTTTAGTCCAGCAAGTCCCGCGGATGCCGAAAATAATCAGGCCGCCTTGCGCGGGGCCGCGCGCGCGCTCTCGGCAAGGTGATCGAGCGCGGCGAGCACACCGCCCTTCTTGTGGGGGACGTTGGCCAGCGCGAGGCCCATCTCGACTCCGGCGAGCGCGCCGGCGAGCATGAGGTCGTTGAAGTCGCCCAGGTGCCCGATGCGGAACACTTTCCCGGCGAGCTTGCCGAGGCCCGATCCGAGCGACATGTCGTAGGCCTCGAGGATGATCCGGCGCAGCGCGTCGGCGTCGTGGCCCGCGGGCATCATCACGGCGGTGAGCGAGTTCGAGTACTCCTCGGGCACCGCGCACAGGATCTCCAGGCCCCAGGCGCGCACCGCGCGGCGCGTGCCTTCCGCGTGGCGCGCGTGGCGGGCAAAGACGTTTGCGAGGCCCTCCTCCATCAGCATCGCGAGCGATTCGCGCAACCCGTAGAGGAGGTTGGTCGCGGGGGTGTAGGGGAAGAAGCCTGTCTTGTTGCTGGCGATGATCTCCTCCCAGTTCCAATAGGAGCGCGGCAGCTTCGCCGACTGCGAGGCCTTGCGCGCCTTTTCGCTCACCGCGTTGAAGGACAGCCCCGGGGGCAGCATCAGCCCTTTTTGCGAGCCGGCGACCGTGACGTCAACGCCCCACTCGTCGTGACGGTAATCGATCGAGGCGAGCGAGGAGATCGTGTCGACCATGTAGAGCGCGGGATGGCGCGCGGCATCGACCGCCTTCCGGATCGCACCGATGCGGCTCGTCACGCCGGTGGAAGTCTCGTTGTGCACGACGCACACCGCCTTGATCTTGTGCTCGCGGTCCTCTTTCAGCTTCGCCTCGACCGCCGCCGGATCGACGCCGCGGCGCCAGTCGGTGGGAACGAGATCGACCGAGACGCCGAGCCGCGCGGCCATCTTGTGCCACAGGGAAGCGAAGTGGCCGGTCTCGAACATCAGCACGCGATCGCCGGGGGAGAGCGTATTGACGAGCGCCGCTTCCCAGGCGCCGGTGCCGGAGGCCGGATAGATCACCACGGGCACCCTGGTCTGGAACACCGCCTTCAGCCCTTCGAGGATTTCCAGACCCATCTTCCCGAATTCGGGGCCGCGATGATCGATGGTGGCGCTGTCGATCGCGCGCAAGACCCGCTCGGGGACATTGGTCGGCCCGGGGATCTGAAGGAAATGGCGTCCGCTGCGATAAGGCATGGCGTGCTCGTTCGTGCGTGTGGGCGAGCCGGTAGTTTATCGGAAAAGCGCCCGGCGACCATGATTTAGCTCAAGGCTGCGGTATCATGACGCTTCGCCCGCTTGCCCCGAAGGCCTCCCCATATGACGCTTGCCATCGACATCATCTCGGACGTGGTCTGCCCGTGGTGCTTCGTCGGCAAGCGTCGGATGGAGGCCGCGCTCGAGCTCTATCGCGAGCGCAATCCGGAAGCGGCCGAGCCGAAAATCACCTGGCATCCGTTCCAGCTGAATCCCGACATGCCTCCCGAAGGCGTCGACCGCGACGAATACGTCAGGCGCAAGTTCGGCGCCGAGCGCGCGGGGCAGGTCTACGGCCGCATCACCGCGGTCGGCATGGAGGTCGGCATTCCCTTCGATTTTGCGAAGGTGACGCGCCAGCCCAATACGCTCGCCGCGCACAGCCTGATCGCGCTCGCCATCGATGCGGGGAAGCAGGACGCCGTGGTGGAAGCTTTTTTCCGCGCTTTCTTTCTCGAGGGCAGGGACCTGACTTCCGCCGAAACGCTCGCCGGGATCGCGGTCGGCGCGGGGCTCGACGAGGGCGACGTGAAGGCTTTTCTCGGCAGCGCCGACGCGCGTGCGCACATCGAGGCGGAGGACAAGCAGGCGCGCGAGATCGGCGTCGAGGGCGTGCCCTTTTTCATCTTCAACCGCCGGCTCGCCGTTTCCGGCGCGCAGGCGCCCGAGGTGCTGCTCGAGGCGATGCTCGAGGCGGAGAAAGAGCCCGCGCTCACCGCGCCGGGGTGAAACCGGGCTGCCGATGGACCGCCCGCCCGCCAAGGCCTTCACCGTTTCGTTCCATCCGCGCGCCGGCGAGCCCGCGCTCGCGCGGCGCCTTTCCCGCGAGATCGAGGGCGAGGTCCTGTTCGATGCGGCAAGCCGCGGCCGCTACTCGACCGACGCCTCGATCTACCAGATCGACCCGGTCGGCGTGGTGGTGCCGAGGACCGAGCGCGACGTTCAAATCGCGCTGCAGATCGCCGTGGAGGAGGGCATCCCGGTTTTGCCGCGGGGCGCCGGCAGCTCGCAGTGCGGCCAGGCCGTGGGCGCGGCGCTCGTCATCGACACGAGCAAATATCTCAACCGCATCGTCCTGGTCGACCGCGAAGGCGCGAGCGCCGTGGTGCAGCCGGGCGTGGTGCTCGACACGCTGAACGCGTACCTGCGATCGCACGCGCTGTGGTTTCCGGTGGACGTCTCCACCAGCGCGCAGGCGACGATAGGCGGAATGGCGGGCAACAATTCCTGCGGGTCGCGCTCGATCCGCTACGGCAACATGGTGCACAACGTCCTCGGCATCGACGCGCTGCTGGCCGACGGCTCGGAGTTCCACTTCGGTGCGGTGCCCGAAGATTTCTCGCGGCTCGCAGGGCCCGCGGGCTATCTCGGGCTGGCGCAAAAAATCCGCGCCATCGCCGAGCGCGAAGCGGGCGAGATCGAGGCGCGCTGGCCGAAGGTGCTGCGGCGCGTGCAGGGCTACAACCTCGACATGGTGGCTCCGCACGGCGAATGGAACTTCGCGCAGCTGCTGGTGGGTTCCGAAGGCACGCTCGCGTTCTCGAAGCGCATTCACCTGAAGCTCTCGCCGCTGCCCAAGGCGAGGACGCTGGGCGTGTGCCACTTCGCGGCGTTCCATCGCGCGATGGAAGCGCCGCAGCACATCGTGCGGCTCGCGCCCACCGCCGTGGAGCTGGTCGACCGCACGATGATCGGGCTCGCGCGCGGCAATACCGCGTTCCGCGCGACGGTGGAGCAGTTCATCCGCGGCGACCCGGATGCGATCCTGCTCGTCGAATTCGCAGGCGAAGGGCGCGACGAGCAGTCGAGAAAGCTCAAGGAGCTGACCGAGCTGATGGCCGATCTCGGCCATCCGGGAAGCGTGGTCGAGATCACCGACGCCGGCTTGCAGCGCGGGGTGTGGGAAGTGAGAAAGGCGGGCTTGAACATCATGATGTCGATGAAGGGGGACGGGAAACCCGTCTCCTTCATCGAGGATTGCGCCGTGCCGCTCGAGAACCTCGCCGAGTACACCGACCTCCTCACCCAGGTATTCCGCAAGCACGGCACCGAAGGCACCTGGTACGCGCACGCCTCGGTCGGAACGCTGCACGTGCGGCCGATCCTCAACATGAAGGAAGACGGCGCGAAGAAAATGCGCGCGATCGCCCAGGAAGCCTGCGCGCTGGTGAAGAAATACAAGGGCGCGGCCTACTCGGGCGAGCACGGCGACGGCCTGGTGCGCTCCGAGTGGATCGAGCCCATTCTTGGGACCCGCCTTGCTTCGGCGCTCGCCGAGATCAAGGACCTGTTCGATCCGAAAGGGCTGATGAACCCCGGCAAGATCGTCCGGCCGTCCAGGCAGGATGACCGCTCGCTCTTCCGGTTCAAACCCGGTTACGCTCCCCAAAAGCTCGATACTGCGCTCGACTGGAGCGAGTGGAGCGTGCCGGGCGCGGCGAGCCGGGGCTTTGCCGCCGCAGTGGAGATGTGCAACAACAACGGCCACTGCCGCAAGTTCGACGCGGGCACCATGTGCCCGTCGTTCCGCGCGACCGGCGACGAGCGGCACCTGACGCGCGGCCGCGCCAACACGCTGCGCCTTGCCCTCTCCGGCCAGCTCGGCCCGGAGGCGTTCACTTCGGAGGAGATGCACGCGACGCTAGCCCTGTGCGTCTCGTGCAAGGGCTGCAGGCGCGAATGCCCGACCGGCGTGGACATGGCGAAGATGAAGATCGAATTTCTGCATCATTATCACCGGCGCCACGGCTATTCGATGAAGGACAGGCTGGTTGCTTATCTGCCGCACTACGCGCCCTGGGCGGCGCGCTTCGCGCCGCTCGCGAATGCGATTCAGGAAGCGGGCAAGCGCTGGCTCGGCTTCGCGCGCGAGCGCTCGCTGCCGAGGTGGCGGCGCGACGCTTTCCTGAGCTCGCTGCGCAAATGGAGCAGCGCGGGCAAAGCCGGCGAAGTCGTTCTGCTCGTCGATACCTTCAACGACTATTTCGAGCCGGAGAACGCGCAAGCGGCCCTCGCCGTGCTCGACCGGGCGGGCTATGGCGTCCACGTCGCCCGTGCGCACGACGCCGATACGCGGCCATTGTGCTGCGGGCGCACCTTTCTCGCCGTGGGAATGGTCGATGAGGCGAGGGTCGAGGCGCGGCGCGTGATCGCCGCGCTGAAGCCTTATGTCGCACGCGGCATTCCCGTCATCGGGCTCGAGCCTTCGTGCCTGCTGACTCTGCGCGACGAGTTCAAGGCCATTCTGCCGGGCCGCGGGACCGAAGCTTTATCGGCGCAAGCGCTGCTCTTCGAGGAATTTCTCGCGCGGGAGCGGGAGGCGGGGCGCCTTGCGCTCGAGCTCAAGCCGCTTCCCGGGAAACGCGCGCTCGTGCACGGCCACTGCCACCAGAAAGCGTTCGGAGCGATGCCGGCGGTGCACCAGGTCCTCGCGCTCGTGCCCGAGCTGAAAGTCGAAGCGATCGAGTCCTCCTGCTGCGGGATGGCGGGAAGCTTCGGCTACGAGGCGTCGCACTATGAGGTCTCGATGAAGATGGCCGAGCTTGCGCTCCTTCCCAGGGTGCGCTCGGCGGGCGCTGACGCGATCATCGTCGCCGACGGCACCAGCTGCCGCCACCAGATCGCCGACGGCACGACCAGGCAGGCGGTGCACGTGGCGCAAGTGCTGGCCCGCGCCCTTGCCTAGCGCTCGCGCCGGATGATCCTCGAAGGCGCCGCGGCGGCGCTCGCGCTAGCGCCGATCGCTTTCGCCGGTGGGTTTATCCAGGGACTGACCGGATTCGGCTCGGCGCTCGTCACGATTCCGCTCGCCACGTTCTTCGTTCCGCTGCCGTTCGCGTTGGCGGTGTTCGCGGTCGTCGATTTCGTCAACGGGCTTCGGCTGGGCCTGGAAAATCCGCGCAACGCGGTCCTCGCGGAAGTGGCGAGGATGGTGCCACTCATGATCGTCGGGGTCGCCACCGGCGCCACGCTGCTCGTGAGCCTGCCGCGCGGCGCGTCGCTGATTGCGCTCGGTGTCTTCGTCCTCGCCTATGCGCTCTACAGTCTTTCGCGGCGCGGCAGGCTCGCCGTCGTCAGCCGGCGCTGGGCGTTCCTCGCCGGGTTCTGCGGCGGGCTCTCGGGGACGCTCTTCGGCGCGGGCGGGCCGCCGTATGCCATCTATCTGTCGCACCGCCCGTTGAGCAAGGAGCAGTTCCGCGCGACACTCACCCTGAACACGATCTTCAGTATCGGAGCGCGCCTGGTCGCATTTGCCGTGACAGGGCTGCTCATGCAGGACGGCGTGTGGGTCACCGCCGCCGCGGCGATCCCGGCCGGGCTTTTGGCGATTTACCTCGCGTCGCGGATTTTCCGCGTGATCTCGCGCGAGATGGTGATGCGCGCGGTGGGTATCCTGCTGCTCGCGAGCGGCGCCTCGCTGATCGCGCGCGGGCTCGGTTAAGCGGGTCAGGCGCGGATGTCGGGGTCGAGCTGCCGCTCGATCCAGGCGATCTGGTCCTTGAGGAGAAGCTTGCGGCGTTTCATGCGGGTGAGGGCCAGCTGGTCGTGAGAGGGGTCGTCGCCGAGTCTATGGATGGCGGCGTCCAGGTCCCGGTGCTCGAGCTGCAGCTCGTGCAGCCGCTGCCTCATCTGCGCCTGCATCTGTTCATTCCCCGCTTCGACCATGGCACGCTTTCATTTTAGACCTTCTGAGGCCGACGCCAAGCCCAGGCGAGCATGCCGATGCCGATCAGGATCATGGGCGCCGACAGCCACTGGCCCATGGACAGGTCGAGCGCAAGAAGCCCAAGAAAATCATCGGGCTCGCGAAAGTATTCGGCCGTGAAACGAAACACCCCGTAGCCGAGGAGGAACGCGCCCGACACCGCGCCCGCGGGCCGCGGCCTCGCCGAATAGATCCAGAGGATCACGAACAGGAGCACCCCCTCGAGGGCGAACTGGTAGAGCTGCGAGGGATGGCGCGGGAGCGGCCCCGCGCCGCGGAACAGCATCCCCCAGGGCAGGTCGGTGACCCGGCCGTAGAGTTCGCCGTTGATGAAATTGCCGAGCCGGCCCGCGGCGAACGCAAGCGGGGCCAGCGGCGCAAAGAAATCGGTGAGCTCGAGCCAGCGCAAGCGGTGCCTGCGCGCGACATACCACAGGGCGACCAGCACGCCGAGGAACCCTCCGTGGAACGACATGCCACCGTGCCAGACGGCGAGGGTTTCGAGCGGATTGGAAAAGTAGTATGCCGGCTTGTAGAAGAGCACGTAGCCGAGCCTGCCGCCCAGAACGACGCCGAGCACGCAGAAAAACAGCAGATCGTCTAGTGTCGAGGTGGTGATGCGCTCCGGTTTTGCGCGGGCGATGCGCAGCCGGCCCAGCCAGAACGCCACGGCAAAGCCGACCAGATACATGATCCCGTACCAGCGGATCGCGATCGGGCCGAGCGAAATCGCGACGGGATCGAAGTTCGGATGGACGAGCATGAAAGGCTGCGGCGCGCTTTCAAGTAAAATGCAGGCGAAGCGTAACTGATTTTCTGCATTCGGAGTTTTTCCCATGGCGGACAACTGGAGAAGCAAGACCATCACCCAGGGCGAAGCGCGCTCGCCCAACCGCGCGATGCTGCGCGCGGTCGGCTTCGGCGACGGCGATTTCGACAAGGCGATCGTCGGGGTCGCGAACGGCCACTCGACCATGAATCCCTGCAACGCGGGCATCCAGCCCCTGGTGGACCGCGTTCTCGCCGCGGTGAAGGCGGCGGGCGCGATGCCGCAGGCGTTCGGCTTTCCGACCGTCACCGACGGGATCGGCATGGGCACCGAGGGGATGAAGTATTCGCTCGTCTCGCGCGAGGTGATCGCCGACGCGATCGAGACCGCCGTGAACGGCCAGCTGATGGATGGAGTGATCTGCGTGGGCGGCTGCGACAAGAACATGCCGGGCAGCGTGATGGCTATGGCGCGCATCAACGTGCCGGGCATCTTCGTGTACGCGGGCACCATCAAACCCGGGTTCTGGAAGGGGCAGAAGCTCACCATCGTCTCGCCTTTCGAGGCGGTCGGCGCGCTTGCCGCCGGCAAGATGTCGAAGGAGGATTTCGACGGCATCGAGAAGAACGCCTGCCCGTCGGTGGGCGCCTGCGGCGGGCAGTACACCGCGAACACCATGTCCTCCTCGTTCGAGGCGCTCGGCATGAGCCTGCTCGGCTCTTCCCAGATGGCCTCGCCCGATCCCGAGAAGGCCGAATCCGCTGCCGAGTCCGCCAGGGTGCTGGTGAACGCGATACGAAACAACATCCGGCCGCGCGACGTCATTACGCGCAAATCGATCGAGAACGCAGTCGCTCTGGTGATGGCCACCGGCGGATCGACCAACGCGGTGCTGCATTACCTCGCGATCGCCAGCGCAGCAGGGGTGAAGTGGACGATCGACGATTTCGAGCGCGTAAGGAGGAAGGTCCCGGTGCTGTGCGCCCTGAAGCCTTCGGGTCCCTATGTCGCGACCGATTTCCACGCCGCGGGCGGCCCGCCGCAAGTGCTGAAAATGCTGCTTGCGCACGGGCTGGTGCACGGCGAATGCCTGACCATCACCGGGCGCACGCTCGCTGAGGAACTGGCCGGCGTCCCCGAGGAGCCGCGTTCGGGCCAGGACGTGATACGCCCCTGGAACAATCCGGTGTACGCGCAGGGGCACCTCGCGATCCTGAGGGGCAATCTCGCGACCGAGGGTTGCGTCGCGAAGATCACCGGCCTCAAGCAGACTTCGATCACCGGTCCCGCGCGCGTGTTCGACTCCGAACCGGCGGCGATGAAGGCAATCCTCGCGAAAAAAATCAAAGCCGGCGACGTGATCGTGATCCGCTACGAAGGGCCGAAGGGCGGCCCCGGAATGCAGGAGATGCTGGCGCCGACCTCGGCGCTTATCGGACAAGGCCTGGGCGAATCGGTCGGTTTGATCACCGACGGCCGCTTCTCGGGCGGCACTTGGGGAATGGTCGTGGGCCACGTGGCGCCCGAGGCCTACGTCGGCGGCACGATCGCCCTCGTGAAAGAAGGCGATTCGATCACGATCGATGCGAAAAAGCGCCTGGTGCAGCTGAACGTTTCTGCGAAGGAGCTTGCTTCGCGCAGGAAGAAGTGGAAACAGCCCAAGCCGCGCTATACCCGAGGCCTTATGGGGAAATACATGAAGCTCGTGTCCACTGCGAGCAAAGGCGCGATCACCGACGCCGGTTGAACGAGTTTAGTAGCGAACCGGACTTTCCATGAAGCTCGCCGGTGGAGTGCGGCCTGCCAGAGACTCGAGCAGGATCAGCTCGCTGTCGGTGTGGTTGGCGACGCTCGCCGGCACGATGGCGCGCCCGCGCCCGTCGCCGTAGATATAGCGCGGCGACTCGTGGTGGCGCGTGCTGTAGGATTCGCGCGCGCCGCCGAGCGTCGCGGCGACCTCGGCGGTGCCGTAGCAAAGGCAAAAGTAAGTGCGCGTGGGCTCGGCCTCGATGTACGCGCCGGTGCCGCGAATGCCTATGGTCGCGGTCGCGGTGACCAGGCGCCGCTCGCCCCCGCTCGCGAAGACGCCGAGCAGTTTTCCCGTCACCAGCCGCAGGGCGCTCACCAGCAAGCCGCTCCCGATCAGCTCGGCGCGGCTCGCTTCGCGCACGAGGAACGCATCCTGGCCGACCACGAATGTGGCATACGCGCCTTTGCCGGTTGCGATCGCATCGCCGGGGCGCACCGGAGTCCCGGGCTCGGCCGGTTTGCCGTTGACGCTCAGCTCGCCTTGAACCGTGCGTACGCCTTGCTTGGCCTGCGCCAGCGCCGATCGAAGCGCTCCCGGCAAGATCCCCGCACCGAGGAGGGCAAGCAGCGCATGGCGCCGCGCGCGATCGATATCCATGCGAGTTCTCCTTGTAGTTGACCTAGTTTAGTACGCTGTGCCCGCTACGGGGTGCAGTGCTACACTGCTGCACTAGTCTTGCAGTCCTCCATGATGCCCAATCGTCTTGCCCGGGAAACGAGTCCCTATCTCCAGCAGCACGCGCACAATCCTGTCGATTGGCACGCCTGGGGCGAGGAGGCGCTAGAGCGCGCGCGCAAAGAGGACAAGCCGATCCTGCTCTCGGTCGGATACTCCGCCTGCCACTGGTGCCACGTGATGGCGCACGAATCCTTCGAGGATCCGGCGGTGGCCGAGGTGATGAATCGCCTCTTCGTCAACGTGAAGGTGGACCGCGAGGAGCGGCCGGATCTCGACCAGATCTATCAGCTCGCGCACCAGATGCTCGCCCAGCGGCCGGGCGGCTGGCCGCTCACCATGTTCCTCACGCCCGACGGCGCGCCCTTTTTCGGCGGAACGTATTTCCCCAAGGAGCCGCGCTACAACCTGCCGGGGTTTCCGCAGCTGCTCGAGCGCGTCGCGCAGATCTACCGCGAGAACCGCGATGAAATCGGCCGCCAGAACGAGACGATTCTCGCGACCTTCGAGAGAATGCACCCCGGCGCGCCCGCGCATCACTCGGAGCTCACGGCGGCGCCCATCGATGCGGCCCTGCACAGCCTGAAGGCGAGCTTCGACTCGCGCTACGGCGGCTTCGGCGGAGCGCCCAAATTTCCGCACCCCGCGGAGCTCGAGTTCTGCCTGCGGCGCTCGGCCGCAGCGGGCGACGGTGCGGCCGAGCGGGTTGCCACGTATACGCTCGAGCGCATGGCGCTCGGGGGAATCTACGACCAGATCGGGGGCGGGTTCTCGCGCTACAGCGTGGATGCCGAGTGGCGGATCCCGCACTTCGAGAAGATGCTCTACGACAACGGGCCGCTCTTGCGCCTGTATTCCGATGCGTGGACCGCGACGAAGAATCCGCTGTTCGCGCGTGTGACCGAGGAGACCGCGGGGTGGGTGATGCGCGAGATGCAGTCCCCGGAGGGCGGATATTACTCGTCGCTCGACGCGGATTCGGAGCACGAGGAGGGCAAGTTCTATGTCTGGACGCCCGGGGAAGTGCAGGCGTTGCTTTCACCTGACGAATACGCGGTGCTCGCGCCGTATTACGGATTGGACGGTCCTCCCAACTTCGAGAATGCGCACTGGCACCTGAACGCCGCGCGCGCGCTCGGCGCCGTGGCCGAGCAGCTCGGGAGGAGCGAGGACGAATGCGCGCGCCTTCTCGAGTCGGGAAGAAACAAGCTCTTCGCCGCGCGCGAGAAGCGCGTGCGCCCGGGTCGGGACGAGAAGGTGCTCACCAGCTGGAACGCGCTCATGATCGCCGGCATGGCGCGCTCAGGCCTGGTGTTCGGCCGCGGCGACTGGCTGCAATCGGCGAAAAAAGCCTTCGCGTTCATCCGCGGCACGATGTGGAGGAACGAGCGGCTTCTCGCCACCTGCAAGGACGGGGAGGCGCATCTCAACGCCTACCTCGACGACTACGCTTTTCTGCTCGCCGCGCTGATCGAGCTCCTGCAGGCGCAGTTCGAGCGCGAAACGCTCGCGTTCGCCGAGGAGCTCGCCGAAGTCCTGCTCGAGCAGTTCGAGGACAGGGAGAACGGCGGCTTCTTCTTCACCAGCCACGATCACGAGCGCCTGATCCACCGCCCCAAGCCCGGCTACGACAACGCCACGCCTTCGGGCAACGGCGTGGCGGCCTTCGCCCTGCAGCGCCTGCATTTCCTCACCGGCGAGTCGCGCTACGCGGCTGCCGCCGAGCGCACGCTCGCGCAGTTTCACTCGGCGATGAGCGAGCAGCCCGGCGGCCACGCAACGCTGCTTATGGCGCTGGAGGAGCATCTCGACGCCACGCGCACCGTGATCCTGCGCGGGCCGTCGGCTGAACTGGCCCGCTGGCGCCGTGCCCTCGCGGAACGTTATTTGCCGCAGACCATGGTGATCGCGCTCGGAACCGAGCTCCGGGACCTGCCGCCCGTGCTCGCCAAACCCGCGGGCGGCCGCGTCAACACCTGGGTGTGCGAGGGCGTTAGCTGCCTTGCGCCGATCGATCGCCTGGAAGACCTGATCGATCAGGTTTCCAAGGCGGAGAAAATCCAGTAGCATGGCGCCGGATTTTTCACTTCACCAGGAGAATTCATGAAGCCCATAGTTCTAATCGCCGCCGCCGTTTCGCTCTGTAGCGGCGCCGCTCTCGCCGCCGACGCGGAGCAGTTGCTGAAGGAAAAGGCATGCCTCAGCTGCCATACCCTGGACAAAAAGCTGGTTGGCCCCGCGTACAAGGAGGTGGCGGCCAAATACAAGTCCCGCAAGGACGCCGAGGCGTATCTCGCGAAGAAGATCAAGGAGGGCTCGACCGGCGTATGGGGCGCCATTCCCATGCCCCCCAACGGGACCGTCGCCGACGACGAGGCGAGGACCCTCGCGAAGTACATCCTGACGGTAAAGTAGGCGGGTTCTCTTCGTGCAGGGGCCGGCGCCGGTGCCGGCCCTTTTTGCCGCCATGGGCCTCGCCGGTTCATCTCGGCGAACCGCAGCCTCGGCAAATTGACAGCCCCGTGGGGGGTCCGCATAATCAGGCGATCTATTCCGCGGCGTTTTGATCCGGAGGTAGCCATGATCCGCTCCAAATTCGGCGTCGTCGCGATCGCAGCTGTGGCGGCCGTTTCCGGCTGCGGCGAAGACAAGAAGGCCCAGGTCCAGGCAAAACCCGCGATCAGCATCGCCATCGGAAGCGTGGCCCCGCTTACCGGGGGCATCGCTCACCTGGGCAAGGACAACGAGAACGGGGCGCGGCTCGCGGTAGAGGAAGCCAACGCGGCAAAAATCAGGATCGACGGAAAGGAAGCCGTGTTCGAATTGCTGGCAGAGGACGATCAGGAAGACGCCAAGGTTGGCAATACCGTGGCGCAAAAGCTGGTGGACGCGAAAGTCGCCGGCGTCGTCGGTCACCTCAATTCGGGCACCTCGATTCCGGCGTCCAACATCTATAACGGCGCGAATATCCCGATGATAACCGGCTCCGCCACCAATCCTGAACTTACAGAGCGGGGTCTCAAGGGTGTTTTCCGCGTGGTCGGTCGCGACGACCAGCAGGGCCCGGCGGTCGCGAATTATTTGGTCGCCAACGCCAAGCCAAAGGTTGTGGCGATCATTGACGATGCGACCGCCTATGGCAAAGGTCTGGCAAACGAAGTCGAAAAGACGCTCAAGGCCGCCGGAGTGAAAGTGCTGGCGCGAGAGCAGGGCACAAACAAGACGGTGGACTGGAAGCCGGTCCTCACGAAGCTGAAGGGCCGTGGCCCGGACGCGGTGTTCTACGGCGGAATGGATTCCACCGCCGGTCCCCTGCTCAAGCAGGGCAAGGAGCTCGGTGTCAAGGCGGTGTTCTCCTTCGGTGACGGCGCCTGCACCGACAAGATGGGTGAGTTCGCCGGCAGTGCCGCCGACGGCTTGTTGTGCTCGCAGGCGGGAATCCCGCCGCAGGCGGCCTCCAAGAAATTTCTCGATGCCTACAAGAAGCGGTTCAACGTCGAGCCGATCCTGTATTCGCCGTTTACCTATGACGCGGCGAGCCTCCTGATCGAGGCGATGAAGCAGGCCAGCTCGGCCGACCCGGCGAAATATCTGCCGGTTTTGCAGAAAATCGATTTCGCGGGCGCGACGGGCAGGATTTCTTTCGATGAAAAAGGCGACCGCAAGGACGCCGAGATGACGATCTTCACCATGAAAGGCGGAAAACTCCTGCCGATCGCGATCATCAAGAGCGGCAAGACCGTCAAGTACGAGGACTTCGTCGCGCAGGCTGCGGCACCCAAGTAGGGGATGGAACGAAGCGGTAAGCGCGTTTGAACGGAGACGCGAAAAAACGGCACCCGCGGGTGCCGTTTTTGTTGCTCCCTCTCCCCGAGGAAGAGTCCGGGGTGAGGATGGGTTCCGGATAATCTAATCGTCGCATGGACATTTTCATCCAGCAAATGATCAACGGCCTGACGCTGGGGGCGGTCTATGCCATGGTCGCGCTCGGCTATACGATGGTCTACGGCATCATCCAGCTCATCAACTTCGCGCACGGCGAAGTGGTGATGTTCGGCGCGATGGTGGCGTTCTCGGTGATCGGCGCGCTGGCGCCCTCGGGCCTGCCGCCGCTCGCGATCATGCTCGCCGCCACCGGCTGCGCGATCCCGGTGTGCATGCTGATCGGCTACGCGATGGAGCGGGCGGCGTACCGGCCGCTGCGCGGCGCGCCGCGGCTTGCGCCCCTGATCACGGCGATCGGCGTATCGATCATCCTGCAGCACGTGGCGATGATGATCTGGAGCCGCAACCCGCTCGCCTTTCCGCAGATCATCAAGGTGGAGTCCTACCCCGTCGCCGGAGCCACCATCACCAGCGTGCAGATCGCCATTCTGTCGATCTCGCTTGCGATGATGGCGGGCCTCGCGGCACTGGTGTATCGCACGCGGCTCGGAACCGCGATGCGGGCGACCGCGCAGAACCCCCAGGTCGCGGGTCTGATGGGGATCGACGCGAACCGCATCGTCGCGCTGACTTTCGTCATCGGCGCGGCCCTAGCCGCGGTGGCCGGGGTCATGGTGGCGAGCTACTACGGCATCGCCCACTACACGATGGGATCGCAGCTGGGCCTCAAGGCGTTCTGCGCGGCGGTGCTGGGCGGCATCGGCAACGTCCCGGGCGCCATGCTGGGCGGCGTGCTGCTCGGCGTGGTGGAAGCGCTCGGCGCCGGCTACATCGGCGATCTGACCGGCAATGTGTTCGGCTCGAATTACCAGGACGTGTTCGCATTCATCGTGCTGATCGCGGTGCTGGTGCTCCGCCCTTCCGGGCTGCTCGGCGAGCGGGTCGGGGATAGGGCGTGAAGGAGCGAATGAGTGACTGGTGACGGCCGGAAAACGCGGCCTGCGGTGCTGTGGGCAGGCGGGACGCTTATCGCACTCGCGCTGCTTGCGCTGCCGTTTGCGCTGGCGGCTGCGGGCACGACCTGGGTGCGGATCACGAATCTCGCGATCCTGTACGTGTTCCTGTCGCTGGGCCTCAACATCGTGGTCGGTTTCGCCGGGCTGCTCGATCTCGGCTATATCGCCTTCTACGCGGTGGGCGCCTACGTCTACGCGCTGCTCGCCTCCCCGCACTTCGACATCCACTGGCCGTTCTGGGCGATCCTGCCGCTCGGCGCCGCGGTCGCGGCGCTCTTCGGTGTGTTGATCGGAGCCCCCACGCTCAAGCTGCGCGGCGACTACCTCGCCATCGTGACGCTCGGCTTCGGCGAGATCGTGCGGATTTTCCTGAACAACCTGTCCCAGCCCGTCAACATCACCAACGGCCCGCAGGGGATCGCGCGCATCGATCCGTTCCGGCTCGGCGGCATCGATTTCTCGAAGTCCGAGAGCTTCCTCGGCCTCGTCTTCAGCGGGCCGATCAAGTATTACTACCTGCTGCTCGCGGTGCTGCTCGCGGTGATCTTCGTCAACGTGCGGCTGCAGAACTCGCGCATCGGCCGCGCCTGGGAAGCGGTCCGCGAAGACGAGATCGCCGCGCGGGCGACGGGCATCGACACCACGCGGCTGAAGCTGCTGGCCTTCGCCATGGGGGCGAGCTTCGGCGGCGTCGCGGGCGGCATGTTCTCGGCGATCCAGGGATTCGTTTCCCCGGAGAGCTTCGTGCTGGTCGAGTCGATCATGGTGGTCTCCATGGTGGTGCTCGGCGGCATGGGGAACATCTGGGGCGTGATCCTGGGCGCGCTGTTGCTGTCCTTCGTTCCGGAGATCCTCCGGTTCACGGTCGAGCCTGCGCAAAAGCAGCTTTTCGGCCGGATGATCATCGAGCCGGAAGTGGTCCGCATGCTGATTTTCGGATTCGCGCTGGTGCTCGTCATGGCGCTTCGGCCGGGCGGCCTGTGGCCGTCCGCGGTGCGCAAGCGCGAGCTTGCGGAGCGCCGGCCGTGAGCGTGCTGCTCGAAGCGCTCGGCATCTCCAAGCGATTCGGGGGCGTAGAGGCGCTCGCCGATGTCAGTTTTTCAATTTCGCGCGGCGAGATCTACGGGCTTATCGGTCCGAACGGCGCCGGGAAGACCACGTTGTTCAACCTGCTCACCGGACTCTACCCGCCCGATCGCGGCCGCTTCCTGTTGGACGGGAGAGATCTCACCGGACTCAAGCCTGACAGGATAGCCGCGCGGGGTATCGGCCGGACTTTCCAGAACATCCGTCTCTTCGCCAACCTGTCCGCCCTCGAAAACGTGATGATCGGCCGGCATGTCCGCACCCGCGCGGGCGTTCTCGGCGCGGTGCTGCGCGATGCGGCGACCCGCGCCGAGGAGGCCGGCATCGAACAGCGCGCGGCGGAGCTGCTCGATTATGCCGGCATCCGCGCGCGCGCGAACGATCCGGCGGGGAGCCTCCCCTACGGCGACCAGCGGCGCCTCGAGATCGCGCGCGCGCTCGCGACCGATGCGCAGCTGCTCGCCCTCGACGAGCCGGCGGCCGGAATGAATGCCGCGGAGACGGCGGCGCTGAGCGAGCTGCTCAAGCGCATTCGCAGGGACGGCACGACGCTGCTCCTGATCGAGCACGATATGCGCCTGGTCATGAACGTGTGCGACCGGGTGCTGGTGCTCGATTATGGGAAGCGCATCGCCGAGGGTTTGCCCGCCGAGGTTCAGCGCGACCCGAAGGTGATCGAGGCGTACCTGGGAGTCGCCGTGACGGCGCAGTCCGCATGAACCTGCTCGAAATCCGCGGTCTCGAAGTCCGCTACGGAGGCATTCGCGCGGTGAAGGGGATCGACCTCGAAATCGCAGGGGGCGAGCTCGTCTGCCTGATCGGCGCCAACGGCGCCGGGAAGTCTTCGACCCTGCGCGCGATCTCGGGCCTTGCACCGGCGGCGCCGGGGGCGATACGGTTCGACGGCCGCGACCTCGCCGGCGTCCCCGCGTTCCGGCGCTCGCGCGCGGGGCTCGTCATGGTGCCCGAGGGACGCGGCGTGTTTGCCCGGCTCAGCGTCGAGGAAAACCTGGCGATGGGCGCGTATGCGCGCGCCGGCGCCGAGATCGGGTCCGACCGCGCGCGCGTGTTCGAGCTTTTCCCCCGGCTCGCGGAGCGGCGCGGCCAGACCGCCGGCACGCTCTCCGGCGGCGAGCAACAAATGCTCGCCATCGGCCGCGCCCTGATGAGCCGGCCGAAGCTGCTCGCGCTGGATGAGCCGAGCATGGGTCTTGCCCCGATCGTGGCGCAGAAGATCCTGCAGGTGATCCGCGACATCAACCGCGCCGGCGTCACGGTGCTGCTCGTCGAGCAGAACGCCCAGGCGGCGCTCTCGCTCGCGCACCGCGCTTACGTGATGGAAAGCGGCGAGATCAGGCTCTCGGGCGATGCGCGCGCGCTTCTCGCGAATCCCCGCGTGCGCGAAGCCTACCTCGGCGAGGCCGCGGCATGAACGCCGGATCGAAGGCTAAGGGAAGGGTAACAATGCCGCTCTCGAGAGCCGAATTGCACACTGCCTGCCTTTGGGCTGCCGCGTTGCTCGCATGCAGCGTTGTCTGCCACGCGCAGGATTTTCCTTCGCGGCCGATCCGGCTGATCGTGCCGCAGGCGCCGGGCGGCGGGACCGACATCCTCGGTCGCAACGTGGCACAGAAGCTCGGCGAGCTGCTGCGCCAGGCCGTGGTGGTCGAGAACCGCGTGGGTGCAGGGTCGCTGGTGGGAACCGAGTCCGTCGCCCGGGCAACCGCGGACGGCTACACGCTGCTGGTGGGCGGCATTTTCAACATCGTCATGAACAAGGCGCTGATCAAGAACATCTCCCACGACCCCCTGCGCGATTTCGTGCCGCTAGTCTTCACTTCGGCCTATCCGTTCGTGCTGCTCGCCCGGGCCGATCTTCCCGCCGGCAGTCTCGCCGAGCTGGTGAAGTACGCGAAGGAAAGACCCGGCAAGCTCACCTACGGATCGGCGGGGATCGGAACCTTGCAGCATGTCTGGGGAACGATCCTCTTCAGGAGCCTCGGCCTGGATGTGCTGCACGTGCCGTTCAAGGGCGCGGCCGCCGCTCACCAGGAGATGATGGCGGGGCGCCTCGACATGCTTTTCGACAACATGTCGGCGTCGAAGCAGTACGTCCAGTCCGGCAGGCTCAAGGGCCTCGCCGTCTCCTCTGCGAGCCGCTCGGGCCATCTCCCCGAGGTGCCGACCATCAACGAAACCGGACTCGTGAAATTCGAAGCCGAGAGCTGGTTCGGCTTGTTCGCGCCAGCCGGCACGCCGGCCCCGGTCGTCGAGATTTTGCGCAATGCTTTGACGGGCATCATCCGCGATGCGGAATTCGCCACGCGCATCGAGCGCGACGGCGGCCGCGTTCTCGCGATCCCGCCGCAGCAACAACAGCAGTTCATGCGGGAGGAGATCGAGCGGTGGACGAAACTCGTCACACAGTACGGCGTGACGGTGGACTAGGCCCGGCGATGCTACGGCGCCTTGTCGGCGGCCGTAGTGAACGAATCTGCGAAGAACTCGTTTTCCGGCAGCCGGCATTTCTGGATGAAATCGCGCCGCGCGGAATCCACCATGATCGGCACACCGCAAGCGTACACCTGGTGGCCGGAAAGGTCGGACCGGTCCTCCATCACAGCGCGGTGCACGAATCCCGCTCTGCCGGTCCACTTGTCTTCCGACAGCGCGTCGGAAATCACCGGCACGTACTCAAACCCCGGATGCTCGGCGACCCAGCGCTCCGCCAAACCGTTCAAGTAAAGATCTTTCGGGCGGCGAGCGCCCCAGTAGAGCCTCATGGGGCGCGCGACGCCTTTTTTGAACGCCGCCTCGATAAGCGCCTTGATCGGCGCGAAGCCGGTGCCCGAGGCGACGAGCACGATGGGCTTATCGGATTCATCGCGCAGGAAGAACGTTCCGAACGGCCCTTCGAAGCGCAGGATGTCGCGCTCCTTCATGGCCTGGAACACGTGATCGGTGAACGAGCCGCCCGGCACATGGCGCACGTGCAGCTGCACGAACTCGTCGTCGTGCGGCGCGTTCGCCATGGAGAAGCTCCTGCGCGTGCCGTCCTTCAACAGGATGTCGATGTACTGCCCGGGAAGGAACATCAGGCGCTCGTTCGCCGGGAGCTTCAGATAGACGATCATGGCGTCGTCCGCCGCGCGCTCGAGCTTTTGCACGCGCGCAGGGAGCTTCCTTACCTGGATATCGCCCGCTTTGCGCACTTCGCGGGCTTCGATCACCACATCCGACAGCGGCTTCGCCTGACAAAAGAGT
>WNGE01000954.1_pt1 | contig 48151 bp, 37 predicted proteins | sample 5400651 | NCBI WGS metagenome assembly WNGE01 (sample SAMN13153370, study PRJNA577476) | soil metagenome | isolation source: 60 cm soil or saprolite under grassland replicate 2 | place: USA:California | collected 2016-06-15 | reverse complement strand
GAGGGCACCAGCGAGGTCATGCGCATCCTCATCGCCCGCGCGCGCGGCGTCGGGTCCAGAGCGGGGTAGCGGCGAAGGTCCAGCGGCGTCCAGCGGGCCGGCTATCCCACCCGAACCGCGCTCGGGGACGGCGTGCGAGTGGGGTGCAGGCCCGCCCGCGCCGCGGCGCGGGCGAAGCGGGCGGCGTCGCGCACCGCGCAGCCGCCGCAGTCGTTGTTGAAGTAGACGTACACCTCCGCGTCCGGGCCCCAGGTGCCGGCCAGGACCTCGGCCCAGCCGGCCAGCGCCCGCTCGCCATAGCACGGCGCCGGCGTGGCGGTCCCCTGGTGGAAGCGGAGATAGCTCCAGGCGGCGGTGCGCCAGACCGGCGAGCGCGCCCTCGGGCTGTCGGCCAGGCACAGCGCCGCTCCCTGCTCGGCCAGCAGCGCGCGGGTCTCGTCGCCGAACCAGCTCTCGTGGCGAGGCTCGACCGCGACCCGCATGCCCGGCGGGAAGCGCTCCAGCGTTGCCCGCAGCGCGCCGAGGTCCGCCTTGAGCGTCGGTGGAAGTTGCAGGAGCACCGGCCCCAGCTTTGCGCCCAGATGGGCGGCGTGCTCGACGAAACGGCGCACCGGCTCCTCCGGGTCCCGCAGGCGCCTCACGTGGGTGAGGAACCGGCTCGCCTTGACCGCCATCACGAAATCCGCGGGCGTTCGTGCGGCCCACGCCGCAAAGGTGTGCGGTTCCGGCAACCGATAGAAGGCGTTGTTGGATTCGACCGTCGCGAACCGGCCGGCGTAGTGCTCGAGCCACTTCGCCTGCGCCAGGCGCTCCGGATAGAAACGGCCGCGCCAGTCGCGGTACTGCCAGCCGGAGGTTCCTACCAGAAGCGGCATAGCGGGGCCAGCTCCAGGATAAAGAGAGCCGCGCACTGCCTTACGGCCGTTCTCATGCTTTTTGCGGATGAGAGGGTTTCGGGCAGTGCGCGGGCTGGATCCCAGTTTTATAGGCCGTAGCGCTCCTTCATCGTCGAGTCGCTCGGGTCGATCTCGCGCATCCCGTCGTCGCGCAGGCGCTTGTTGACCTCGTCGAGATGCGTGCGGACCAGGTCCTTCTCAGCCTCGGTGATACGTCCGCGGTGCGGCTCGCCGGCGTGCTCGAGGGTGGCGTAGTTGACCTTTGCGCGGCTGGGCCGGGAACCGCCGGCACGCCCGCTATCGCTGCCGCGGGTGCGGCTCCGGTGCTTGGAGATCAGCGCGTCCTGGATGGCGCCGTCCATCACGCCGGGCCCGGCCAGGAGGTTGAAGTCCTCGAGCGGCACCGTCAGCCGCTCGCCCTTGCGCGCGCCGGGGCGGACCCACTCCACGGTGACGAAACGAGCGGAGGTGTCGTGCAGGGGCTCGATCTCCTCGGGGAGCGCCTCGAGAGCAACCGGTAGATCAGAGTATTCGGGGTGCTCATGGACGACGAGACGTCCAAGGGACTGCTCGTCCGCCTCCTTGCCCGAGATGTCCGAGACGTGGATGGTCTTGACTGCCATCAGGGCGGATTCCTCCTCGACCAAATAGGTTTCGTGCTCAAGCAAGACGCTAATCGAAAAGCATGCCGACAAGCAACGTGGATGAGCGGTTAGTATGCCACGAGGTTATCGTGTAGGGAGCAGACGTGGAGACGGATTCAGCGCCGCGACCCCGATCCTGGCTCCTCCGCTGGCGGACCATCATGGTGCTGGCGGTGGTCGCCGGGTTTTTTGCGTTCGCCCTCTCCAGTCGCTGGCACCAGGTGAGCGCGGTGAAATGGAGCCTGGACCTCAAGTTTTTCGCGCTTGCCTGCCTTGCCCTGACACTGTCCTATGCGCTGGTGGCGGGCTTGTGGGCGGTGGCGCTCGCCAGCGTGACGCCGACGGCGGTTGCGGCGGGCGTGCGGATCTGGTTCCTGGCCAACCTGGCCAGGTATGTGCCGGGGAATGTCTGGAGCTTCGTCGGCGCAGTCGAGCTGGCCAGGCGGACGGGAGCGCCGCGGCGCACGACGTTGGCGGTGATGGCGCTGACGCAGGCGCTGTCGGTGGGGCTGGCGCTGCTCGTGGGGCTGCCCGTGCTGCTGGCCGAGTGGGCCCGGCTGGGCCGTCCGGCGCTGCTCGGGCTGGCCGTGGTGGTGGCGCTGGCGCTGCTGGTGCTGGTGCTGTGGCGCCCGCTGGAGCGGCGGGTGCGGGCCAGCTACCCGAATCTCGGCCCGGCGCTCGACAGGCTGCTCCGCCGCGGGGGCGGCGGCGCCTTGACGGGGCTGGCCTTCGCGGCGCTGATCCGCGCCATCTTCCCGCTGCCGGCGTCCGCGATCCCGCTGGCGGTGGCAGGCTATGCGGCCGGCTACGCGGTCGGGTTCCTGTCGCTGCTCACGCCGGCCGGCCTGGGGGTGCGTGAGGGAGTGCTGGTGCTGGCGCTGGCGCCGGTGATGCCCGCCGGGCCGGCGCTGGTGGTCGCGCTGGTCTCGCGGCTGTGGATGATGGTCTTCGAGTTGCTCGGCGCGGTGGTGGCCGCGCTGGTCGACCGGGCGCTGCACCGTGGGTCCCGGCGGGACGCCTCCGAGCGGGTGCGTGGCTGACGGCCGGGTACGAGCTCCCGCTGGACCCGCGAGCGCTCAGCCGGAGACGGTCACCGGCTGGAACCGGTCGGCCCCGCCGGACCTGGTGGCCAGGTAGAGCTGGATCTGTGGCTGGCCGGGACCGGCCCGGAACAGGGAATTGGGCAGCAGCGCGGCGAAGGAGGCCGCTGACTGTCCCGCCCTGGCGGGGTAGAAGCCGGAGGTGGCGCCGATCCGGCCGTTGACGGCGACCACCATGGTCGAGCCCGCCGGCGGCGTGCCCGAGACCACCTCACCCACGACCATCGACGGCACCGCCGGGGCCCGCGGGTCGAGGGTCCTGAAGAGCTCCCAGTCGCGGATCCTGACGGTGACGGGAGTGCCGCCGACCGTGCCGATCTGCCGCGGTGACCGGTAGACCCAGTCGGCGGTGGCGCCGAACTGGTAGAAGCCCCTGTCGCCGTTCTGGTGCGCCCTGATCAGCGTGTCGGTGACCCCGTGCAGGACCTTTGCCCAGTTCGGAGGCCCTGGGCGCACCAGGCGGGCGCCGGGATGGTTGTACCACCACTTCTCGGTCCGCTGGCGCCTGGGCGGGCCGACCTGCGAGAAGCCGTCGACCTTCCAGGGGATCCGCAGGCCGGCGATGTCGGCGACGGTCGGCAGCAGGTCGACGTGCTCCCAGTTGCGGTCGTCGACGCGGCCGCCGGTCTGGTGGGGTGCCTTGATGAACAGCGGCACCCACATGAGATCGGCGGCGTTCTTTGGGCCGAGCGTGCGGGTCCTGTCGCCGGGGGTGAAGCCCTCGCCGTGGTCGGCGGTCATCAGCACCAGCGACCTGTCGTAGAGTCCCTGGTCCTTCAGGCGCTGGATGACTCCGCCAATCACCTTGTCGGTGTAGGCGAGCTGGAGGAGGTGCCGCTTCTGGTTGAGCTGGTCGAGCGCTGTCGGCCAGATGCTGCCGGCCACCACCGGGCTGCCGAGGGAGCCGGCGTTGTAGACGCGCCCGTCGGGCAGGTACTTCCACGGGGCGTGGGGCAGCAGCACGTGGAGGAAGTACAGCGTGGGCTGCCGGTCGGCGGCGCTGATCGAGCTCACGAACCGGTCGACCCGGGCGAGCTGGTCCTGCTTGAGGTTGCGGAACAGGACCGTCGGGCCCTTCTTCCGCGCGTCCGCGGTGAGCAGCGGGTTGTCGCCGACCGCGGCGGGATCGACGGGGATGTCGGCCGGCCAGACGATGTCCTTGTAGAGCTTGGCCGTCTCCCTGGCGACCGTGGCGAACCCGGACCGGGTTCCGGTCTGCCCGCACTTCGCCGGTGGGCAGAGCTGACTGATGGTCTCGAATGCCTTCAGGTTGTAGTCGTGCTCGAACAGGGTGAACAGGTTGTCGGGGTACACCTGCGCCACCGGCGCCGCGTTCAGGCGGCTCTTGTCCGGGTAGCGCCCGGTCAGCATCGCCGGGACCGCATTCGGCGTCCAGCCGCTCACCCCGGTGGCATTGCGGTACCAGGTGGAGTGCGCCGCGAAGCCGGCGAAGTTGGGGTAGACCCGCCCGTCGACCTCGCCCCTGCTGTCCAGCAGCGACCGCAGCGGGAACTCGTCGAAGAAGACCATCACCACCGGCGGCAGCGGCCGACCCGGGTGGGTCCGCACCGGCACCGCGGACGTGGCGCCGGTGCGGCTGGGGAGGATCAGCTTGGAGGTCGGCGACAGCAACCCAAACACCAGCACGAACACCAGCGGCGCCGGCGCCAGGTACCGCAACCACAGCCGCAACCACGACCAGCGCACATACCCCAGCGTCGCCACCACCGCGACCACCGCCGCCACCACCACCAGCCGCCTGCCCCGCAGCGGCAACAGCTTCTTGCCCACCTCCACCGCCAGCACGCACAGCAACCCCGCCACCATCACCACGTGCACCCAGCCCCGCAGCCGCTCCCCCCCCACCACCCGCGCCAGCACCTGCACCACCCACAGCAGCAGCGCCGGCGCCACCGCGACCAGCAGCGCCAGCGCCACGATCCCGCCACGGTCCAGACGATGGAACAAAAAGAAGTCAGGCGCCTTGCCGGTCACGTCCAGCAGCGGCTGGGTGACCACAAAGCCGCACAGCACAAACAGCTCCAGCAGCGCCCACCACAGCGCGCTGGGGAACCGGTCGAGCAGCCCGCGGATGATCCTGTCGGGACGCGCCCCCGCCCCCGAGACTCCATCCACCACCTTGCTCGACATATCTGTAAGATCCTCCCGATCGGGACTCGGGAAGATATCACCATGGCGGCGTCAACGTTTCATCCGCCGTTCACAGGTGGTTCACCTCGAGGACCCTGGAGGGACGAGGGACCTCAGGCGGTACGCTCCAGGAGCGCGAGCGGCTCCTGGAGCGCGACCAGGCGGAAGTGGCCGGAGGCGAGCAGCGCGTCAACGGTCGCCTGCCACTGGCCGGGGCCGAAGACGCGCGGCTCGTCGACGACCACGACCTGGCTGGTGCCGGTGGTCCTGAGCAGGTCGAGGAGCGCCGGGTCGGCGCTGCCGCGGTTGAGCGGGTCCAGGCGCGCCAGCCGCTCGGCCAGCCAGGGGGCTGGCGTCTGGTTGTAGGCGTTGAGCGAGCGCCGGCGGCTCTGCGCAGCCAGGTAGGTGGTGGCCGAGTTCCAGGTGACACCGGGTCCGAGCACCGGGATGCCCAGGATCGGGCCGGCCCCGTCGCCGGCGGCCCGTAGCGCCACCACCACCTGGTTGTGCGCCAGGTCCGGCTGCAGCCGGCTCTCCGACACGCGGTAGTCGCCCAGCAGCAGCACGGTCGCCAGCAGCAGCGCCGCCGCGCCGAGCCGCCGCGCCCGGGCCGTGCCGGCGAGCGCGCCCGCCAGGGCGTCGACCGCGACCACTGCCAGCAGGACCAGGATCATCGCGCTGACCACCATGAGCCGTTCGGGCACGCGCTGCAGCGACAGGAACGGCAGGTGGTCGAAGAGGAGGCGGTAGGGCCGGAAGCGCCCGACGTCGGCGCGCGGGCCGTAGGTCAGCACCAGCAGCGGGACGATCAGCACCGCGTAGGCCAGCGTGTGCCCGCGCCGCCGGGCCACCGTCACCACCAGGCCCACGGCGGCCAGCAGCAGCAACGGCCAGCCGACGTAGATCAGCCCCTCGCCCTGCGTGCCGAAGGTCTTGCGGACCAGCGCCCACACCGATGACGGCGCGTACAGCACCACCTGGCTCCAGCTCCCGTTCTCGCCGGCGACCGTGCCCCTGAAGGCGTACTGGAAGGAGGCCAGCACGTAGCCGGCGGAGAGCACGACCGCGGTCATGGTGGCGAGCGCCGGGCTCCAGGGCAGCGGCCGGCGTGCCAGCGCCGCGCTCGCGAGCGACCAGAGCACCAGGAAGGTCAGCAGGCCGGCCAGGTAGAGGTCGAGGTGATACTCGCCGGAGAGGCCGACGAGCAGCACCACCGCGGCCAGTGCCAGCGCCGGGCGGCGCCAGCGCCCGCCGGCCCGGTGGCGCTCGACCGCGACCTCGAACGCCCAGGCCGCCGCCGGGAACGCCCACCACATGACCGCGTTGAAGTGGCTGGTGAGCTGGAACACGTGGTTGGGCGTGAAGGTATAGGCGAGCGCGCCGGCGGCGGCCAGTGGCGGCCAGCGGGTGTGACGCCGCAGCCAGCCGAAGGTGACCAGCCCGGTGAGCAGCGTGGACAGCAGCAGGGTCGCGTTGTAGGCGGGGACCAGGCCGGCCAGCGGCCAGACCAGCGCGAGCAGCAGCGTCCACGGCACGTCCAGCGAGGTGGTGCGCAGCGGCGCCGGCCCGGCCGCCCCCTCGCGCTGGTCGAGGAAGGGGTCGCGCAGCTCGCGGAGGTTGTCGACCACCACCGACTCGATGAAGACGTTCTGCAGCCAGTCGCCGCTGGCGAAGGCTCCGGGCCGGCTGACGAAGTTGGGCTCGCGCGCGACCGAGCGGTTGCCCTTCATCGTCCAGAGGTGGTCGAGGTGGACCGCCAGCGGCCAGGTGAGCGCCGCCCAGGCGACCAGGGTCGCGAGCGCCACGACGAGCCAGGCCCATGACCGGCGCGCCGGTCGCGCCGGGCCCGCCTCGGCGTCCGCCGCCGGGGTGGGGGAGGAGCCGGTCGGGGGGGCCGCGGTCGCGCTCAACGCTCCCGCTCGTCGGTCAGCCGCCGTTCCAGCCGGTCGACCCGCTCGGAGACGTTGACCACCAGCTCCCCCAGGAAGCCGACCAGGATGACCAGCAGCCCGGCGAGCATGGCGATGCCGGCGACCAGCATGAGCGGGCGGTACTGCGTGTGCGAGCTCAGGAACGACCACAGCAGCCAGGCCCAGAGCAGCAGCCCGACGCCGATCATCCCGGAGCCGAGCGCGCCGAAGAAGATGATCGGCTTGCGCTGGAACGTCAGCAGGAACTTGAGCGTGACCACGTCCAGGAACGATACCGGCAGCCGCGAGAAGCCGAACTTGGACCGGCCCTGCTCGCGCGGCTTGTAGGGGACCTTGACCTCGCCGATCCTGAAGCCCTCGCTCTGCGCCATGACCAGGATGTAGCGGTGCCAGGAGGAGCGCAGCGCGAGCGCGTCGGTCACCTCGCGCCGGAACGCCTTGATCCAGTTCATGTCGTGGACGTCCAGCCCGAACAGCAGGCGGCAGGTGAAGTTGGCGACGCGGCTGGCGAAGCGCTTGCCGTCGCGCCTGCCCTGGCGCCATCCGGCGACCACGTCGTAGCCCTCGTCCAGCTTGCCGAGCAGGAGTGGGATGTCGACCTCGGGGTCGGACTCGAGATCCGCGGGGAGGAACACGATCAACTCGCCGCGCGCCTCGCGGAAGCCCCGGTTCAGCGCCTCGGTGAGGCCGAGATTGCGGCGCTGGCGGACCAGGCGGACGCGCGGCTCGGCGGCGCCGGCCGCCTCGACCACGGCCGCGGTGCCGTCGGTGGAGCCGTCGTCGACGTAGAGCAGCTCCCAGGGCCGGCCGAGCTGCGCGAACGCCTTGGCGGTGCGCTCGACGAAGGTGCCGACGGTGGCCTCCTCGTTGTGCGCGGGCACGACGATGGAGACCAGCTGCCCGTCCCGATCGGTCATAACCGCATGATCGCAGGTCATCGATCACGTTCCAAAGAATCCCCGGATCGCCCCGATCACCCGGTCCTGCTGGGCCCGCGACATCTCCGGGTAGATGGGAAGCGACAGGCACTCGGCCGCCCAGACCTCGGTGGCAGGCAGGTCGCCGCGGGCGTGGCCGAGGTGCCGGAAGGCCGGTTGCAGGTGCAGGGGGACCGGGAAGTGGACCCCGGCCCCGATGCCCGCGCCGCGCAGGTGCCCGCGCAGCTCCTCGCGCTGGCCCGTCCGCACCACGTAGACGTACCAGGCGCTGCCACGACCTCCGGGCCGCGCGGGCAGCGCCAGGTCGCCGACGCCGGCCAGGAGCTGGTCGTAGCGGCCGGCGAGCCGCTCGCGGGCGGCGTTGCCCGCCTCCAGATGGCGCAGCTTGACGCCGAGGACGGCGGCCTGCAGCGCGTCGAGCCGCTCGCCCCAGCCGACCTCGGCGTGCTCGTACTTGCCGCTGCGGCCGTGGTCGCGCAGTCGCGCCACCCGCTCGGCCAGCTCCTCGTCGTCGCTGGTCACTGCGCCGGCGTCGCCGAAGGCGCCGAGGTTCTTGCCGGGGTAGAAGCTGAAGGCGGCGACCCGGCCGAGCGAGCCCACCCGCCGCGGGGCCTCGCCGGCCGTCGTGACGGTCGCCCCGTGCGCCTGGGCGGCGTCCTCCAGCACCGGCACGCCGGCCTCGGCCGCCAGCGGCAGGATCGCGGCCATGTCGACCGGCAGGCCGTACAGGTGCACCGGCACCACCGCGGCCGCCCCGTCGAGGGCGCCGGCGAGCGCCTTGGGGTCCATGCCGCCGGTGGCTTCGTCCACGTCCACGAAGCGCGGCCGGGCACCCGCGTGCTCGATCGCCTCGGCGGTGGCGGCGAAGGTGTGGGCCACGGTCACCACCTCGTCGCCCGGCCCCACCCCGAGCGCCAGCAGCGCCAGGTGCAGTGCCGCCGTGCCGGAGGCCACCCCGACGGCCCGCCGGGTGCCGCAGAAGGCGGCGAAGGCGCGCTCGAAGGCGGCCAGCTCGGGTCCGCCGATGAAGGCGCCCGCGGCGACCACGCGGGCGATGGCCGCGTCCAGCTCGGGCCGCAGCGCGCGGTAGGCGGCGGGCACGTCGACCAGCGGCACCTGGGGCTCAGCCACCCATGACCACCTCGACCTGCTGGCCGCCCTTGTCGAGCGACTGCTGCGCCGCCTCGAGCGCGGCCACCACCCTGACCCCGCTCCAGCCGTCGGTGCGTGGCCGCGCACCGCTGGCACAGCACTCCAGGAAGTGGTCGAGCTCGAGCGCGAGCGGCTCGGTGAGGTCGGTCCTCGGCACGTGGATGTCGCCGGAGCGCAGCCGGAACTGGTACTCGCCGTAGCCGCCCTGGACTGTCTCGGCTCCTTTGTCGTATACGCGCAGCTTGGCCTCGGAGTCGAGGTCGTCGAAGACCACCATGCGGCGCGACCCGACCACGGTGGTGCGCCGTACCTTGGACGGGTCCAGCCAGGAGACGTGCAGGTGGGCCAGGACCCCGCCGTCATACCCCATGGTCGCGACCACCACGTCCTCGACCTCGGTGTGCAGGTAGCGGGCGCCGCGCGCGGCGACCCAGCGGGGCGCCGACCCCACCAGGAAGTTGGCGATGGAGACGTCGTGGGGCCCGATCGACCAGAGCGCGCTGACGTCGCTCTGGATACGGCCGAGGTTCACCCGCTGCGAGTGCAGGTACCACAGGTCTCCCAGCTCGCCCTCCTGGAGCAGCGCGCGGATCTTGGTGACCGCCGGGTTGTACTCGAAGGTGTGGCCGACGGCGAGCACCAGGCCGGCCCGGTCGGCGTGCTCGGCGAGCGCGACCGCCTCGGCGGTGGACAGCGCCAGCGGCTTCTCGACCAGCACGTGCTTGCCGGCGGCCAGCCCTGCCTGGACCAGGCGGGCGTGGCTGCGGACGGGCGTTGCCACCACCAGCGCGCCGATCTCCGGGTCGCCGATGGCCTCGTCGGGGTCGGCGAGCGGGCGGACCCACGGGTAGCGTGCGGCCACCTCGGCCCGCCGGGTGGGGTCGAGGTCGGCGCAGGCCACCCACTGGGTGCCGAGCCGGTAGTGCAGGTTGCGGGCCAGGTTCGGGCCCCAGTAGCCGTAGCCGAGCAGTGCCGTCTTCACGTGCCGAAGCCTCGTCCTTCACTCTGTGTCCAGGTGGGCCTCATTCTAGGGAGGCCTGTACGATCGCGGTTACGGGGCATGAGGACGAAAGGGCGCAATATGTCCGAGGCGTTCACTCTCACCGAGGACCAGCAGCTGTTCCGCCGGGAGTGGCGACGGCTGTTCGAGGACAAGTTCACCAAGCGTGCGGTCGAGATCGACCGGACGGCCGAGTTTCCGTGGGACAACGTCGAGGTGCTGAAGTCCGCCGGGCTTCTCGGGCTCAACATCCCCGAGGAGCACGGTGGCGGCGGCGCCGACGCGGTCACCCACTGCCTGCTGATCGAGGAGCTCGCCCGGGTCTGCGCCAGCACCTCCCTGATCCCGGCGGTCAACAAGCTCGCCACCCTGCCGATCCTGTTCGCGGGCAGCCAGGAGCAGAAGCGCCGCTTCCTGCCGCCGATCGCGGACGGCACGGCGCTGGCCTCCTACTGCCTGACCGAGCCCGGCTCCGGATCGGATGCGGCGGCCATGAGCTCGCGGGCGGTGCGCGACGGCGACGACTACGTGATCAACGGCACCAAGCGGTTCATCACCGGCGGCGGTGTGAGCAAGCTGTACGTCTATTACGCCGTGACCGACCCGGAGGCGGGCTCGAAATCCATCTCCGCCTTCGTGCTCGACGATTCCATACCCGGCTTCCAGGTCGGCAAGCACGAGGACAAGCTCGGCATCCGCGGCTCGCCCACCACGGAGATCATCTGCCAGGACGTGCGCGTGCCCGCCGCCGACCGGCTCGGCGAGGAGGGCCAGGGCTTCGCGCTGGCGCTGCGGGCGCTGGACCACAGCCGCGTCACCATCGGCGCGCAGGCCGTCGGCATCGCCCAGGGGGCCTTCGACTTCGCCCGTGGCTACGTCGAGGAACGCCACCAGTTCGACCACGCGATCGCCGATTTCCAGGGCATCCAGTTCATGCTCGCCGACATGGCCATGCAGATCGAGGCGGCCCGCGCGCTCGTCTACTCCGCCGCGGCCAAGGCCGACCGCGATGACGACGACCTCACCTTCTTCGCGGCCAGCGCCAAGTGCTTCGCGGGCGACACCGCGATGCGGGTGACCACCGACGCGGTCCAGCTCCTCGGCGGCTACGGCTACATCAAGGAGTTCCCCTTGGAGCGCATGATGAGGGACGCAAAAATTACACAGATATACGAAGGGACGAATCAGATCCTCAGAGTCGTGATCGCCCGCCGCCTGCGGCAGCAGCGCGTCCAGGCCGTGCCGTAGCGTTCTGTCCTCCTCGTGTCTGGATCGACGATCCGCCGCCGCCGCGGCCAGGGACCGGCTCCCAGGTGAGAGCCAGCAGGCTCGGGCTGGCCGGGGGCCTGGTGCTGGCGGCGCTCGTGCTCGCCCTGCTGCTGCCGTTCGCGCGGTCCGACCCGCCGGCCGGGCTGACGGCCAGCAACGCCCCCTGGACGGACGAGGGCTTCAACCTGGCCAATGCCCGCCAACGCGTGCTGTTCGGCGAGTTCGCCACCGGCGACGTCGATCGCAGCCTGACCAATGGCGCCTACAGCGCCGTCGCCGCGCTGGTGTTCGCGCTGGCCGAGCCCCACCTGGCGGTGGGACGGGCGATCTCGATGGCGGCGGTCGCGCTGGCCGTGCTGCTGCTGGCGGTCGGCCTGGCCGAGCCGCTCGGAGCGGCCGTGGCGCTGCTGGCAGCCGCCGCCCTGGCCGCCTCCGACCTGGTGCTCGAGTACGGCCGGCTGGCGCTGGTCGAGCCGGTGGTGGTGGTCCTGCTCAGCGGCGCCTTCGTGCTGGCGGTGCGAGCGTCCTGGCGCCCCTCGCCGTGGGCGGGAGCCGGCCTCGGGCTGCTGCTCGCGGCGGCGCTGTCGGTCAAGGCGGTCGCGCTGGCCCCCGCGCTGGCCATGCTCGCGGTGGTGATCGGCGCCGCGCTCGCCCGCCGCGACCGGCGCGCGCTCGCGATGGGCCTGGTCGCGCTCGGCGCCGCGGTCGCCGCGGCGGTGGCCTGGCTGCTCGCGGTCGCCCTGCCGAACCAGGAGCGGCTGCGCATCGGCCTGCGGATCTGGCCGGAGGTCAGCTATGGAGCGCCCTGGACGCTGGCGGGGCGGCTGGGGCGCTACCTGGCGCAGGGCAGCGACGGCGCTGTCTGGCGCTCGCTGCCGCTGCTGCTCGCCGCCGCGCTGGGGCTGGTGGCGCTCGGCTGGCGCTGGCGCCGGCTGGGTCGACCCACGCGGGACGCGCTGCTGCTGGCCGCGCTGTGGGGGATCGGCCTGTGGGCCGCGGTCGGGGCGGGGGACTACCTGCCGTCGCACTACGTCGCGCCCAACCGCTACGTGGTCCCGGCCCTGCCGGGTCTGGCGGTGCTGGCCGGCTTCGGGCTGGCGACCCTGGCCGGGCTGGTGCGTCCGGACGGCGGTGCGGCGCGCCTGGGCCGCGGCGTGGCTGGCGCCAGCGCCGCGGCGCTGGTGCTGGCGCTGGCCGCGCCCGGCGTGGTCAGCTACCTGTCGGGCGCGGTCTCCAGCGGCAGCCAGCGTGAGCGCGACCAGCGGGTGCTCGCCGCCGCGCTGCCGCCGCGCGCCAGCGTCCTCGGCGCCTACGCACCGACCCTGCTGTTCGACACCGGGGCGGAGCTGGTGTCCCCGTGGCCCTCGGCCGGCGCGAACGCCGACGACCCGGTCGGCCGCCTTGGCATCACCCACGTCCTCGCCGCCGGTCCGGCCGCCGCGTCTGACCCGACCATGCAGGTGCCCGAGCTGCGGGGGCTGCGCGGCACCACCGTGGTCGCCCAGGTCCGCTGGGGAGGTGAGCTGCTGCGGCTCTACCGCCTGCCCGCGTCGTCGCGGGCGTCGACGAGGCTGGAGGTTCCCGCGGACGCGCGACGGTAGCGCGGGTCCTGCGCCCCGTGACCGGGTCGAGGCTGTGGCCCTGGCCGCTGCTGTGGCTGGCGCTCGCGGCCGGCGCCGCATGGCTGGTGCGGCTGCCAGGCCCCGCGCTGCTCGACCCGGACGAGCACGCGGCCGTGATCTACTTCGACCGCCTGGCGCACGGCCAGCGCCTCGAGGAGCTGCTGCTGTCGACCCCCAAGCCGCTGCTCACGCTGGTCTATGGCCTGGCCTGGACACTGACCCACGACTGGCGCGCCATCACCGCCCTCACGGTGGCGGCGTTCGCGCTGGCGCTGACCGCACTGGCCCGAGCGACCGCCCGCCTGGCGGGAGCGCCAGCCGCGCTGGCGCTGGTGCTCGCGCTGGCCGGGTCGGGCGCGCTGATCCTCCAGGTCGCCAGGGGCAACTCGGTGATCTGGGCGCTGGCCGGCTGGGCGGTGGCGGCCGAGTCGCTGTCGCGCCCCCGGCGCCGCTGGGGGCTTGCGGCGGTCGCGCTGCTGGTCGCCGCGCTGGCCCGCGCCGAGAGCTGGCTGCTGCTGCCGCCGGCCGCGTTGCTCGGCCTGATCGCCTGGCGTCGCGGCGACCGGCGCGCGCTGCTGCTGCTGCTGCCGCTGGCCGCGCCGCTGCTGTGGCTGCTGCACGACCTGGCGCTGGCGGGCGACCCGCTGTACTCGTTCCGGATCCCGGAGCGCTACACCGACGTGGTCAGCGGCCGCCAGGTGGTCGCGCCGGCCGCCTGGCTGGCGCAGGTCGGGCGGCGCTACGCGGAGAAGCCGCTGCTCGGCGTGCTGGCCGTGCTCGGCGTGGCGTGGCTCGGGTGGCGGCGGGCCTGGCCCTGGCTGGTGGGGCTGGGCGTGGTCGTGGTCGGGGTGCTCGGCCTGCTCGGTGTGCAGGCGTGGCGCGGGACCTATGTCTCCTTCCGCTACTTCGACCCGCCCGACGCAGGGGTTCGGGTGCTGGCAGCGCTCGGCGCGGCCTGGCTGGCCGCCGGCGTGGCCGCGCTGCCGTGGCGAGCGGCCGCCGCACGGTGGCCAGCGCGGCCCGGCGCGGCACCCGCCGGAGTGCTCGGCGTGCTGCTCGCCGCCGCGCTGGTCGTGGCGGCGTGCTGGCCACTGGCGCCGCGCGACCCGGGCGTGCGGTCGACGCTGGACTCGGGTGCCCGCTCGAGCCGCAGCGCCGCCATGGCCGTGCGCGCGCTCCGCCCGCTGGTGCGCGCACCCGGGTCGGTGGTGGTCGTGTCGGGGCCGCAACGCCAGCGCATCGCCCTCGAGCTGGGACTGCCGTTGCCGAGGGTGCGCGACCTCTACCTGGCCACGCTCACGCAGCCGCTCGAGCAGGCCCTGTCGGGGACGGTCGCGGTCTTCCACGACGAGGAGGGCGACCGCCCGCCGGGCCGCTTCGCCCGGCTGACCGCGACCGCACCGATGCGGGTGGGCGACGTCCAGGTCACGCCACTGCTGATCGACCCCGGTCGCGGCGTGTACGTCCTGGATGTCGCCGGAGGGCCAGCTGATTGACTACCATCCGGGACATTCGTCGTTCAACGCCAGCTGAGCCGGACCGAACCCGCAGGACAGGCCAACCCATGCAGCAGCAATCATCGCGGCGACCCAAGGTCATCGTGGTCATGCCCGCCTACAACGCGGCGCGCACCCTGGTGCGCACCTACCGCGAGATCCCCGCCGCCGTCGTGGACCACGTGATCCTGGTCGACGACCTGTCGCGGGACGACACCGTCGCGGTCGCCGAGTTGCTCGACCTCCAGGTGGTCGTCCACCGCCAGAACCTGGGCTACGGCGGCAACCAGAAGACCTGCTATGACACCGCCCTGGCCGAGGGTGCCGAGGTGGTGGTCATGCTCCACCCCGACTACCAGTACGACGCCACCCGGATCCCCGACCTGATCGCGCCGATCCTGGCGGGCGAGGCCGACATGATGCTCGGCAGCCGCTTCCTCGGCGACCCGCTGGCCGGCGGGATGCCGCGCTGGAAGTTCACCGCCAACCGCTTCCTCACGACGCTCGAGAACCGCGTGTTCCGGATGGACCTGTCCGAGTACCACTCGGGCTACCGCGCGTACTCGCGCAAGCTCCTCGAGGCGATCGACTACCACGCCAACTCCAACGACTTCGTCTTCGACCAGGAGCTGGTGTCACAGGTCGTGCTCGCGGGCCTGCGCATCGGCGAGATCCCCGTGCCGACCCGCTATTTCACCGAGGCGAGCTCGGTGAACTTCCGCCGCTCGGTCGTCTACGGCTTGAGCACCCTGCGCACCCTGCTGCGGCATCGCAGGCTGGCGCGGCACGGGCAGCGCCCTGCCGGCGAGGCGCCCAGAGCGGGGGCGCGGCAGGGCTGATCCTGATCACCCCGTTGCGGCGTCGGCCTCAGCCTGCGGCTTGGTGGCGATCGCGGGCTTCCCGTCGGAGCTGCCGTCAGGGGGTGACTCCAGCATCGGCAGGCGCAGCTCGAAGCGGGCGCCGCCCTCCTCGACCGGGTCGACGGCGAGCACTTCGCCGCTCTGCGCGCGCGCCAGCTGGCGCGCGATGTACAGGCCCAGGCCGACGCCGCCCTTGGGAGGTATGTCGGCGCCGTTCAGCTGCGTGAACCGCTCGAAGACGCGGGCTCGCTCCTGCGGCGGCACGCCCGGCCCGCGGTCCTCGACCGCGACCACCGCCAGGCCGCCGCGACGCCTCGCCTCGAGCCAGATCGGCGTGCCGGACGGTGTGTGGGTGGCCGCGTTGCCGACCAGGTTGCCGAGGATCTGCGCGACCACCATGCGGTCGACCCGCACCGGCAGCGGCTCGTTGGCCTCGACCGTGACGGTGCGGTCCGGGTAGGTGAGGGTCGCGAGCTGCCCCGCCCGGTGCGCCAGCTTGGCGAGGTCGGCCAGCTCCTGTGTGGTCGGGTCGGCGGCGAACTGGGGCTGCTGCAGCTTGGCGGCGAGCAGGAGCTGGCTGATGAGCTGGTCGAGCTGCTCGGCCTGCTCGAGGATCAGGCTCAGGAACTGCTGATGCTGCTCCGCGCTGATGCGGTCGCCGGCCTGGCTCAGGGTGCGAGCCACCCCGAGGATGCTCGACGCCGGCGTGCGCAGCTCGTGGGTGACCGCCGCCAGCATCTCGTCCTTGTGCCGGTCGACCTCCTCGAGGCGCTGGATGAGCCGGTTGCTGGCGTCGATCAGCCGTGCGTGCTCGCTGGCCACCTGCTCGGCCGCGGCGCGTCCCGCCTCGGCCTCGGCTCTGGCCGTCTCCGCCTCCGCCTGGGCGGCCTCGGCCCGCGCCCGGGCCAGCTCGGCCTGGACCCGAGCGCCCTCCGCCGCGGCGCGCACGCTCTCGGCCTCGGCGCGGCGCGTGTCGGCGGCCAGCGCCGCCCTGGCCGCCATGTGGATGGGGATGATGGAGGTCAGCGTGAGCACCGGGAGCAGCCACGGGACCTGCTGGGCGATGAGCAGCACCACCAGCGTCATGCTCAGCTCCACCAGGGAGGTCCACGCCTCGAAGCGGAGGCGGCTCATGGTTGCGAAGGGCGGGACCCCGTCGAGCGCCAGGCATCCGCGGACCAGCAGGCTATTGACGACCGTGGCGGCGAGCGCGGCGGCGACGAAGCTGAGGAGCTGCTCGCGGGTGAACTCGAACTGCCGGCCCGCGTCGAGCCGGCTGTAGACGGCCCCGGCCGTGGCGATCATGAGGACCTGCTGGCCGAAGTTGAACTGCAGCTTCCTCAGCGGCTGGTGCAGGCGCACGGCGCCGAGGACCGTGCCGAGCCCGAGCGCCACCGTCGCCGGGTAGGCGCTCCAGCCGAGCACCATGGCCAGCGCGAACGGGAACGAGGTGCTCACCACGCCGCTCACCCACGGCTGCACCGAGATCGGCGCGGCCTGCAGGACCAGGATGAGCGCGGCCAGCAGCCAGAAGGCCGCCTGCGTCTGCCGTGAGGCCGGCACCGCCCGCACCAGCGCGTGGACGAAGACACCGAATCCCGCTACAGAGACGGCAGTCATATACAGGTGAAGCGGCCTGATCTTTCCCCGTCGTGGCAGGATAGCCATGAGCCCGTGACCCACCATTGTCCTCATATCGGTGTCAGGCAGACGGACAAGTTGTAGCAGATCATTTCATCTGGGCGCCTCTCGAATGTACAATCCCGCCCTCGCCCAAGGAAGAACCGCCACGAACGTAGTATGTGGCCTCGAACGGCTTTTCGGATACCGTTGGGTTGTCTGGTGGCGCCGGGCCGATCAGGTCAGGCGCCCGGCGGGGCGGGCACGTGGGCGACGCAGAGGACCGACTGGCCGAACGAGGGCTGGAGTCGGCGCTCGATGGCGCGCTCGGCCGGGACGACCAGCTTGTCGTAGAGGCTCACCAGGGCCTGGGTGGGGCGGCCCTGCCGGGCCATGCGGACCGCGGCCCACCAGGCGATGCCGCCGAGCAGGTTCACCGGGCGGATCACCTCGGGCACCAGGCCCGCGGTGGTGACCGCCCGGCTCAGCATCTCCGGCGTGTAGCGGCGCGTGTGGCCGAGCGCCTGGTCGAACGCGCCGGCGAGCTGCGGGAAGCCGGGCACCAGCAGCAACAGCGTGCCTCGGGGCACGACCGCGCTCGCCATCGAGCGCAGCACCGCGACGTCGTCCTGCATGCGGCCGAGCACGTTGAGCGCGACCACGGTGTCCACCCGCGGGTCGATCTTGAGACCGGCCGGGTGCGCCTCGACGATCTCGATGCCGTCCCGCCAGCCGTAGCGGTCCTCGAGCGCGCGCAGGCAGATCGGGTCCATCTCGGAGAGGATCAGGCGCTCGCGGTCGGCGAGCTGGCTGGAGAAGTCGCCGAGCCCTGCCTCCACCTCGAGGACGCTGGCACCGAGGTAGGGGGCGAGCAGGTCGTAGACGTAGCGGCGGTACTGCCGCGCGGAGGCCATGTCCTCGAGCCCCAGTGCATGGATGGTGGCGTCGCCCTCGATCGGCCGCACCGCTCCCGGGGCGTCCGGCGCGCGCCGCGAGGCAGGGCCGAGCACGACGCCGGGGCGCCGCTGGAAGCGGTAGCGCAGCAGCGCGCCGGCGGCCAGGAAGCCGTCCCTGAAGTGGATCTTCTTGCCCTCGGCGTAGGTCCGCGCGCGATAGGAGATCGGCACCTCGAAGATCACCAGCCCCTTGCGGAGGAAGTGGGCGGTGAGCTCCATCTCGACCGTGAAGGTCCTGGCGGTCAGGGAGAGGCCCTCGAACGCCTGGCGGGTGAAGACCTTGTAGCCGGTGTAGACGTCCGACAGGTAGCGGTTGAAAGCGACGTTGACCATGAGGTTGAGCAGGCGGTTCGCCACCCGGTGGCTGAAGTACAGCCCGGCGGCGCTGCCCTTGAAGCGGTTGCCGTACACCACCTCGTAGGCGCCGTCGACGATCGGCTGGAGCAGGCTGGGAAGGTCGGCCGGGTCGTACTCCAGGTCGGCGTCCTGGATGCAGAGCACGTCGCCGGTGGCCGCCTCGAGCCCGGTCCTGACCGCCGCGCCCTTGCCCAGGTTGCGCTCGTGGACGATCAGCCGGACGTCGTCGCGCGGCGCGGGGTCGAGCAAGCTCCGGCTCACGTCGGTGGAGCCGTCGTCGACGAACACCAGCTCGGTCTCGAGGCCGAGCGAGGCGAAGTCGACCGCCAGCAACCGGTCGATCACCGTCGGGAGCGTCCGTAGCTCGTTGTAGAACGGAACGATCACTGACAGCTTCATTCGTCAGCTCCTGGCAGTTGCAGACCGGACGAGGAACCTACCACTCTTCCGGTGAGAGGATCTTGCGGAGACGGGACAGGTCGAGTGCCGCGGGCGGCCCGGCCTCGGCCAGGGCGCGCGCCTGCCCGGGCTGCAGCAGCGCGAGGGCGACGCGCTCCTCGGCCAGCCGCCGCCACAGCCGGTCCGGGCGGAATGCCGCCTCCAGCACGACCCCGGCGCCCGCGGCCAGCGGGAGGGCCAGGCCGGCGTTCACACCGGCCGCCGTCTCGAGCCCCAGCCCGCTGTAGAGGCGGTCGGCGCCGGAGAGGCCGATCCGCTCGCCCAGGCGGGCGGCCCCCGCCAGCAGCTCACCCTGCGACCAGCCGCGCCCGTCCGGCCCCGGCGGCAGCAGCGCCTCCGCCCGGCGATGCCGCCCCTCGCCGTCGAAGTGGTCGGGCATGCCGGGCACGGCGCGCGCGAACGGCAGCGCGCCGCCGAGGTCGCCAGCGCCGCGGCCGAGCAGGTCCGCGGTGATGGCGACCAGCGTGGGCCGCGGCGCGCCGGCGGGGAGGTGCTGGAGCGCCGCGGCGAGCAGGTCCTCGTGGACGAAGGCGACGCGGCAGCGCGGCTGGGTGGGGACCGCGCCGGCGGGGACCGCCGCCGCGCCCGCGAGCCAGCAGGCGGCGAGCACCACAGGCGCCTGCCAGTGCGCCGGCAGCAGGATGGCGACCCGGTCGCCGGGCGCAACGCCCAGCTCCTCGACCAGGAGGTTGGCCGTCTTGGCCACCCAGTTCTCAAAGGTCTTCCAGGACAGCTCCACCCGCTCGCCGGGCCCGGCGCCGTACCAGGTGATGAGCGGTCTGTCCCCGTGGCGGGCGACCTGGCGCGCCAGCAATCGTGCGAAATCGTCGGCATCCGGTGCGGGCGGGCTCATCGCGCTGATCCTAACGCTGAGGTATCGAGCAGTTATCGTTCGGCGTCGATCGGGGATGCAAACAGAAGGTGCATGCTAGGCTCGTTTCCGATCTTCTCGAAGGCCACACGCCGCGACGGATGGCAGGACGGCGTCGCGGCCGTCCCACTGGGGAGCGCTGCAGGTGTCCGATCGGAAGACGTCCACGGTCCCAGGCGGCCGCTGGGAGAGCCTCGAGGCACTCGGCCGGGCGGTGCAGGGCAACCGCCTGCCCGCCGGCCCGCCGGTTCCCCCACCGCGTTCGCGTCGCCGGAACCTGCGCCGCGCCCTGGTGATCGGCGTGGCGCTCGTGCTCGTGGTGGCCCTCGGCGGCGTCTTCCTCGGCTGGCGCTACCTCAACCACGTGGTCGGCAAGGGAGCGCAGACGATCCAGAACCTGGTGCCCAGCGGCGCGGGGGCCACCAACTACCTGGTGGTCGGCTCGGACTCGCGCGCCGGGCTGTCGCAGCAGGACCTGCACCGGGCGGCCACGCGCCAGGTGGCCGGCGGGCGAACCGACACGATCATCCTGGTGCACATCAGCCCCGGCCGGAAGAAGGCCGTGATGATCTCGATCCCGCGGGACCTGAAGGTCAGCATCTCCGGTCACGGTCAGGACAAGATCAACGCCGCCTACGCGCTCGGCGGCCCCAACCTGCTGGTCAAGACGATCGAGGACAATCTGGGCGTGCCGGTCAACCACTACGCCGAGGTCGACTTCGCCGGCTTCCTGAAGGTGGTCGACTCCCTTGGCGGGGTGCGGCTGTGCAACCAGACCGGCCACCGGCTGGACGACAGCTTCGCCAACCTCCACATGCCGCCCGGCTGCCACAACATGAACGGCATGCAGGCACTGGCGTTCGTCCGCGCCAGGCACATCGACTCCGACTTCGGCCGCATCGGCCGCCAGCAGCAGTTCCTGCGCGCGGTGATGACCAAGGTCTCCTCCAAGGGCAACCTGCTCAACCTGCCGAAGCTGATGAGCATCGGCAACATGGTCGCCGAGCACGTCAAGAGCGACGACACGCTGAAGACGAGCGAGGCGATCTCGCTGCTGCGGCGCCTCGGCAAGCTGGACTCCGGGTCGGTCGACATGCGCCTGTACCCCAGCTTCGACGGCGGCATCGACCCCAGCAACGGCGTGGACTACGTCAGGGCCGCGCCGGAGGCGTCGATCTTCATGAAGGCGATCACCGAGGACACGGCCCAGCTCCCACCCGTCGGCCTGACCAACGGCAAGGGCGTCAGCCTGCGTGACGTCCGCCTGGTGGTGCTCAACGGCGGCGGGGTGCCGGGCGCGGCCGCGCGAGCCGCGGACGGCCTGCGCAGCTACGGCCTGCGGGTGGTGCAGACCGGCAACGCCTCCAAGCCGAGCGGCAGCGGCTCCACGCTCAGCTACCCGCCGGCGCTGGAGCAGCAGGCGAAGCTCCTCGCATTCCTGCTCGGCAAGCAGGTCAGGCTGGAGCGGGCCACCGGAGGGGCGACCGGCTCGGGCGCCCTGATCCTGACGGTGGACGCGACCTACCAGGGGATCGCCCCGGCGCGGGGTTGAGCCGGGCCAGACCGTCAGCGGTCCAGGCCGGCGAGGCGCGCCAGCAGGTGGTAGAGCGCGGCGAAGTCGTCCTTCTCGTAGCCGAGGCCGCGGCAGGCGGTCAGCAGCTGATTGGCCGACGCGGTCATCGGCATGGGCACGCCGAGCGCGCGGCCGCGCTCCAGCGCGAGCTCGAGGTCCTTCTGCATCATGCGAACGTCGAACCACGGCTCCTCGGGCAGCTCCGACAGGAACGGCACCCGGTTGGCGGTGGCCTGTGAGGTGGTCGGGCTGGCCAGCATCGCCTCGAGCGCGACCTCGCGCGGGACGCCGGCCTTCTCGGCGAGCAGCACGCCCTCGGCGAGCGCGGCCATCTGGACCGGCAGGCTCAGGTTCACGCCAGCCTTGAGCAGCATGGCCTTGCCGGTGGTGCCGACGTACACCACCTTGCGGCCCAGCTCGTCGAGGTACGGCCGCACCCGCTCGCACACCGCCGCGTCGCCGCCGAGCATGACGACGTGGAGCTTGCCCTGCTCGAGGGTGGCCACGGTCCCCATGACCGGCGCCTCGACCAGGTGCGCCCCGGTCTCGGCCACCTTGACGGCCAGCTCCTCCACCACCAGGGGACCGACCGTGCTCAGCTCCACGTAGACCTGGTCGGGCCGCAGGCCCGCCAGCGCGCCGTCAGGCCCCTCGGTCACGGCCCGCAGCGCCCTGGCGTCGCTCACCATGCTGAAGGTGACCTCGGCCGCCCTGACGACCTCGCGCGGGCTCGGCGCCAGGCGCAGGCCGTGCCCGACCAGCCAGTCGGCCCTGGACCTGGTGCGGTTGTAGCCGGTGACGTCGTGCCCGGCCGCAAGCAGCCGCTTGGCGAGCCGCCCGCCCATCACGCCGAGCCCTATGAAGCCGAGGTTGGCCACGGGTTCCTCCCTGTGCAGGTTGCCTGCCCACCGCGATGAGGCAATTGCTCCATCAGGTCGACTATTGCCGGATGCAGTGCGACTAGCCTAGATTCTCTCCCCGCAGTGCTCTCTGGTGGCCATCACGTGCCGCACAGCCGACCTGGGCCATGCCAGCGAGCGTATCTGTGGCCGATTCGAGGGGAAGAAGGGGATGCAGACGATGCGACGCTGGCTGGCTGCCTTGGCCCTGGCGCTTGCGCTGGTGGCGGCGGGCTGCTCGAGTGACGGGGGTGGTGGCGACAACGCCGAGCCGATCGTGATCGGCGCCTCGCTGCCGCTCACCGGAGATCTCTCGCAGCCTGGCGTGGCATCGCAGCGGGGCTACACCATCTGGCAGGACATGGTGAACGCCAACGGGGGAGTGCTCAGGCGCCAGGTCGAGCTGAAGATCGTCGACGACGCCAGCGACCAGAACACGGTGGTCTCCGACTACAACCGGCTGGTCAGCCAGGACAAGGTCGACCTGCTGCTCGGCACCTTCTCGTCGCTGCTGAACATCCCCGCCTCGGCCGTGGCGGAGAAGAACCGGATGGTCTACGTCTGCCCCTCGTGCGGCTCGCCGAAGATGTTCAACCGGGGCTTCAAGTACCTCTTCTTCGCCCAGCCGGCTGTCGCCGCGCACCAGGCCGACCTGTTCGCGCAGTACGTGGCGTCGCTGCCCGCGAGCCAGCGTCCCAAGACCGCGGCCTACCCGACCCAGGACAACCCCTTCGCCCTGCCGGTGGTCGACAGTGTGCGCAAGCTGCTCGAGGCGATCGGGATCAAGACCGTGTACAACAAGACCTACTCGGAGGACACCACCAACTTCGACGCCATCGCCAGCGCGGTGAAGGCGAGCAACGCCGACCTGGTCGCCCAGGGCGCGGTCTTCGAGGACGGCGTCGGCCTGGTGCGCTCGTTCATCAAGGCCGGCTACAACCCCAGGGTCTTCTTCCAGGTCTCGGCCCCCTCCAACGGCGACGAGTACGCCAAGGGCATCGGCAAGGCCAACACCGAGGGGATCTTCTACGCGGTGAGCTGGACCCCCGACACCAACTACCCGCTGAACCAGCAGTTCGTGCAGGCGTACAAGTCCAAGTTCGGCGGCGTGCCGCCCGAGGACGCCGCCGACGCGTTCGCCGCCGCCCAGGTGCTGCAGGCGGGCGTCGAGGCGGTGGGCTCGCTGGACCAGGTCAAGCTGGGGGAGTGGCTGCACGACAACAGGGTGCAGACGATCCTCGGCCCGCTGTCGTGGGATCAGGCGGGCGGACCGCAGCAGGCGTTCATCCTGGCGCAGTGGCAGGGTGGCACGTCCAAGATCGTGATGCCGCGGCCGGTGGCCAACTCTGACGACATCGTCTTCCCCAAGCCCGCGTGGTCGAGCAAGGGCTAGGCATCCGGGGGGAGAAGGACGTGGACGTACGATTCACCTTCTTAGCGCATTTGTCCGTGCTTTGCGACGCTGGAGCGAACCGACTACGTTTCCACGATCAATGTTTTTTTCGCGGCGGTTAGTGGTTTGGCGGCTCGGCCGCCAGGCCACATTTGCGAGCCCGAGGAGCCGGTCATGTTTCGGAACCTACAAATCCGGTCGAAGCTGGGCGCCATCCTGGTGTTGCCGCTGGCGGCACTGCTCGTCTTCGCCTCCTTCCAGGTGGGCGCGAGCGTCTCGAACAGGGCGGCTGCCGACCGGCTGAACCGGCTCACCGGGCTTGCGGTGCGGCTCACCGAAGTCGCCGACAAGCTGCAGCAGGAGCGCGCCACCTCCAGCGGCTTCGTGGCCAGCAACCAGAAGAGCTTCCAGCAGGACATGGTCGACTCCCGCGGCAGGGTCGACCGCGAGGTCGCCGCGCTTCGCGGCAACGTGGGGCGGCTCGACCTCTCCGACTACTCCGAGCGGCTCCGCACCGACCTGAACGACGTCCTGCGCCGGGTCGGCGAGCTGGAGGCATGGCGGACCTCGCTGGACGGCGAGGACATCCCCGTGTCGCGGGTGGTCAACTTCTACGGCGAAATGCTGGAGAGCCTCCAGGCGGTTATCGCCGACATCGGGGTCGAGCGGGGCAGCGAAAACGTCAAGGCCGACATCGCCGCGCTGGTGGAGATCTCGCGTGCCAAGGAGGCCGCGTCGCAGAGCACCGGCGTGCTGCTCACCGCCCTGCTCAAGCACGAGTTCGTGTCCGGTGACTACCAGCGGTTCGCCACCCTGGTGGGCGAGGAGGACGCCTCGGTGGCGCGCTTCGAGTCCACCGCCAGCCGGGAGCAGGACAGCTTCTTCGAGCGCACCGTCGGCGGCGCGCCCACCTCCTCGCTCGCCGAGGTGATGCGCCAGGCGGCCCTGGCCGGACCGGAGGCGCCGCCGGCTCTCAACCCGACGGACTGGCTCAACGTCATGTCCCAGAAGATCCAGGGGCTGCACAACGTCGAGCTGCGGGTGGCCGGTGACGTGGCGGTCGCCGCCACCTCGGCGCGCAACACGGCGGTGCGCCAGACGATCGTGACCACCATCGCGATGATCGTGATCCTGGCGCTGGCGGTCGGCCTGTCGCTGCTGCTGGCCCGCTCCATGGCCCAGCCGCTGTACCTGCTCGAGCGCGCCGCGCGTGACGTGGCCGAGGAGCAGCTGCCAGGCGTCGTCGAGCGGTTGCAGCGCAGCGACGCGGTGGCCGACGAGCTGACCATCGAGTCGCTGACCAGGTCCCGTGGCGTGCCGGTCCGCTCGCGCGACGAGATCGGCCGGGTGGCCGAGGCGTTCAACTCGGTGCAACAGGTGGCGATCAGCGTCGCCGCCGAGCAGGCCGTGCTGCGCAAGTCGATCGGCAGCATGTTCCTGAACCTGGCGCGCCGCTCGCAGCGCCTGGTCGACCGGCAGCTCGAGCTGATCGACGAGCTGGAGCGCGACGAGGCCGATCCCGAGGCCCTCGAGAACCTCTTCAAGCTCGACCACCTGGCCACCCGCATGCGGCGCAACGCCGAGGACCTGATCGTGCTGTCCGGCGCCGAGCCGCCGCGGCGCTGGTCCGAGCCGGTCCCCTTGCCCCAGGTGGTGCGCGGCGCCGTCGCGGAGGTCGAGGACTACCAGCGCGTCGAGCTGCTGCCCGTCGACGACGTCGGCGTGGTCGGCCATGCCGTGGCGGACATCATCCACCTGCTCGCCGAGCTGCTGGAGAACGCCACCTCGTTCTCGCCGCCGGGGACCACCGTGCGGGTCGCCGGGCAGCCCGCCGCGACCGGCTACGTGGTCGAGATCGAGGACCGCGGGCTGGGCATGAGCGACGACGAGCTGATGGAGGCCAACGAGCGGCTGGCCAACCCGCCGGCGGTCGACTTCGCGGTCTCGCGCATGCTCGGCCTGTTCGTGGTCGGGCGGCTGGCGCAGCGCTACAGCATCCGCGTGCAGCTGCGCCACTCCTGGTATGGCGGCGTCACCGCGCTGGTCCTCGTCCCGAGCACGCTGATCACCTGGTCGGCGGGCCAGGAGAGCGTGATCGCCAGCAGCCGCCCGGAGCTGCCGCCGGCTGGTCCGACGCCCCCGGCGACGCCCCCGGCGATGCCCTCGATGGACCCGGTCGCCCCGCTGGCGGCGACGACGTCCGCGCCGCCGTCTCCGCCAGGGTCGGGTCCGCCCGCCGCGGCCTCGGTCCGCCCGCCCATCCCGGTGCCGCCGGCCTCGGCGGCAGCTCCGCCCGAGGCGGCCCGGCCCCTGCCCGTGGACCCCGACTTCGAGCAGGCAGGTCCCCCGCCCCCGCTCCAGCCAGCGCCGGCGCAGGTGCCGGGGCAGGTGCCGGGCGAAGGTCGGCCCGCCGGTGACCGGCTGCCGATCTTCGAGCAGGCGCGATCGGACTGGTTCGACAGCGGTGCCGGCGCGAGCTACCTGCCGCTACGCCGGCACGGACCGCAGCACACCGGCGCCGACGAGCCGGCGCCGGCGGGTCAGGCCCAAGGCCAGGCCCAAGCGCAGGCTCAAGCGCAGGCCCAAGCGCAGGAAGCGCCCCCCGCCCCGCCGGCACCGCCAAACCGGCCGCTGCGCCAGCCGCAGCCTGATGCGCAGCGGCCGCCCGCTGCGTGGCAGCAGGCGCCACCCGGACCCGCGGCACAGCAGGCGGCGTCCGGCCTGCCGGTGCGCCCCACGGCGCAGGGAGCCGCCCGCCCGCCGGTCGGTGGTCCCGCGCCGGTGCAGGGACGCGAGGCTCCACCGAGCCCGCCGCGGATGACCTCGACCGGTCTGCCCCGGCGCGTGCCGCGCGCCAACCTCGCGCCCGGTATCACCACCCAGCCCTGGACCGATCAGCAGCCGGCGCCGCAGCCGGCCAGCAGCCGGCCATCGCGCTCGCCCGACGACATCCGGGCGATGCTGTCGAGTTATCGGAGCGGCCTCGAGCGCGGGCGTCGCATGGCCGCCGGGTCGGACACCTTCACGTACCAGCCGGGCGGCCCTGTCCCCGGCAGGAGCGGCCCGGACGAGCCGGCGGGCTTCGGCCCGATGGCGCCAAGGAGCAACGATGAACCCGCTCAGTAAGGACGCGCAGAACCTCAACTGGCTGGTCAATACCTTCGTGCGGGGCACGCCGGGGGTGGCGCACGCCATTGTGGTCTCCTCCGACGGCCTGCTGATCGCGGTCTCCGACCGGCTCGACCGCGGCCGAGCCGACCAGCTCTCCGCGGTCGCATCCGGCGTGTCCAGCCTGACGGGGGGCGCGTCCCGGCTGCTGGACGCCGGCGACGTCAACCAGACCGTCGTGGAGATGGAGAAGGGCTTCATGTTCGTCATGACCATCAGCGACGGCTCGTGCCTGGCCGTGCTGGCGTCGCCCTCGTGCGACGTCGGCCTGGTCGGCTACGAGATGGCGCTGCTGGTCGCGCGGACCGGCGACGTGATGACCCCGCAGTTGCGCGCGGAGCTGCAGGCATCGCTACCGAGATGAGCGACGATCTCCAGAGCTTCGGCCGGCAGCCGCCGGGCCCAGTCGTTCGCCCCTACGCCATCACCGGGGGCCGTGCCCGGCCGCGTCACGATGACCTGGAGGTCGAGGCGCTCGTCTCCACCACCTCGCGGGGGGAGCTGAACCCCAATCTCAGCTACGAGCGGCGCGCGGTCGCGCGCCTGTGCCGTGACGTGCAGTCGGTCGCGGAGATCTCCGCCCGGCTCGAGCTGCCGCTCGGGGTCGCACGGGTGCTGGTCGGCGACATGGCCGACGAGGGCATGGTGATGGTGCACCGCCCGGCCGGGATCGGCGACCGCCCGGACCTCGCCCTGCTCGAGCGCGTGCTCTACGGGCTGCGGAACCTCTGAACCGCTGCCTGGGCGGCCTGGGGATGCCAGCATGAACCGGGGCCGCGGTTGGTAGGCTCTCAGCCAGATCCATTTCGGGACGGCCCGGGAGACAGACACCATGCGGTTCTTCGTGACCGGAGGAGCCGGGTTCATCGGCTCCAACTACGTGCGCCACCTGCTGGCTGCCGACCCGGACGCCGAGGTAACCAACTTCGACAAGCTGACCTACGCCGGCAACCTGGAGAGCATCGCCGATCTGGACACGAACCCGCGGCACCGCTTCCTCCATGGCGACATCTGCGACCCGGCGCTGCTGGCCGAGGTCCTGCCCGGCCACGACGTGGTGGTGAACTTCGCCGCCGAGACCCACGTCGACCGCTCGATCGTCGAGCCGCTCGAGGCGATCCGCGCCAACGCCCTGGGCGTGGCCACGCTGGCCGAGGCGGCGCGGCACGCCAAGGTGAGCCGCTTCCTCCAGGTCGGGACCGATGAGGAGTACGGCACCATCGCGGAGGGCTCGTTCTCGGAGCGTGACCGGCTGGAGCCGTCATCGCCCTACTCGGCGGGCAAGGCCAGCGGCACGCTGATCGCCCTCGCCTTCGCCACCACCCACAGCCTGGACGTCGTGGTGACCCGCTGCACCAACAACTACGGGCCGTACCAGCTCCCCGAGAAAGTCATCCCGCTGTTCGTGACCAACCTGCTCGACGGCGGGAGGGTGCCGCTGTACGGCGGCGGCGGCAACGTCCGCGACTGGCTCTACGTGCGCGACCACTGCGCCGCGATCGACCTGGTGCTGCGGCGCGGCGCCACCGCGCAGATCTACAACGTCGCCGCGGGCAACGAGATCTCGAACCTGGACCTGACCCGGCGCATCCTGGCGGCCTGCGGAGCCGGCGACGAGATGATCGAGTACGTCACCGACCGGCCAGGCCACGACTGGCGCTACTCGCTGGACGCGACCAAGGTGCGCGAGCTCGGCTGGGAGCCGGCGCACGACTTCGAGGCGGGGCTCGCCGAGACGATCGACTGGTACCGCGCGAACCAGGCGTGGTGGCGGCCGCTGAAGCCGCGGGGTGCCCTGCGCACCCTCGACCATGGCCGTCGCGTGCGGCGCGGCGCGCCGCCGGCGGCGCGGCCGGCCGGGGCGTAGCCGTGCGGGTCCTGGTCACCGGCTCCCGGGGGATGGTCGGCACCGACCTGGTGCAGGCCTTCGCCGACGCCAGGGAGGTCGTCGCGCTGGGCCGCGCCGAGCTGGACATCGGCAACTGGCCGGCGGTCGCGGCGACCGTCGCCGAGCTCGAGCCCGACCTGGTGCTGAACGCGGCGGCCTTCACCGACGTGGACGGCTGCGAGACCGATCCGGACCGCGCCTTCCGCGACAACTGCCTGGGGCCACGCCACCTGGCGCTGGCCTGCCGCGAGGTGGACGCGGAGCTGGTCCACCTGTCGAGCGACTACGTCTTCGACGGGCAGGCGCGGGCGACGCGGCCCGACGGCTACGGGGAGTATGACGTCACCGCGCCGGTCAGCGCCTACGGCCGCTCGAAGCTGGCGGGGGAGCAGGCGCTGCGGCACCTCTGGAGCCGGCACTACGTGGTCCGCACCTCGTGGGTGTACGGCAGGGCCGGGCCGGGCTTCGTCATGGCGATCCTGCGGCTGGCCGCCGAGCGGCCCGTCCTGGAGGTGGTGGCCGATCAGGCCAGCAGCCCGACCTTGTCGGTGGACCTGGCCGAGGGCCTGCGCGCGCTGGTCCGGACCGGGCAGCACGGCACCTACCACCTGAGCGGCGGTGGGGCCTGCTCCCGGTACGAGCTCGCCCGCGCGATCCTGGCCAGCACCGGACAGGACCCGGAGCGGGTGCAGCCCACCACCAGCGCGCGGTTCCCGCGCCCGGCGCCGCGACCGCCCTGGTCGGTGCTGGACAACCGGCTCGCCCGCCTGGTCGGCGTGCCGCCGCTGCGGCCCTGGCGGGAGGCGCTGCACGACTTCCTCGAGGAGACCAGGGGCGAGGTCTGGGCGTAGGCCCCGATTCAAGTTCGCGCCCGCACCGCCCGATACCTGATAGATCGTCTCGAGCCCTAAAGGCTGTCTGGGAGGTTCGGCGCATGGCCCGGGTGATCCGCCTGTTTGCCGCACTGATCGTGCTGACCCTGCTGGCGCTGCCGGTCGCCGGCGCCCGGGCCGCGGGCTCGGCCGTCCCGAGCGCCTTCCGCTTCGATGGCAGCGGCTTCGGCCATGGCATCGGCATGAGCCAGTACGGCGCTTACGGCATGGCCCTGGGCGGCTACAGCTCGAGCAGCATCATCGCCCACTACTACCGCGGCGCGAGCGCCGGGACCACGTCGCTGCCCGAGACCATCTCGGTGGGCATGCTCCAGGCCGGGCTCGACCCGCTCACCGGCGGCCGGCTCGACCAGGTCCTGGTGCGCGGCATGGAGCTGCCAGGGGCGGGGGGAAGCGGCACCGTCGTCGTCTCAGGGTACGGGCCCGACGGCCGGCCCTGGCGCCGCTACCTCCCCGGCGGCACCACCTGGTCGGTCCGCCCGGAAGCCGCCGGTATGTCGGTGTTCGGCCCGAACGGGCGAGTGTTCGGGCCGACCACTCTCGAGGCCGCGGGTGGGCTGACACTGCGCTACGGCGTGGGTCGGGGCGTGCGGGTGCCCGCGCTGCTCCAGCTTCCGCAGACCGGGCGCACCCTGCGCTGGGGACGGCTCGAGGTGCGTGCCGTCCGCGACGACCACGGCGTGCTTCGACCGCGGGCGACGCTGGTCATCGGCGTCAACGCCTACCTGCGCGGGCTCGCCGAGATGCCGAGCCTGTGGCCTGCCGCGGCGCTGCGGGCGCAGGCGATCGCCGCCCGCAGCTACGCCGTGGCCATGGCCGCGACGCGGGGCCAGCACCGCGACCAGGCGATCTGGACCGGCTGCGACTGCGCGGTCTACGCCGACCCGCGTGACCAGTACTACCGCGGCTGGGCCAAGGAGGGCGGGCTCGGCGGCGCCCGCTGGGTGGCCGCGGTCGACGGCACCGGCTCCCTGGTGGTCCGTTACGGCGGCGCGGTGGTGCCGGCCTTCTACTCCTCCTCCTCGGGCGGGATGACGCAGAGCAGCGCGGTCTGGGGTGGCGCGGCCCTGCCCTACCTGCCGGTCCAGCCCGATCCGTGGGACTGCGCCGGCGCCGGCGCCGGCTGCCGCAACCCCAACTGGCGCTGGCGCGAGCGGCGCGCCGCCGCCGCGGTGTCGGCCTCGCTGGCGCCGCTCGGCGTCGGCACCGTGACCGGCATCCAGGTGACCTGGCGGGACTCGTCCGGCCGGGTGCGCGGGGCCAGGGTGAGCGGCACCCGGGGCGTTGCCACCGTCTCCGGCGGGACCCTCCTGCGGCTGCTGCGGCTGAAGTCCACCCGCTTCACGGTCACGGCGCTGGGGTAGCGGCGCCGGGGCGACGACGGGGGAGCGGCGCCGGGCGATAGGATTGCGCCGACACTCGCCCGAGCCGAGGAGGCGCCAGTTCCCGCAGTGCACGAGCCATCCCCCACGCCCGCGATCGCGGCCGTGCTGGTGACCTACGAGAGCGCCGAGGACCTGCCGGCCTGCCTCAGCTCGCTGCCGGAGGCCGCTGCGCCGCACGAGCTCGAGATCGTGGTGGTCGACAACGCCTCGCGCGACGGCTCCGCCGGCGTGGCGCGCTCGCTCGGCGTCAAGGTGGTCGAGAACCAGCGCAACCTCGGCTACTCCGCCGCGATCAACCGCGGCGCGGTCGAGACCGTCGCGCCATGGCTGCTGATCGCCAACCCCGACACGCGAATGCAGCCCGGGTCGCTGGCGCGACTGCTCGCCACGGCCCAGGCCGAGCCTGGCGTCGGCTGCATCGGCCCGCGCCTGCGCAACCTCGACGGCTCCGACTACCCGACCGGGCGCCGCTTCCCCTCGCTGCTGGTCGGCGGCCTGCATGCCCTGCTCGGCACGGTCTGGCCGGGCAACCCCGCCACCCGCCGCTACCACCTGACCGATCTCGACCGCTCGAGGCCGGCGAAGGTCGACTGGGTCTCGGGCGCCTGCATGCTGCTGCGCCGCTCGGCACTGGGCGAGGTGGGTGGCTTCGACACCGCCTACTTCATGTACTTCGAGGACATGGACCTCTGCCTGCAGATGGCCAGGGCCGGCTGGCGGGTCGTGTTCGAGCCTCGCGCCATCGTGGAGCACGTTGGCGGTGGCTCGACCCGCAGCGCCCCCTTCCGCAAGGTGGTCGACCACCACCGCAGCACCCTGCGCTTCTACCGTCGCCGCTACGCGGGCGACCCGCGCATCGCGCTGGTCCCCCTGGTGGCCGCCGCCCTGGTGGTCCGTGGCGCCATCTCGGTCGCCCGCACCGCCATCTCGGAGCGGCGCTCGCGCAGGGCGGCGTCGCGGCGATGAGGGTGGGCCTCGACGCCACGCCGCTGCTCGGGCCCAGGACGGGGGTTGGCCGCTACGTGACCGGCCTGCTGGAAGGGCTCACCCTGCTCGGCGGGACGCTCGAGGAGCTGCGGCTGGTGCCGTTCACCTGGCGCGGCGCCGGCGACCTGGCGGCGGCCCTCCCGCCGGCGGTCGCCGCCGCGCCGGCGGTGCGGTGCGCCGCCCCCCGCCGGGTTCCGGCGCGCCTGCTGCGGGCCGCATGGGCGCGGGTCGAGTGGCCGCCGGTGGAGTGGCTCGCCGGCCGGGTCGAGGTCTTCCACGCGACCAACTTCGTGGCCCCGCCGGCGCGCCGGGCGGCCCTGGTCATGACCGTCCATGACCTCACCTACCTGCGCTATCCGCAGATGGTGTCGACCGCGTCGGCGCGCTACGCCAGGCTCGTGCCGCGAGGGCTGCGGCGTGGCGCCATGGTGTGCACGCCCAGCGCGGCGGTTGCGGCGGAGGTGCGCGAGGTCTACCGGCTGCCGCGGGAGCGGGTGATGGTGACCCCGCTGGGGGTGGGGCCGGAGTGGCTGCGGGCCGAGCGCCCGGATGCCGCCTGGCTCGCCGCCCGCGGCCTGCCAGAGCGCTACCTGCTCTTCGTGGGCAGCCGCGAGCCGCGCAAGAACCTTGCCACGCTGGCCGCGGCCTACCGCGAGCTGCGCGAGCAGCCCGGCGACACACCGCCGCTGGTGCTGGTCGGCCCTCCTGGCTGGGGAGCGGAGCCGGACCTCGCCGGGCTGCCGGAGGGGGCCATCCACACGCCCGGGTACCTGGCCGCCGACGACCTGGTGCGGGTGGTGGCGGGCGCGGCGGTGCTCGCCTTTCCCTCCTGGTACGAGGGTTTCGGCCTGCCCGCGCTTGAGGCGCTCGCCTGCGGCACGGCGGTGGTCGCGGCGAGCGTGCCGGCACTGGCGGAGGTGCTCGGCGACCAGGCTGAGCTGGTCGATCCGGCCGACGCGGGCGCGCTGGCGGGCGCGCTGGCCAAGGCGCTGGAGGACGGCGGCGACGAGCGCGCGCGTGCCGCGCGCCGCGCCCACGCCGCCCGCTTCACCTGGGAGGCGTGTGCGAGCGCGACGCTCGGGGCATACCGCCGGGCGGTGGCGCGGTGAGCGGTGGTGCCGCGGGACCGAGGCCGGGTCCGCGGGTCGCGCCGCCCGCGGGTCGCGGCCCGCGGGTCGGGGTGGTCGCCGAGCAGCTCTTCGCGCCGGTGCCCGGGGGCATCGGGCGCTACGTCCGTGCGCTCGTCCACCATCTCGAGCCGCGGGCGGCGAGCGGCGGAGGAACGGTGGACTGGGTCGTGGCACGGCATGCGGCCGAGGGCGTGGCCGCCGCCGGCCTGCCCCTGGCGCGCACGCGCACCCTGGCCTGGCCGGGCCGGCTCGCCACGCGGGCCTGGGTCGAGCTGCGCCGGCCGCGACTGCCCGCCGCGGTGCTCGCCGAGCTGGACCTGGTCCACGCGACCAGCGCCGCCGTGCCGCCGACGCGTGGCCGCCCGCTGGTGGCCACCGTCCACGACGTCGCCTTCCGCCGCTTTCCCGAGGCGTACCCCGCGGGCGGGCGCCGCTTCCACGAGCGCGCCACCTGGATCGCGGTCCGCGAGGCCGCGCGGGTGCTGGTGCCCTCGGCCGCCACCGCGCGCGACCTCGCCGATCTGTACGGCCTCGAGCCCGCCCGCGTCTCCGTGACGCCGCTCGGCGTGGACCCACCACCCGATCCGCTCGACCCAACGCCGGCGCGGCGGCTGCTGGAGCGGCTCGCCGTACCAGGGCCGTTCCTGCTGGCGGTCGGCACGCTCGAGCCGCGCAAGAACCTGGCGCGGCTGCTGGCCGCCTTCGCCGAGGTCGCCGCCGATCTGCACGAGCACCACCTGGTGGTGGTCGGGCCGGCGGGCTGGGGGAAGGCGCTCCCGACCGGGGCGCCGGCGCCACCGCGGGTGGTCCTGGCCGGGTCGGTCGACCAGGCCACCCTGCACGGGCTCTACGCCGGCGCCGACGGGCTGGCCTATCCCAGCCTCTACGAGGGCTTCGGGCTGCCGGTGCTGGAGGCGATGGCACATGGCACGCCGGTGCTCACCAGCGACCGCTCGAGCCTGCCCGAGGTCGCCGGCGACGCGGCCCTGCTGGTCGATCCGACCGACCCCGACGCCATCGCCAAGGGCCTGGTCGCGCTGGTCAGCGACTGCGCCCTGCGGCAGCGCCTCACCGCCGCCGGCCCGCGCCGCGCCGCCGCCCTCACCTGGCCCGCCACGGCCGCGGCGACCTGGGCCGCCTACCGGGAGGCGCTGCGGTGAAGGTGGCGGTGGACGCCACGGCGGTGCCGGCCAAGCTCACCGGCGCCGGCGTGTACGCCGCCCGCATGCTGGCGGCGCTTGCACTGCGGGGCGAGGTCGGGCTCGAGGTCTTCGTCGCGCCCGGCTCGGCGCCCGCGCTGGCTGCGCCCGGGTTGGAGCTGCGCCCGGTGCGCGCCGCCGGGCTGGGGCGTCCGGCGCGCATCGCCTGGACGCATCTGGCCGCGGGCCGGGCGGCCCGCGGGGTCGGCGCCGACCTGCTGCACGGGGTCCACTACGAGCTGCCGCGGCGCGCGCGGCTGCCGCAGGTGGTCACCGTGCACGACCTGACATTGCTGACCCACCCCGAGTGGCACGAGCCCAGCAAGGTTCGCTTCTTCGGCTGGGCCATGCGCCGAGCGGTGGCCGTGGCCGACCGGGTGCTGTGCGTCTCCGGGACCACCGCACGCGATCTGGCCGTCCAGCTGGAGGTCGACCCCGCGCGGATCGACGTCACGCCGCTCGGCACCGACCTGCGTCCCGCCTCCGGGCAGGCTGTGGCCGCGTTGCGCGAGCGCCTCGGGGTGGATGGGCCCTATCTGCTCGGCCTCGGGACGCTCGAGCCCCGCAAGGACCTGCCGGCGCTGGTACGGGCGTTCGCGGCGCTGGCAGGCGAGCTGCCGCACACCCTGGTGCTTGCCGGACTGGCGGGCTGGGGAGCAGGGGCGGTGGCCGAGGCGGTCGCCGGCAGCGGGGTGAGGGACCGGATCCTGCTTGCCGGCTACGTGCCCGAGGCCGACAAGGCCGCCCTGTTCACCGCGGCCGATCTCTTCGTCTACCCGAGTCGCTACGAGGGCTTCGGCCTGCCGGTGCTGGAGGCGATGGCCTGTGGCACGCCGGTGGTGACCACCACCGGCGGGGCGCTACCCGAGGTGGCCGGCGACGCCGCGTTGCTGGTGGAGCCGGGGGACGCCGAAGCGGTCGCGGTCGCGGTCGGCAAGCTGGTCGGCGATCCCGGTGAGCGGGCGGCCCTGGTCCAGCGGGGGCTGGTGCGGGCCGCCGGTTTCACGTGGAACCGTTGCGCCGCCCTGACCGCGGCAGCCTATGGTCGCGCGGCACCGTAGACTCGGGAACCAGAGGCCACGGCGTCGATCACGTCATGCGCCCACGGCGCACGCTCGACCACGGCACAGGCGTTCCTGACCGTGGGAACGTGGGGGAGCGAGCTCCCCCACGTTGATCAGGCGCTGTGGGTTGGTAGGCTGCCACCAGATCTGTCTCTCATCTGCTTTCGTCGGAAGGAGCATCGCCTTGCAGGCAGTCATTCTTGCCGGGGGCTTCGGCACCCGCCTGCGACCGCTCACCAGCACCAGGCCCAAGCCCCTGATCCCGTTCGCCAACGAGCCGTTCCTGCTGCACATTCTGCGGCAGCTCGCGGCGGACGGGCTCACTGACGTGGTGCTCTCCACGATGTACCTGCCGGAGGCGTTCGACGAGCTCATCCCCACCGCGCGCAAGCTCGGCGTCGAGGTGGTGCTGTCCTCCGAGGACACGCCGATGGGCACCTCCGGGGCGGTCAAGCGGCTCTCGCACCTGCTGGAGGGCCCGTTCCTCGTGCTCAACGGCGACATCCTCATCGACCTCGACTTCCAGCAGCTGGTCGCGCTGCATCGCGAGCGCGGCGCGGCCGCCACGCTGGCGTTGGTGCGGGTGCCCGACCCGAGCGCCTTCGGCCTGGTGCCGGTGGACGCCGCCGGCCGCGTGCAGGCGTTCCTGGAGAAGCCCGGCCCTGACGAGGAGGCGTGGGTCACCGACCTGATCAACGCCGGCGCGTACGTGCTGGAGCCGTCCGTGCTCGACCACGTCCCCGCCGGCAAGCCGTCCTCCTTCGAGCGGCACCTGTTCCCGTCGCTGCTCAACTCGGGCGCGCCGGTGTACGGCTACGAGGTCCACGGCTACTGGCGCGACCTCGGCACCCCCATCGCCTACCTGGCCGCGCAGGCGGACCTGCTGGAGGGGCGGCTGAGCCTGCCGGTCAACGGCACCGAGCGCGGGCGCAGCCAGTGGTTCGCGGAGGGCGCCGTGGTCGAGGACGGTGCCGTGCTGCGCGGGCCGGTGCTGGTCGGCCCCGATGCGCGCGTGGAGTCCGAGGGGCGCGTGTTCGGCCCGGCGGTGCTGGGCCCGAGGACCACGGTGGCCGGCGGCGCCCGGGTCGAGCGCTCGGTCCTGCTCACCGGCGCCAGCATCGAGCGCGGGGCCAAGGTGTCCGACTCGATCGTCGGCGCCGGCGTGGTGGTCGGCAGCGGCGCGGTGGTGAGCGACGGCGCGATCCTCGGCGACGGAGCGGTGATCGAGGAGGGCAACCTGCTCGCCGGCGGCGTGCGCGTCGCGCCCGGCGTCCACCTGACTGCCGGCGCGATCAGGGTCTAGCCGGACGCGAAGGGAACCCAAGGGCCATGACGGCGACAGACCGGGCGGAGGAGCAAGGCGGCGCGGACCGGGTGCTCGACCGGTTCTTCGGGTACCGGGCCCGGGGGTCGTCGCTGCGCGTGGAGGTGGTGGCGGGCCTCACCACCTTCATGACCATGGCCTACATCCTCTTCCTCAACCCGTCGATCCTCGGAGCGGTGGCGGACCCGACCGGGCGCCGGTTGCCAGCCGGCGCGGTGCTCACTGTGACCGCCCTGGTCGCGGCGGTCATGACGCTGTTCATGGGGCTGTACGCGAATTATCCCTTCGCGCTCGCCGCCGGCCTCGGCCTGAACGGGGTGGTGGCCTTCACCTTCGTCGCCGGCCAGCGGATGACCTGGCCGGAGGCGATGGGCCTGATCGTGCTCGAGGGCCTGATCATCACCGTGCTGGTGCTCACCGGTCTGCGAGAGGCCGTCATGGACGCGATCCCGATGGCGCTCAAGAAGGCGATCGGCGTCGGCATCGGCCTGTTCATCGCTTTCATCGGCTTCTACGACGCGGGCTTCGTGATCCGACCCCAGAGTGCCGCCACGCCGGTCGCCCTGGTACCCATCGACGGGCTGCGGGTGACCGTGTTCGTCGTCGGCCTGCTGATCATGGCCGTGCTGGTCGCCATGCGCGTCCGCGCCGCCCTGCTGCTCGGCATCCTGGGCACCACCGTGCTCGCGATCATCGTGAACGAGTCACGCGGTCTGAAGCTCTGGCCGGGTGGCGCGGTCGCGGCCTGGCCGCACAGGCTGGTGGGCGCTCCTGACTTCAGCCTGATCGGGAATTTCTCGCTATTCGGCGCCTTCTCGACCATCGGGGTGATCGCCGCGCTGGTCGCCGTGTTCGCGGTCATGCTGAGCGACTTCTTCGACACCATGGGCACGGTGATCGGCCTGGGCGACGAGGCTGGGCTGCTCGACCAGAACGGGCGCCTGCCCGGGATCAAGCGGGTGCTGGTGGTCGACTCGCTCGCCGCGGCGGCGGGCGGCGCGGCCTCCGCCTCCTCCAACACCAGTTTCATCGAGGCGGCCTCCGGGATCGCCGCGGGCGGGCGGACCGGCCTGACCTCGGTGGTGGTGGCGGTGCTGCTCGGCGCCTGCCTGCTCATCTCGCCGCTGGCCGGGGTGATCCCGCCGGAGGCCGCCGGTCCCGCGCTGGTGCTGGTCGGGTTCTTCATGCTCACCCTGATCCGGGACATCGACTGGGGCGACTTCGAGGTCGCCCTGCCGGCGTTCCTCACCATTGTGCTCATGCCCTTCACGTTCTCGATCACCAATGGCGTGGGCGCCGGCTTCGTGACCTACACCGTGCTCAAGCTGGCCAGGGGGAAGGTCCGCGAGCTGCATCCCCTGCTGCTGGGAGTGAGCCTGGTGTTCCTGATCTACTTCGCGATCGAGCCCGTCAAGCACCTGCTCGGCGCCGACTGAGTGGCTGGTTGCCTTCGGTGTGAGTGCAGCTTTGCCGCGCAAGTTGTCGCTGGGGCGCCCGGTTTGGGGGGTTCGTGGAGCGATCTGCGCGGCAGAGCGTCAGCGGCGCAGGATCAGGTCGCCGGCGTCCAGCGGGATACGGGGACGGGGCTGGTCGCCGGGGTCGGGATGGCCAGCGGCGATGGAGCCGAGCGGCTGCCAGCCGGTGGGGAGGTCGAGAGCGCGGGCGGCGATCTCCTGGCAGAACAGGCTGGACGAGATCCACGCCGCACCGAGGCCCTGGGCGTGCAGGGCGAGCAGGAGCGTCTGCACCGCGCCACCGGCGGCCAGCTCGAACATGGCCGCCTCCGCCGCCTGCCGCCGCCCGTCCGGGTAGTGGTGCCGCTCGTCCCCCACCAGGCAGGGCACCAGCACCACCGGCGCGCTGCCCAGCAGCGCCCAGGAGCGGGCCACGCGGCGCTCGATCACCGCGGCCGGGGTGCCGTCGCCGGCCAGGTCCTCGCGCCAGGCGGCCTCCATCTCGGCGAGATAGCGCTTGCGCCCCTCGCCCGAGCCGACCACCACCACCCGGAAGGGGCGGGAGTGGTGGGGGAAGGGGGCGGTCGTCGCCGCCAGCACGGCGCGCTCGACCGCCGCCAGCTCGACCCGATCGGGCAGGAAGCGCCGGCGGGTGCGCCGGCTCTCCAGGAACTCGACCAGGTCCAGCGCGCTCGAGCCGGTGCGGAACAGGTCCTCGGCGGGCGAACGGACCAGGTCGCGGGCGCTGCCGTCGCCGGCGGGCCGCGGCACTCCGCGCAGCAGCGCGGCCGGTACGCGGGCGAGCTTGCGCTTGACCAGGTCGGCGGCGGCGGCCACCTCGTCCGGCACGGCGACCTCGGTGACCTCGAGCACGTGCCCGTCGGCGTCGAGCCGCCCGCGGTAGTCCTCGAGCGCGCCCATGCCGGCCATGCCGACCGCCACGTCGGTCTGGCCGCGCCGCCACGGGCGCCCGAGGGTGTCGGTGATCACCACGGCGACGTCGTGCCCACTGAGCTCGGCCAGGGCCGCACGCAGGCGGGCCGCGGACGCGTCCGGATCCTCGGGCAGCAGCACCAGCGCGTCGCCGCCGGCGTTGGACGCGTCGATCAGGGCGTTGGCCCCGACCAGCCCGTGCCGGGTCTCGGCGATGACCGTCGGGCCGCGACGCGCCACCACGCGCACCGTCTCGGCCGCCACGGCCTCGCGGCGCACCCGCTCACGCCCGGCCGCATCGGCGGGCAGCGGCACCATGCGGCCCTCGGCCTTGGCCACCACCTTGGAGGTCAGCGCGAGCACGTCGCCGCCGGCGAGCTGGCGGCCGGCGGCGACGACCGCCTCCAGCAGCAGCCGCGCGAGGTCGTCGCCGGGCCGGATCTCGGGCAGCCCGCCGAGCGGGACCACCTCGAGCGCGCTCACCTGGCGGAGCCTCCCGCCGCGGAGACGCCGCCGCGCCGGCCCGGCCGGCCGCTGCCCGGGCGCGGCGGGCCGTCGCCGGGGCTGCCGAGCGCGTCCAGGGCGACCTTGGCCAGTGCGGCGGCGTCCTCGACGGTCGTCATCAGCGTCGGCGCGACGATCGCCTGCAGGCCCAGCCCGGCAACGTCCCGGGCCTGCGCGGCGTCGACCCGGTCGAGCACGAAGGCGTCGGCAAGCCCGCTGTACAGGCTGGCCACGCCGCACGCGGAGACCTCGATCCCCCAGGCGGGCAGGAGCTTGTCCGCCATGCCGCGAACCGGGGCGCCGCCGATGATCGGCGTGATCGCCACCGTCCGGCAGGCGGCGTTCTGGATGGCGGCGCGGATGCCGGGAACGGCCAGGATGGGCGCGATCGACACCACCGGGTTGGAGGGGCACAGGACGATGCCGTCCGCCTCGCCGCGCAGCAGGTGAGTCGCGATGTCACGGTCGCCAAGCCCGAACCACGACGGCTCGCCCAGCCGCCGGATCGCCCCGAGCACGTTCCAGGTCTCTCCCGCCAGTCCCCAGCCGCGCTCCTCGTCGGCCAGGCCGGCCAGGGTATAGGCGACCGAGTCCAGGTCGGGCGACACCGCCAGGCCGTGCAGGCGCAGGTCATCACCGGTGTTGCCGACGACCATCAGCTCGGCGGGTGGGTGGACGCGGATCAGGCCGCGCAGGAACCGCGCCGCGCCGACGCCGCCGGCAAGCGCGACGAGCATGGGCGTCCTTCTCCTTGTGACCAGTCCGGACCGGATGAACGGGGCTCCAGGGTAGCGGAGACCCCGTCCAGAGGCGCTGCCTCGCCGGGCTACCGGGAGGGGGTGGCTGCGGCGCCGGTCTGCGAGAGGGACCGCTCGACCGTGCCCTCGATCCTCACGCGGGCGGCCACCGGGGTGCTGGAGGGCAGCCGCCTCACCAGCGAGGTGAGCTCCGCGGTGCGGCCGGCGCGCAGGTCACGTAGGCGTCCCTGGAGCGCGGCCACGCGGGCGAGGTCGTCCTGGCCGCGCAGCGCGCCGATCGCGTGCTGAGCGGCGGCCATCGCGCTGTCCACCCCGGTGATGGCGCCGGGGATCCGCTCGACGCTCCCGTCAGCGACCAGCTGGTCGAGCTCGCCCAGCCGGGTGCGGGCGATGTGGGCGCGCTCGTCGGCGGTGCGGTTCGGGGACCAGCTCGCGGCGGCCAGGCGGGCGTTCTCGACGGTCAGCTTGACCTGGTACAGCGGCTCGCCAGGAAGCGCCCTCGTCGACAGCGCCACCAGCGGCGTCACCGCCAGGGCGGCGGCGAGCGCGAAGGCGGCCACGCGGCGGCGCCAGCGCCGCCGCGGCGCCGCCGCCCGGCTGGCGGCGGGTCCGAGCACCCCGGCGAGATGCTCGCGGGCGACCTTGGGGTCGAGCCGCATGCGGGCGCACGCCGCCCGCAGCTCGCCCGCCACCTCCAGCAGCGGGGCGAACTCGCCGGTGACCACGCCGGGGCGGATCCCGTCGAGCGCGGCGTCCAGCTGATCCTCGAAGCTCTGTGGCTTGTCTGGCCGGGGCATCCTCATTCCTCCTCGCACGAGGGGAGGCGTTCGGACTCCCCGGATAGGTACGGCTCCCTTCCAGTCGGGTTCAGCCCGAGCGCCCTGGCGAGGCTGGCCAGGCCACGGTGCTGCAGGGCGCGTACCGCGCCGGTGGTCTTCCCAAGGGCGCGGGCCACCTCCGGGGCGGTCAGCCCGGAAGCCATGCGCAACAGCAGGACCTCGCGCTGGTCGGGCGAGAGCCGGTCCAGCGCGGCCAGCACCCGCCGGCCCTCGACCCGGTCGATGGCCATCTCCTCGGGGTCGCTGGCGCCAGCCGCCATGGCGGCCTCGTCGAGCACGTCGTCGAGCGGGTCGAAGCGGGCGCGCGCCTGCCTGCGCCGGAGGTCGAACAGGTCGTGGCGGGCGATGCGGAACAGCCAGCCGCCGAGTGCCTCCACCGGGCCGCGGAAGCCGGGGAGCGCCTCGATGGCGGCGGCGAACACCTCACCGGTGAGATCTTCGGCAGTGTGCCGGTTGCCGAGCTGTGCCACGAAGAAGCGGAACAGCGCCGGTGCGTAGGCGGCGTAGACGCGGGCCACCGCCGCGGGCTCGCGGCGGCGGGCCGCCGCCAGGTCGGCCTGCGTCAGCTCGACGCCGGCGGGCTGGTGCCGCCCTCCTCGTTGCTGGCCTGCGTCATGGCGTCCCGCGAACCTCGACAACCTCGCCCCCTGAGCCCGTGTCACACGTGCGTGGGGAGGTTAGCCGATTTGTCCTCCCACAGGCTAACGAGAGAGAAAGGGCTAAAGAACCTCTAGGGAGCTACGATAATATAAGGAGTTACGTTACGGCTGAGGGAAAAAACCGATGAGATCGCCGCCGTTGCGCACTCAAGGTCTTCCGGAATCCCACCGATGTAATTACCGTGGTGCAGTTCGGAGCGTTGCGCTCGCACCACACCGCCTGCCCGATGGCTGGCAGCGAGGGAGGAGCGATGACCACGACCACGGTCTTTCGTGTCGAGCCGCAGCCCTGGTATGAGCGGGCCGCCTGCCGTGGCAGGGACGCCGACTGCTTTTTTCCCGAGAAGGGCGGCTCAACCCGAGCGGCCAAGAGAATCTGTCAGACCTGTGTGGTCCAAGCCGAATGTCTCGAATACGCTCTCGCCAACGACGAGCGGTTCGGCATCTGGGGTGGCATGAGCGAGCGTGAGCGACGGCGCGTGAAGAAGCGCGCCTCCTGATCTTCCCCAACGGTATCCCTGCTCAGATCCCCCAGCGTCAATCGCTCTGACCAGGGATGCCGCCGTTCCGGGGCGGGTCGCGGGCGGTCGGGCAGGATGCTCCGGCCGCTCCCCGCCCCGGCTCTCGAGTCGCGCCGCGGGCACCTCCGTCGTGCCGTGCGCCACCCGGCTTTTCTTTGCTCCAGGGTGGACGTGTTAGCATGCGCGGAACCCGTGGAGAGGTGGTAACCCTGCGGGCATTTCATCACGGCTCTCCCCCAGGGGCCGCATCGAGAGGAAGGTCGTGCCGAGCAGCGAAGCCCGCGTGATTGCTGTCGTCGTCTGCCACAACGGACGTGCATTCCTGCGGGAGACGTTCCGCGGGCTTGCCAAGCAGACCCGTCCGATCGACGACATCATCGTCGTTGACACCGGCTCCACCGACGGCAGCGCGGACTGGGCCCGCTCCCGGCTTGGCGAGGACGCCGTGCTCGCCGTCCGCGGTCAGTTCGGCCGGGCGGTGATGGCGGCGCTGCGCGACCCGCGCGCCACCGGCGCGGAGTGGGTGTGGCTGCTGCACGACGACTCCGCCCCTGAGCCCGAGGCGCTCGAGCAGTTGCTCGCCGAGGCCGGGTCCCGCCCAGGGGCCCATATCCTCGGGCCCAAGCTGGTCTCATGGACCAATCCCGACCGCCTGCAGGAGGTCGGCTGGTCGGTCGACCGCACCGGCCGGGCGGTGTCGCCGATCGAGGACGACGAGATCGACCAGGGCCAGCACGACCAGGTCCGCGAGACGTTCTTCGTCAACACCGCGGGGATGCTGCTGCGCCGCACCACCCTGCTGCAGGTCGGCGGCTTCGACGAGCGCATGCCGGCCTTCCGCGACGACCTCGACCTGTGCTGGCGGACGCACCTGCACGGCGGCCGGGTGATGGTGGTCCCGAGCGCCCGCGTGCGCCACTTCTCAGCGGCCTCCTCACGCGCCCGCAAGGGCCGCGCCGTCAGCCACCAGCGCTATCTCAGCGAGCGGCACACCATGGCCGCCCTGCTCAAGGCGGTATCGCTGCGGCGCCTGCCGCTGACCTTCCTGCTCGCCATGGTCGGCGGAGCGTTCCGCGCGCTCGCCCTGGCGCTGACCGGACGACCCGGGGACGCTCTGCAGATCCTGTGGGCCTGGGGCTGGAACGTGAAGGAGCTGCCCGTCACCATCGTCCACCGGCGCCGCCTGCAGCACCGGCGCAGGATCGAGGACTCCCAGCTCGCGGGCTTGCGCGCGCCCGGTGGCCAGCCGCTGCGAGTGATGCTGCGCGGCATGCTGGAGCTGGTCTACGGCGACGTCGGCGAGCACGTCGCGCAAGGGCCCAATGCCGCCGACGAGCAGGACATGCCCGCGCCCGGCGCGCAGCTCGGCCGCATCATCGCCGGTCATCCGCTGGCCTTCACCGTCGCGGGGTTCGCCCTGCTCATGGTGATCTCGCTGCGTTCCCTGCTGGCCGCGCCCGCGATCGCCGGCGGGGCGCTGGGGGTGTTCCCGGCCGCCGGTCGGGACCTGCTGCGCGAGTTCGCCGCCGCCTATCACCAGATCGGCCTGAGCTCGACCGCGGCGGCACCGCCCTCCCTCGCCGTACTCGGGGGCCTGGCCACCATCACCCTCGACAAGGCGCTGCTCGCCCAGAAGCTGCTGCTGTGGCTCGCCCTGCCACTGGCGGCCGCGACCTGCACCCGGGCGCTCCGGGTGGTGGTGCCCTCGCGGCCGGCCCGCGCCGTCGCCAGCCTGCTGTACGCCAGCTCGCCGCTGGCGATCGGCGCGCTCGCGCAGGGCCGCCTCGGCGAGCTGGCCTTCCTGGTGCTCGCGCCGCCGACGCTCGCCCAGGTGCTGCTCGCCATGCGCCGTGACCAGCCACGCGAGCCGTGGCGCCCGGCCGTGCGCTTCCTGGTGCTCGCCGCGCTGACGATCGCGATGTACCCGCCGGCGGCGGTGGTGCTCCTGGTGGTCGTGGCGCTGGCCGTCGTCGCCGCGCTGCTGCGTGAGCGCGGGGCCGAGCGCCACGAGGTCGTGCGCCAGGCGGTGCTGCTGGGCGCCGGCTACCTGGGCGCGCTGCTGCTGCTCTTCCCCTGGACCGGCCAGCTTCTGACCGGCGCCGCTCTGCGATCGACCGGCGGCGTGCCGGCCACGCCCGGCTTCGCCGACCTGGTGCAGCTCCGGCCGGGTGGCCCGGGCCTGGACATCGTGCTGATCGGCCCGCTGTACCCGGCGCTGGCGCTGGCCGCGCTGTTCTTCGTGCCGGCCAACCGGCGGCGGCAGACCTTCTGGCTGCTGATCGGGCTCCTCGGCGCCTGTGTCGCCGTCACCCTGCAGGTCCACGGCCTGCCCCCGGCGATCGCCGGCGAGTGGCCTGCCGGGCTGCTGGTGCCCGGCGCGGCCGCCTGGGCGGCCGCCACGGGCCTGGCCATGGCCGGTCTCGGCCGCGCGGTGCAGCAGTCCAGCGGGCGGGCCCGGCGCGCGGCCGCCGCGGTCCTCGGGCTACTGGCCATCACCACCGGCCTGCTGGTCGCCGGCTTCCTGGTGCGCGGCTCCTGGACCCCGCTGCGGGTGGTGAGCAGCCCGTCGCTGCCGGCCACCGTGCGCCAGGGCCAGGGCCGGGTGCTGTGGCTGGCGGGCCGTCCCGACGGTGGCGTCAGCTTCGCCGTGACCGGCGCGGGCGGGCGCACGGTCATCGACTCGGGCCGGCCGGGCGGCGACCCGGCCACCCGTGCGCTCGGCTCGGTGGTCGCCGACATCGTCGAGGCGCGGACGCACCAGGCAGGGTCCATGCTCGAGCTGTTCGGCATCGGCTACGTGGCGGTCCGCCCCGGCCCGGAGGACCATCGGCTGGTCGAGCTGGTGGCCAGGCAGCAGGAGCTGCACTCCCGGCCCACCGATCAGGCCGGGCTGTTCCAGGCGCCGGTCACCCGGCCGACCGCCTGGCTGCTGCCGGGTGAGGCGCCCGCGGAGCCACGGGGCGTGCTGACCGGACCGGCGCTCGCCGCCGTGCCGAGCGTCCAGGCGGTGTTCAGCGGGCCCCACGGCGCCAGGCTGCCGGGCCGCACCACCGGCGCCGTCCCGGCGCCTGGTCCGGGGACGCTGGTGCTGCCGGTGCCCGCGGGCAGGGACTGGCGGGCCTCGCTCGACGGCAGACCGCTCAGCCCGACCACCGTGTTCGGCTGGGCGCAGGGCTTCAAGCTGCCCGATGGCGCCGGCGGCGTGCTCGAGGTGCGGCGCGGGGGCCAGCAGCGACGCTTCGTCTACCTGGTGATCGAGGGCCTGCTGCTGCTGACCGCACTGGCCGCCATGGCGAGGCCGACCAGGGCGGCGCCGCCGGCGGCGCCGGTCGCGGCGCTCGACGACACCACCACGACCGACCTCAGGCTCGCCACGCTGGCGGCGCGGGGAGGTGCACGGTGAGCTCGAACGGTCAGGACCGCCCCCAGGGGGATGATGCCCCGATGGACGAGAACTGGCCGCACGACCCGTTCCGAAGGGAGGACGACCCGCTGCGGCCGCGTCCGCCGCTGCGCGATCCGTTCGCCTCCCAGGAGGACCCGTTCGGGCTGCAGGACCCCTTCCAGCCGGCTGCTCCGCCGTTCGACCCCCGGCGCGACTACATCGACCCGTTCCAGCCGGAGCCCGACCGGTCCCCGCCGCCGCCACCGCCGCCACCCGACGGGATGTCCTGGGCGCCCGGCGACACGCTGCGCGGCAGCGCGTGGCCGCCGCCGCCCGAAGGCGCCCGTCCGCCGCAGCCAGCAGTCGACCCGTTCGTTCCCGCCGAGCCCGATGAGCCGTTCCCCCGCGGCGGTCGGCCAGCTCCGGGACCGGCCCAGCCGTTCGACGGCGCGGCGCCGTTCGACGACCGGGGCCAGGCGTTGCCAGAGGCATGGCCGCAGCCGTCCCGCCCGCCCGCGCCGGAGCCGCCGAGGTCCGACCCCAGGTCCGAGCCACCGGCCAGCGCCCAGGGCTCCGGTACCGCCGACCAGCCAGGCCAGGCGCCCATCCCGAGCCGCGCCGCCCGGCACCAGCCGAAGGCGAAGCGGCGCATGCCCTGGCGGCCTTCCCGCGGCCCCACCGGCGCTCCCCCCACCGGCGCTCCCCCCGCCGGCGGCGGCTCACCCTTCGAGCCGGCTCAGCCGTCCGAGCCGGCCCAGCCATCGTGGCCTTCCCGACCACCGAACGGCGCCGGATTCCCAGATCACGCCGGCCCCCAGGAGCGCCCAGCCCTCCCCGAGCACACCGAGCCGTTCGGCCAGGCCGGGACCCGCGCGGGGCGCGCAGCGTCGCCGGCGAACGGCCTCGCCGACCCGGAGGCGCCGGCCTGGCCCGACTCGCCACCGCGGCGCAAGGCGCCGGCGCAGCGCAAGGCGCCGGCGCGCCGCGGCCGGATGCCGGAGTCGCCCCGCCTGCGCCCTGCCATCCCCAAGCTCGACGTGCCTTCGGGCCTTGCCCGCTCCAGCCTGGGGCTCGCCGCCGTCCTGATCGTCGCGACGCTCGGCCTCGGCGCGGTCAGCACCGCGCTGCCCAAGGCCCAGCGCCCGGCGACCCCGGCGACCGCCGCGCCCTACTCGGCCCGCTGGGTGTGCCCGCTGCTCCCCGGACAGGCGACCTCGGTCAACGCGGCCAACGTCGGCGGCGGCACCGCCACCCAGCGCACCACCGTGATCAGCGGCTCCGACCGCGGCCAGCCCTTGCAGCAGGCCCTTGGCGCGGGGACCACCAGGACCGTCAAGGTGCCTGCCGCCAAGCAGCCCGGCTACGTGCAGGTGGAGGCGTTCAACGCCCCGGTGGTGGTGAGCGCGGCCGGGCAGTCCGGCTGCGCGCCCGGACCGACCGACCGGCTGTGGATCCCGACCTCCGACACCAGCCTCGGTGCCAGCACCACCGTGGTGATCGCCAACCCCGACGGCGACCCCGCCGTGGTCGACCTCGTGCCGCACGTCAGCCAGGGCTCGCAGCAGGCCGTGGCCGAGGTCTTCGTGCCGCCGCGGTCGGCGGTGACCAAGCCGTTCTCCTACGGGCAGCTCGTCGGCCTCAAGCCGGCGATCGAGCTGATCGCCAAGTCCGGCCGGGTGGTCGCCGGTGCGGTCATCTCCCAGAAGGACAAGCAGCAGATCTACGTCCCCGCTCAGATGTCCACCAGGACGGAGTGGTCGTTCGCGGGCGGCCTCGCCGGCACCGACCGGAGCACGTTGGTGCTCATCACCAACCCGTCCAGCAGCCCGCTGTCGGTGTCGGTCCAGGTCTCGACCGACCGCGGCACCTTCAAGCCGGGCAACGACTTCGACAACCCCGTGCCGGCCGGGGCCGCGGTGGCCGTGCAGGTGCCGCCGCTGCGGATCGGAGGGTCAGGGGCGTTCGCGGTGAAGGTCCGCTCGCGCGACGACGCCGAGTTCGTGGCGGCGCTGCGCGTGACCGCACCGGCGGCCAAAGGCACGGCGAGCTACGTGGACCTCGGCACCGGTGACCCGGACACGCGCTGGATGGTCCCGGCGGTACCGGCCAGCAAGCGGGTGGTGCTCGCCAACCTCGGCGGCGACGCGCTGAACGCCCGGCTGGGCGGTCCCGGCGCCAGCGCCGGGGGCACGGTGCAGGTCGGTCCCGGCAAGGTGGTCGTGCGCGAGCTCCCTGCCGGCCTGAAGAACGTCGAGATCACCACCGACCAGACCGGCCTGCTGGTGGCTCCGCTCGGCAGCGGGCTCGCCCTGCCCGGCGCCGCCATCGGCGGCGTCCCGGCTGGCGGTCCCGTGGTCGCCGGCCCGGCCGCCGGCCCCTGAGCGCCCGTGACCGGGCGGCTTCACCAGCCGAGCTCGTCGAGGCGGTCGTCGTCGATGCCGAAGTAGTGAGCAACCTCGTGGAGGACCACTTGACGGACCAGGACGGCGAGGGAGGCGTCGGAGCGGGCGCGCGCCTCGATCGGGCGGCGGAAGATGACGATCCGGTCGGGTAGGGCGCCGTAGTAGCCCGCACCGCGCTCGGTCAGCGGGACCCCCTGGTAGAGGCCGAGGGGGACGCCCTCACCGGGCACCTCGTCGCCCCGCGGGATCTCCTCCACCACGAACTCCACGTTCTCGAGGCGCTCGCGGAACTCGATCGGGATCGAGGCGACCGCCGCCTCGACCAGCCGCATGAAGGCGCTCTCTCCCGTGCCTGGCGGCTGCACCTCGGGCAGGGTCAGGCGCGGGCGCGGCGGGCGCCGGGCGTGGCGTGAGCGGGTCAGCCTTGCCTCCTCGAGCAGCAGCGGACCTGTCAACGATAGGCGCTCTGGA
>WNGE01000706.1_pt1 | contig 48207 bp, 37 predicted proteins | sample 5400651 | NCBI WGS metagenome assembly WNGE01 (sample SAMN13153370, study PRJNA577476) | soil metagenome | isolation source: 60 cm soil or saprolite under grassland replicate 2 | place: USA:California | collected 2016-06-15 | reverse complement strand
TGCTGATGTTGACGTTTGCGATAGCATTTTACTTTCTGCGGCCTACCAAGACCGAGTCCGCAGTGCAGCAGCATCTCGAAGAAATCAAGGGCAGCCGCGAAGATGTCTCCGGCGGCCCGACCATTCTGAGAGAGGAAGGTTACAGCACCAATCCCGCAATCAGCGAGATTGTGCAGCAGATTCCGGGCGCGATCGGAACCCTGAACCTAATCCGGCAGTCAGGGCATACCTGGGCTGTTAGCAAGTTGATGGGTATTTCCTTGGCGATCACAGTCGTGGCGTCATGGATTGTTTCATTCTTCGTACCGGGAATGGTTATTCCAGTTGCAGGCGGTATCGTCGCCGGCATGGGCCCTTATATCTACCTGTACGTAATGCGGGAGCAACGCTTCAAACGCTGTGACAAGGTTTTGCCCGAAGCCATCGATCTGATGGCGCGCGGCCTGCGAGCCGGACACGCTCTGACCGCCGTGCTGGAAATGGTGGGAAACGAAAGCCCGGAGCCGATCGGCTCCGAGTTCAAGCGCTTACACGAAGAAACCGCCCTCGGACTGCCACTGCGCGATGCGACTATGAACATGGTGAGCCGAATGCCTCGCGATGACGTGCGCTTTCTTGCGACCGCTATCCTCTTACAAAAAGAGACGGGCGGAAATCTTGCGATCATTCTGGACAAAACCAGCGCAGTGGCGCGCGAACGTGCCAGACTACGCGGCCAGCTGATGATCTATACGGCGCAGGGCCGCGTGACCGGATGGATTCTGTGCATCATGCCGTTCTTCATGTTTGGCGTTCTAAGCATGCTCAACTGGAATACGGAAAAGATATTGTTTACTGACGAGATGGGATTGCACGCCGTGTATTGGGGCTTGTTTTTGATGGTCCTGGGAATACTGACGATCCGCAAGATCATAGACATTAAGGTTTAGTTATGGCGCTAATTATTCTGGGAATTGTCCTGTTCATCGGCTTCGTCTTTGTGTTCCTGCTGCTGATGCCTCGTCCATCGGCTGCGGGCGCCCTGCTGCAGCAGGTGACGCGACCGGTGCGCCTCCCAACCGAGCTGCCTGCATGGCGCACAGCCTTGAACGTCGACCGTTTTGCGCGTCCCTTCACTCTGGTGCGCAGTTTGTTTTCCCCGGAGCCCAATCCGCAGCTGGTGCGCCGACTGTTATTGGCAGGGTACCGTAAGCCCGCACATGCAGATATTTTTCTGGGCTCGCGGTTAGCACTTCCAGCGGCACTGGGATTGGTAGTCGCGTTGTATGTGGAATCCAACACCATTGTGTTCTTCCTGATTGCGGTAGCGCTTGGTTTTTTCATCCCCGACTTTTGGCTTTCGTGGGCAATCAACAAACGCCGCGACAAGATCAGGCTGAGCCTGCCTGACGGCCTGGATTTTTTAGCTATCTGCCTTGAGGCGGGACTGGGCATTGATCAGGGCATCATTCGCCTGGGCCAGGAGTTGAGAATAAGCCATCCCGCCTTAAGCGAAGAGTTGTTGCAGATCAATTTTGAGCAGCGCGCCGGCGTGCCCAGAATCACCGATGTTGATTCAGACCGATCGTTTTGGCACCGCGATTTCGAAGTCGCTGGGGACCTTCTCCGACGCGCTGCGTACGCAGCGCCGGCAGTTGGCAGAAGAGATGGCGGCCAAGACAACCGTCAAGATGGTATTGCCGCTGGTTCTGTTTATTTTCCCGGCGGTGGGAATTGTGGTGGTCGGCCCACCCTTCATTTCGATCACGCGGCATTTAGCCAATTTTATGAAGTAGGAACCCGTAGTTGGGAGTTTGCAGTTTTGGAATTCAATTCTAAGGAGAGGTGAAGCATGGACAACGTAACTTTGATTCGCGTGGTATCTGGCATTCTGGCCGTGGTGGTATTTTTCACTTTGGTTTACAGAATGAAGAAAAAAGCGCCTCGCTAAACGCAACCTTTTATCCCCGTCGGAAGGACGCGCATATGTTTACCAAGCAACGGCACGTTTTCGTTTACAACAAGACGAAAGAGACCTTCCTGTCCTTTCGCGTCACCGTCGCCGACTCAGTTCTGGGCCGGCTCGTTGGCCTGCTCGGCAGAAGGTCTCTGAAGCCAGATAGCGGTGTATGGATCGTGCCGGCGAACGCTGTCCACACCATCGGTATGCTCTTCTCGTTTGATCTGGTCTTAATCGATAAGAACTTCAAGGTGGTGGGTCTGCGGGAATTGCTTCGTCCATTCACGATTACCTGGCCAAATCATCGTGCCGAGAGCGTCCTCGAACTGCCGGCGCATTCGATTTTCCGTAGCCGGACACAAATTGGCGATCAGTTGCAGATCGACCGTTACGAAGCCCGGAAACCCGTCAAGCCCGGCGCCTCAGAAAAGCTGCCCGGGGCAGGATTGACAGGGACGGTGCCGACCCCAATCAGCGTCGGCACCCATGTTCCCATCGTGCCACTTCCACCGCAGAGCTCCAGGCCGGACATGCCGCGCTCGAGGTTTGCGGACACCAAAACCCGATAACCAAGATCCTCGCGTTGCGGGCGATTCATGTTCCTGCGAGTCGCCCGGCTTCTCTGCTGTCTGCAAACCCTTCTCTGTTTCAGATCACAATCGCCTTCTCCGCATGCCGTCGTTCGTACCAACAGGGCATGTATCCGGAATGCGGAAAGATCGAGTTGACGCAGGTCTCCGGTTGCGGCGGCTGGAAGTCATATTCGGTCTTGCCATTTTTCTCGTGGATCGCGTAGTAAAACTGCACCGTCACCGTCCCATACGGATGCCGCCTTGTAGCAATCCGGTATCGCAATAGAGCGTAATCGGTCCCATACACAAGAATCGCCGCGACAACGGTGTCCGCCAGTACACGCGTTACTATCTTGTTCGTTGGGTTCACTGCAAATCTTCAATTTCAAGTTATGCGACAATTACGGCGGCGTTTGCAGCAATACGGCGGGCCCCGTTGCCGCCGCGACTGGTTGAGTAGTTTGCCATTTTGCGAGGTTGTCCCGAAACCTTACCTTTATGTTCTTGGATCGGAGCCGTGGGTGCAAGCGGAGACGAATCTCCGGACTGGTGGGCTTAACGGCCGCTGCGCTGATGTCGTGCGCTTACTCAACGTTATCCGCGGCGCAGATTCAGGAACTTACGCTTCAGTTCGCCCCTACCGACACTCGTATCAATTTTACGATTGGCGACATTTTGCATACGATTCACGGATCTTTTCGCTTGAAACGTGGCGAGGTAGGGTACGGCTTGGCGGCAGCTACCGTCCGTGGTGTGCTGGTGGTGGACGCTACTTCCGGACAAAGCGGCAATCGCAGCCGCGACCGCAAGATGCATCGCGAGATACTGGAAAGCAACCGATACCCGGAAATTACCTTCCGTCCCGACCGCGTGGAAGGAAAAGTCGCGCCTGCCGGCACCTCGATGCTGCAAGTGCATGGCGTCTTCTCGATCCACGGCTCAGATCATGAGTTAATCATGCCCGTGCAGGTGCAAATGTTTCCCGACCACTGGGTCGCGGATACCCACTTCACCGTTCCGTACGTGAAATGGGGTATCAAAAATCCCAGCACGTTTGTACTGCGGGTAAGCGAATCGGTGGAGATCGATATCCAAGCAACCGGGGTGAGCCCTTTTGCCGGCAACAACAGCGGCACGCATTAAGGGGTCGCCCCCGGCAAGCTCACGAATTCTGTTCGCACATCTCCCTTGGAGGAGATGGTGTGCATTGCGAAGCCTAGCTCCCCACCCCAGGGAAGCCAGCTCGTTGCCGGAGCTACATGCCAGGTGATTCCCTCCCGTTCGAATACTCGACCATTGTGCCAATGTCCCGCCAGCATGTGCTTGACGCCAAGCTCGCGCAGCGCCTTCATCTCACGCGAGCGATAGGGCTCGCTGATCACCCAGTATGGTTTGGGATCGGGAAAGCCTCCGTCGTGGAATACAGGGATGTGCTGCACACCAATAACGATGCGCCCTGCGCGTTTATCGGCCTTTTCGCCGAGGCCATTCAACCACGCGAGCATGTGTTCCGATTCTTCCTCAGTCTTGGCCGGAAGGGGCTCAGGATTTTTCGCGCCGAACACATCGTAGTTTCCCAGAAGTTGGGAGTCGATTACGACGAACCTGACATTCTTCACCTCGAAATCGTAGTAGTCCTTGCCAAATGCGCTCCGGTATCGTTCCACATCGTTGCTGTGTACGTCATGGTTTCCCGGGACATAATAAAGAGGCGCCTTGAGCTTTTTTAGGATCGACTTCGCTTCGTCCCAGGCGTGCGGGTTCTCACCAATATCGCCAGAGAGAATCACGGCATCGGGACGGCGATCATTGATCATCTCAACCGCGCGCTTCAGGTTGTCGGCAGCATGCGGAGCGTGTTTATCGCCGATATGCGTATCGCTGATTTGCGCGATCGTGACCTGGTCGCCTGCGGATGATTCTGGCACTCCCCAACTTTTGCGTGTCGCGACCGTTGTGAGTAGACACAGCACCGTCAGGCCTAAGCCCACCCATGCGAAACTCCGAAGACCATCTGAAAAATAGTTTCTCTTCATGCCGCACTAGAAGCGAAATTGCGGGTTCAGGTTGTGTGGGGCCCAAAATGTCGCAACTCGGGCATGTCGAATAGCAGCGTGCTCAGCCTAGTCTTTTTGCATTATTGCTCCCCTCACTGCGCCAACCTATATTGCTGGACACTCGGGGTTGATGGTTTTCTAGGCCGCTTTCTTTTGTCATCCAGCGGATCAGCCCAGACAAACATTTGACTGCGTGGAGGCAGCTTGCGTAAGAATCTCGCCCTTCTCTATTTGGTTTTATTTTCATCATGCGCGATTGCCCAGAGCAATTATGCGGTTTTGGGCGGCAGCCTGCTTGATCCGCAAGGCCACGCCGTGGCCGGTGCCACGGTCGAACTGACTGCCTCCGCGACCGGTGCGGTTCGCCGTGTCTCAACCAACTCGCAGGGGGTGTATGAGATTCCTGGTCTTCAGCCGGGCCGCTACCAGCTTCATGTAAGCGCTCCAGGTTTCGGCGCCTCCACGCAATCGCTCGAGCTTGAGGTAGCGCAACGGCTCGCGATTGATATCAGGCTGCAAGTAGAGTCGCACAGAGAGGCGATAGAAGTGATCTCCACGCCTGAGGCGATTCACACCACTGAAGCCGCGACGGGAGAGGTGGTGGAGCACACATCAATTGAAAATCTTCCGCTGAACGGCCGCATGCTGATCGACCTGGTGTTAACGGTTCCTGGCGCCCACGTCAGCCACGGCGCGCAAACCGGGGACATGAACCCACTGTATTGGAGGCCGGGCCAGCGATCGGCAGTGAGCATCGGCGGCAACCGTCCCAATGGAAACTACTTTCTGCTCGACGGCACCACCAATACCGATCCCACCTTCAACACCTTAAACCTGAGCCCTTCGCCTGACGTTGTGCAGGAATTCAAAGTGCAAACTGGCAGCTACTCCGCTGAAATGGGCGGAGCCGGTGGTGGACAGATCAATATTGTGACCCGCGGCGGCACCAACCAGCTTCACGGCACGCTTTACGAATTCCTGCGCAACGACGCGATGGATGCGAATTCATTCAATTCCATGGGGAACAATCACCTCGTGCAAAACAATTTTGGCGCGTCGCTGGGCGGCCCGATCAAGCACAACAACACATTTTTCTTCGTGAACTACGAAGGCTTCCGCCACGCGATGGCCGATACGATGATTGACACAGTGCCAACCTTGGCGGAGATTCAAGGAGATTTCAGCCAGAGCAACGTGAACATTTACGACCCAACAAGTCCCTTCGATCCGAGTCAACCCGTCAGTGTCAGCAATCCGCGTGCGCAGTTTCAATTCAACGGCACGAACAACGTCATAGACCCCTCTCGAATCAATCCTGCTGCCCAGCAGTTCCTGTTACAGTACGTGCCTCGTCCAAACCCCGAGATGATGATGGACATGGCATCCATGCCATGCGGCTCAACGAGGATGAGCCAACCGGGCGTAGTAGGCGCTGGCGTGGATTGCAATAACTACCTGGACGTTCGCAACGAGGACCATACCAACAATCAAGGTACAGTTCGCCTGGACCACGTTTTCGTCAACGGCGACATGCTTACGGGACGTTATTCGCTGAGCGCTGAAAACGGCTTCACGCCCATCAACCTGCCCGGATTCGGCGCATTTCACGATAATCTCTCGCACCAGGGCTCGATCGCCTGGAACAAGGTCATCAACTCGCATCTGGTGAATACGGCGGCCATCGCGGCGTCACGCTTGTCCATGCGTCGCGATACCGAGAACGCGAATAAGAATGACATTGTGACCCAACTCGGAATCCAGGGCGTGGGATTCGGCGGCCCCGGCGCATGGGGCGCTCCCTGGTTCAACGTGCAAGGCTACTCCGGCATGGGCGACACCTTTGCCGCCACTCCGATGCACGCCTGGGACACAATTGCCGAAGCTCGTGATACTGTGAGTTGGCAAGAAGGACGCCACAGCCTGAAGTTCGGCGGAAGCTATCGCCGCTACATTTGGCCGATGTGGGGATTCTTCCAGAACCGCGGATACTATCAGTTCACCAACGGGTTCACGACGCAGACGGCGACGAGTGACGGTACCGGCTCCGCATTAGCCAGCTTCCTGCTCGGTCTTCCCGCGGTGAAGCAAAGGCAGGCCGGCATTCCGCAGATGCAGCTGCGCCAGTGGTACGCAGACGGCTTCGCGCAGGACAGCTTCCGCATCACGAATACCACAACTATTGAGATGGGGCTGCGCTACGAGTACATGGATCCGCTGGTTGACATCAGCTACACCAACACAAATCTCGTATTCAACAATGGAGTGCCCTCGGTATTCGTTGGCGGGCAGAATGGATATCCTCGTGGCCTAAAGTATGGCAACACCCACAATTTCGCGCCACGGTTCGGATTCTCTCAGGCGCTGCCCAATCACGGCCTGGTCTTCCACTCGGCATTCGGGCTGTTCTTCACGCCCGTGGACATGAATACGTGGTGCAACCAGCGTCACAACGTCCCATTTGTTTTCCCGGAAACCCAGCAAGCCGACAACTTCACCCCGCCGCCTGCGCTTCTGGCCAGCACTTTTAATTTCAACCCTGCTGTACTTGGCCAGACTACCGTCAGCTTCACCGCGATGGATCCCCACGCTCCGTCGCAGTACATCGAGCAGTGGAGTACTTCTGTCGAGAAGAATCTTGGTCAAAGCACCAGCCTTGAAATTGGGTACCTTGGCTCGCATGGCGTGCATTTGCAGCGCGCGCATTTGATTAACAATGCGCTTCCGGGCCCCGGCCCCATCGGGCCGCGACGTCCCTTTCCCAAAGTCACGTTTGTGGCTAATTCTGTGTTGCCCAGCGGCGTTACCTATGTCCCACCTGCCTCCGGGTGCGCTAATGGCACAATGTGCTTCCCTGTCAGCACAATCAATCTGCTGGAGAACACGGCCCAGAGTTGGTATGACGCAGGCTATATCAATGTTCGCCGGCGTTACACGCGTGGCCTGACGTTCTTGGGGAACTACACGTGGTCGAAGAACCTGAGCAACGCTCCGGACTTTCGGTCGCCGATGTTCGAGTCTTCCATTCCGCAGAACAATAATGACCTAGCCGCCGAGAAGGGGCCGTCGTGCGACGTGCGGCATCGCTTCGCGTTAAGCGCGGTTTATGCAGTACCTGGATTTAACAACTCCGCGTGGGTGAGCGCGATCACGAAAAACTGGCAGGTTTCCACGGTGTATCAAGTACAGACCGGCTTTCCGTTCACGATTTCAGTTTTCGGTGACACCGCGAATTCGGGAACTGTGCTGGGCGAAAACCCAATTCGCGCGAATATCACTGGACAGCCCGTCTTCGGCCCAGGCACGCACACGGCCGCAAGGTGGCTCAATCCTGCTGCTTTTTCCGCGCCCGCCGCGTTCACCTTCGGCAACGCCGGGCGGAACTCGGTATATGGGCCGGGAATGCAAACCCTGGATTTTGCGGTCGCCCGCGAATTCAATATTGCCGAGAGAACGAAATTCCAGTTCCGTGGCGAGTTCTTCAACGCGCTCAATCACACCAACCTGGGCACTCCTGACCGTTTCGTGAATACGCCGCAGTTTGGCACCATTACGGAGGCAACCACCCCGGGCCGGGAAGTACAATTGAGCGCGAGATTGTCGTTCTAAGGAAGACATCGGGAGGTGCCTTTGCAACTTGCGTTGAAAGTTAGGTCACAGTCTGAGCTCCAGCCCAGAGGGGCGGCAGAATTTAGCCCAGGGCATAAGCCCTGGGTATAGACGCAAGGACCGTGAGTCCCGGAGGGACGACAGAAATCCGCACCTCAAATCATTTGTGAACGCAACGGAGGAAATCAAAATGAAATTGCACATCAGATTCGCCGCCCCACTGATACTGGCGGTCGCAACGTTCGCCGCCGTAGGCGATGCCGCCAAGACCGTCACCGTAAAAGGTTATGTTCTAGACTCCGCCTGCGCCTTCACCAAGGGACTAAAGAAGCCCATCAGCGGAGAATGCGCCACGGCCTGCGCGAAGGCTGGATCCCCGCTGGTGATTCTGTCGCCTACGGGAACCATCTATTGGCCTATCGCGGACACCACACCATCGAGCGGCCAGAATGACAAGCTGCTCCCCTTCGCTGGACAAAAGGTAACGGTGAGCGGGAAAGTCTTTCAGCGGGGAGGATCAAGCGCGATTGTGATCAGCAAGATTGAGCCGCTAGCGGAAAAGAAGACTGAAATGAACATGGAAAAAGGAATGGAAAAAAAGTAGAACAACTACTAGGCGTTGCTACTCAGGGCGTAAGCCCTGGTAGCACGCCGAACTTTCCATCCGGAAACGCAGAGACCAATGAGCACTTCACCCGAAATACCTGCCATACCCGCAGCTTCTGCCAAGCCACGCAGTCGCTGGAAGAAAATCACGGCGAGAGTTCTCGTAGTCGTGTTCGTTCTGTGGGTTGGCTTTGTCGGGTTCATTTGGCAAGCCATGCACCGGCCGCCGGAGGCCTTCGCGAGGGTAATGTCCCACTTGCCGTGGCAAGTCTTTCTGATCCTGCCGTTCGAGACCCTTTGGACGCGAGCCCGCGCCGGCACGCTGAATCCGGGGGACGCTGTTCCCGATTTCTCTTTGCTCAAGCTCGACAAGACTGAGCGAATTCGGCTCTCCGACGTAAACCAGACTCAGCCGGTGGTCATGATTTTTGGCAGCTACACTTGACCACCCTTTCGGCGGGAGGTTCCCGCCCTCAACAAGCTCTACGATCAGTACCAAGGTAAAGTCGGGTTTCTGGTGGTGTACATCACGGAAGCGCATCCCACCGACGTTTGGCAGATGCAAAGCAACATCAAAGATAAAGTCGTATTCGCCAGCCCAAAGAACGAAGAAGAGCGCGCATTGATTGCTGGAGCCTGCGTGCGCAAGCTGGGAATCAAGTTCCCCGCCGTGCTCGATGAGTTCGGCAATTCCACCGAACAGGCCTATACCGGTTGGCCCGACCGCATTTACCTGGTAGATCAGAACGGCCGCGTCGCCTATAAGAGCAAGCCCGGCCCCTTTGGCTTCAAAGCAGATGAATTGGCGGCCGCGCTAGCGAAACTGCCGAAAACACCTTAATCACCACAGAGACATCAGAGTCACAGAAAAAGCGATAAACCTTCTTCGCCTTTCTCTGTGACTCTGTGAAAAGGCCCTATTTCGGCGGCTCCGTCATCTCCATTGCCCAGATCGCCGCCGGCCGCATGTACATTGACGCGCGGTAGTGACCGTCCTGCTCCCAGGCTTCCGGCGTGCGGAACCAGTATCCCTGGGTTTCATATGTCGTGTGATACACACCCCAGGCCGTGCGGTAGCCTTCTTCTTTCAATCCATCACTCAACATTGCGGCCGCCACGCCAAAGGTTGTGCCGGTCCAGACTTCCTGCACCTGTTCATTAGTGGTAACGATTGTGCCATCCGGAGCAATTCCGTTCACCGCGCCCATTTCGCCTTTGGCAAATTTCATCACATTGAAGTCATAGATTTTCTTCAGCGCCTTCACTTGCATATCATGCGGCACCAGATCACCAAGGCCGGTCATGTGGGCATACCACTGCCCTGCAAGTTGGTCGGCCTGAATATTATCGCGATACTCGCTCAATGTGTCGTAGCGGAAATAATCGCCTGACCACAACTTGTCAATGTAGGTCTTTTGTCCCTTGGTGAACCAGTCGTGATACTTCGTCGCCGCAGCTTTATCACCGAGAGCACGCCCCATCTCTTCCGCCGCGCGCAATGCGGCCAGCCATAGCCCACCACAATAGGCACTCTCGCCGTGGACAATCCACACGTCGTAGGTTTGGTCTGGATAGTCATCGCCTTGAGGCAATCCATCTCCGGTGCGATCGTACTTTCGCAGGTGTTCCAGAGCCTCCTGAATCGCAGGCCACGTATAGCGGAGGAATGCGATGTCTTTTTTCCCAGTGAAAACATAGTCCTTGTAGATCATCAACACGAACTTGCTATTCAGATCTTTCCAGTCGTTGGTATTTTGCCAGCTAAAGGCATTCGGCAACTTGAACGGATCTTCCTGCGGAATCCCCAGATCATGCGGTACCGCGCCTTTCGCCTTGCGCAGCCGGAATTGCTGCGACTGCGTCTGCTGCGACTTCCATATCCACACATACTTTTCTGTGAGATCTTCGGGCACGGTGTCGGCGAACTGGCGCATGATTTGTTTGTCCAAGTCGGGCCAGAATTTTACCAATGGCATATCGCCGTAGAAGAGTACGTCGAGAGTCGAGTGAAAGGGATAATCAAAGCACTCCATGAAAGAAAATGTTGCAGGCGTCTTGGCTGCGGAATCGGTCGGCCTGCCCCAGAACGAGCCGCCGTCGGCTAAGATGTACATCTCGTTGAAAAGCTCCCCGCGATACCATGCCGGCTTGCTCTCGTCGTTCACATAGGGACTTTGCCAGGCGTCGATGTCGTCGCTCCACTTAGCGGCGCTCTGCAGTCCGTCTTTTGCAATCTTCCACGCGTTCATACCGCTGGTCCCGTAGAAATCGGTGTACTTCCGGTACCACTTGCGCCCTGAACCAAATTGCGTGACAGGCATGTCCCACGCAATAGTCATGGGAACCACGCGCTTCTCGCCAGGCTTCAGAGTGAAGCGCACCGCAATCGCCCCTGCCAAGGGCTCGCCGCTGCTGATCCACGCCAGGTTGTCATTTGTAAGACGACCATCCTTTGAAAAAGGTCCCCAAATTTCCTGCCCGTTGGGATTCGGAACATAGGTAGTTTGGTAAGTGATATCCACACCCGGCGACTCTACTGACGCGATTGCCCACTGCCCGTCGAAGTCATCCTGTACGCCCTTGGGATGAACCCGGTCAAAAACAATTCCCTTCACGTGCTCGCCGGTCGCGCCATCATCCACAAAGCGGTTGTGATTTCCGTGATCGAGTGAATTCTTCATGTCAGGACCAAAGTCACGGAACCATCCCAGCATGTTGGTCCACGAAAGCAGGACTGAAACCGTCACCGGCTTGTTGGTGGGGTTCTCTGCGTGCCAGCGATAGACAGCAACCGGATAACTACTTTCACGATAATTATTGGGAAGCACGGGAGAGAACTGCTCGAGCACGACATGCGCAGGGAATTTTTCCCAGCGGTAGTTATACCAGGATTTCGGATATAGGGAGTAATAATCGCCGGCTCCTACCGGATAGTCCCATTTCCAGGAACTCAGCGTCCTGCCATCAGGATGGGCCGCAGTCAGCACCTGCGCGACGCTCTCTCCACCCTCCTGCTTCTGATACATGGCAAACTGGTTGGTCCACACCGTCTGATATTTGTGGACGCCGCTCTTGATGTGCCAGCGCGCGAAGTCCCCGCGATACGTGCGTGAGAAGGTTCCAGAGCCGAAGCCGCCAACCGGAGCACCTTGCCAGTAGCCATCGTCAATCATGCCGGATGAAGCCAAAGCAGGTTTGCGCCCACCCGGATTATCGAGTGGCTGACCGATGCCACGCTTCCATGCAGCCTTGGGAATGGTATCGCCGGCAAAAAGCAGGGGCGTGGAAGCAAGCAGGCACACCAGGGCCAAGCTCGCCAAGAACGAGCGCGCGCACATTTTCATGAACTTCCTCCGATCGGGGATATGTCGCGAAGTTAGAAAAACGATATTCTACACGAGTTTCGCCACAATACAAGCGGCAAGTGTGAGACCGCTGATGCCATGAGTGCTCTATAATCGTTCAGCGCACCGTGATACGAAAACTCCTCTTCTTGGCTCCAATATTCTGCTGCGGTGTCTGGGGCCAAACAATCCCGGTACCTCATTTCAGGGACGTTTCCCGTGAAGCAGGTCTCACCGTTCCTCACATCTCGACTGCGGACAAACAATACATCGTCGAGTCCATGAGTGGCGGCGTTGGACTTATTGACTGCGACAATGACGGCAAGCTTGAGATTGTCGCAGTGAATGGTTCAACCATTGATCATTTCCGCAATGGCGGTGATCCTATGATCACCCTCTACCATCAGGACGCGAGCTTCAAATTCACCGACATTACGCAATCCGCCGGACTGAGTCGAAAAGGCTGGGGGATGGGAATCGCTGTCGCCGACTACGACAATGACGGCTTGCCCGACATTTACGTCACTGGGTACGGCGGCAACGCACTGTATCACAATTTGGGCAACTGCAAGTTCGAAGATGTTACCGACAAAGCCAGGGTCGCCGCCGGAGGATTTGGCACAGGGGCTGCCTGGGCCGATTACGATCGCGATGGCCACATAGATCTTTTCGTCTCCCGCTACGTTCACTTCGACATCAATCACTTGCCCACTTTCGGCAGCGACGAGAAGACTTGCCGCTTCAAGGGAATCAGAGTTCAGTGCGGTCCGTGGGGCATGCAAGGCGAGGGCGATCTGTTGTTTCACAATCGTGGCGATGGCACTTTCGAAGAAGTTGCAACTAAAGCTGGGCTTGACGATCGCGACCACTATTACGGTTTGGGAGTGGAGTGGGGCGACTACGACGACGATGGCTGGCCCGATCTCTACGTCGCGAACGATTCTGGCCCGAACTACCTGTATCACAACCAGCATGACGGCACCTTTGAAAACGTCAGCATGCTCGCGGGAATCGCGGTCAGTGGCGATGGACTTCAGCAAGGCTCCATGGGCGTCGATTGGGGCGACTACCTACACGACGGGCGCATGGGAATGTTTGTGACCAACTTCACCGAGCAGCCCTCCACGCTGTATCGAAGTCTAGGCAAAGGTGAATTTTCAGACGTCAGCTCGTCCGCGCATCTCGCGCAGCCTACCTATACGAATGTTGGCTGGGGGACTGGTTTCGCGGATTTTTCCAATCGGGGATGGCTGGACGTGTTCCAGGTCAACGGTCATGTTTATCCTCAGATGGACCAGATTCCCGGTGCTGCGCGCTATGCCGAACCCATGCAGCTATTCAGCAACAAGGGTGACGGAACATTTGAGGATATTTCGAGCGTCCTCGCCGGAATTCCGGACGCATCGCGCCGAGGAGCTGCATTCGGAGACCTCAACAACGACGGCAGTGTTGACGTCGTCGTGATGAATATGGATGCTCCCCCGCAACTTTTTTTGAACGAAGGCGGAGACCACAATCATCGCGTGCTGTTCAAATTGATAGGCTCGAAGAGCAACAAAATGGCGGTCGGCGCCAAGGTGAGCGTCACCGCAGGAAAGCTCATTCAGACGGGGGAGGTACGCGCCGGCGGCAGCTATCTTTCGAGCAATGATCCTCGGCTGCATTTTGGCCTAGCCGGGGAAACCAAAATGACCGAGATTGCGATCCGTTGGCCCAGCGGCGAAAAAGAAATACTGAAAGATGTTCCCGCCGACTTCATTTATACGGTTGTGGAAGGTAAAGGAATTACCGATAGGGTCGCCCTTCCGCCGGCAATGTAGAGGCGGACGCCCTCGACCGCCCACCCCGGACGGAGGCGTCCGGGGTTACAAAATTTGTAGGCGATGATCTTGGCAGCGTTCCAGAGTTGCTAGCCGGAATGAACACTTGCGGCAACTTCAATCGCAGCAGCGGATCGCCAAACAGAATAAACGTCTTCCGCACGTCGGGGTCGGCGATGCCCGATTTGGCAAACAGCACTGCGTCTCCCAGCGTGCTCGAAGGCTGTCCGAACAGCGTCTTCACTAGCGTTTGGTTCATCTGGAACTGCGGAGCGGGGGCGGTCAGTCCTGACGACGCCCACACTGACACTGCGCCCCCGTTTGGAGCGAGCATTAACGCCTCGGCCAGGCTCTCGGTGTACACATCATGGAAGAAGCCATTCAGGCAATTCATGGCGACAAATATCGGCAATTTGTTTCCGTTGGTCAACGATGAGGCAGCGGTATCGTCGAACAGGCCGCTTCCCCATATTTCGACAGACCCGTGTCCGTTGTAGTTCACCAGCAACTGCCCAGCATTGATTCCTGCCAAAAGATCCTGCCGCGCCGTGCCTGCGCCCAGCGTACTGGTAAACACGTCTGTGACGTTCATATTAGGAGGCAACATCTTCTGCACTGAAAGCGCTGCCTGGGAGAAGCTCACTCCGGAATCATCGGCGTCGGCAACCAGCATACTTTGGTTGGTCCAACTTCCCGCCTGTCCAGTGGCGTAACTCAGGATTTTTCCCACCATGTTCTGTGCATCGGCTGCCGTGCGCGCGGGCAGCCGGCCGGTAGCCATCGTCGCAAATCCGGAGTTGTTGAAATCCGAGAACCAATCGTCGGAGGCCGTCTTCAGCTCAGAGGTAATCACAACCTTTGTGGGAACAAAATCTGAATAGCCAAATCCCAAGTAACCTCGCGGGTCAACCGATGCGTCGCCAGCCAGCAGCAGGTAATGCGGTTTTGTTTTCCACGTCGCCGTCGCAGTCCGCAGAAAATTTCGGACCGCGTAGGGGGTCCTCTCGCCAAAATTGAATTCGTCGTAAACATCATCCACGTTTACGACTGCAACCGAACTGCCCTCAGACCGGCGCAGCGCCGCGAGTGTTTGGATTTGCGCCGAGAATTGGGGCGCGGTGAGCATCACCACCTGTGCTCCGGGCTGCTGGCTATGCAGATTCGAAGGATGATGCGCAGCCATGGCCATCGGAGTCGCAAGCGCTGCATCCGACAACGCAAGCAATGTGTGCTTGCTGAATGAACTCCATGGAACATTAATCTCCAGCCCGAAGCTACCGCTTTGACGCGTGGTTTTGAACTTGAGTTCGAGCGGTTGCAGCGGGTTAGTGATGTCGAGCAGGCGGCTTGGTGGACGCAAGAATCCGGCGACGCTTACGCTCGCGCCCGCATCCGCGGTGAACTTCAATAGATCTGATTCAGCAGTGAATGTGTGTGGAAAGCTGACGTCAATATAGTCAACCAAACTGAGGTCGTTGTCGCCGAGCTGCGAAGTCAGAGTAATCGCATTGGCCCCGCTCGCCAGAATACCGGAAGGAATTGCCAGCGTTGCCGTGCCCTTTTGCTGCCCGCTGAAGCGCACTTCTCCCAGTGTCGCCCCATTCAGCGCCACCGTGACGTCGTGTTGCTGTCCGGCGGTCACTCCCTGGAGCGCGACCGTGAGCACGCCCTGTCCTGCGGCAACGTTAAACGCGTTCAACGTCTGGGTCTCCGGCACAGGTGAAATCAGCGGTCCAAAGAAGTTGTCAGTGTCATCGCGCAAAAGCACCGCAAAGTAAGTTGTGCGCGGTTTCAGCTCACGAGTCTGGGTGAAGCTCTGCGCCTGCGGCCCCGAACCCCCGACTGCGGAGCCAGTCGCAATCCTCTTTCCCAGTTGACCGTTTGCAACTAGCCAGTACACGCGCTGACCGGTGTACGGCGTGTCAATTGCCGTGCCGTAGAACTCAATCGCAGCCTGCGGCCCAAAACCGGATGCCGCGCCGGTAACTCGTATTGCCTGTTCAACTCCCTCGGCAAATAGATGTAGCGATTTTGCCTCAGCATTGGGAGTGAGACCCGCAGCGACGAGTTGCGGCTGGGTTACGCGATACCAGCCCTCGTGGTCCACAAGTATCTTTACCGCTGGTTGCGATGCCAGTTGAAAACCGATACTCTGCTCCGCCGCGGAAATTCTTGGTCGGGCCACGGCCTCGCGAATTTGGGCTCGTGCGTCGCTGGTCGGGGGCTGCAGCGTATGCGCCAAGTCTTGAATTGTTGCAGCTCGCACCATAGCTTGTGGCGCGGGCGCAATGGACTGCACTGACACCGGCCCGTGCATCGTCCGGGTCCCGTTCAAATCCACATCTTCCAACCAATAGAGACCGCCGCTGCCCGGCGCCGCATCAATCCAGCCATAGGTCTTCGCGCCATGCTGTTCCAGGGTCTCGCGCATCAGCAGTGCGGAACCCGCAATCAGCGATGGATTCAATCTGATTTTCTCGCCGGCAGATTCGCGGTAAACATTGAATCCAAGGTTGTGCAGTTCTCCCGCGGTATGCCACGAAAGCAACACGCCGCTCCCGCTGCTGCCAGCGGAGAATGATCCGATCCTCACGGCATTGGGAAATTCGATGGTGCTGGTAAAGGTTGCCGTGTTGTTGGTCAGGTTGGGATCGGGAGTCGTAGAATTTACCGTCGCTGTGTTCAAAGCCAGGGATGGCGTTACAGCGGTGGTGACGATGGTGATGGTTGCAGTGGCGCCGCTAATCATGGTTCCGAGTGCGCAGGTGACAATCCCTGAAGCCTGAGTGCATGTTCCCAGTGTGGAGATGGAAGAAACGTAGCTCACTTGAGTGGGGAGCACGTCCGCCACGACTATGCCGATCGCGGTCTGCGGTCCATTGTTGGTGACCGTAAGTGTGTAAGTCAGGGTAGCATTTTGCAGGACTGGTTCCGGCGACCCCGTCTTTGTAATCGCCATATCGGTGCAGATGGAAGCCGCGTGCGGTCCCGGACTGGACGTCAACGAGAGATTGGTAGCATTAATGCCCGCGGCTCCCGCGGTAGCGCCATAGGGCACACCAGGGGTCAGTGTCACGCCGCTTGCGCCACCAGTTACGTCAATACCTGCAGCAGTACCAGATAGCAGCACCACACCACCGCCGCCACCGCCGCCAGGGCCGTGACGGTTCGCGTTAGAGTAAGCCTGTGTATCCCAAGCATCTCCGCCGCGTCCGCCACGGGCCTGCAGAGTTAGTCCACCTTCACCGCCCCCACTCGATAGCACAATAATGCTGCCTGCCGCACCGCCGCCGCCGCCGCCGTCATTGAGGGTCGCATTATAGGCGGCGTTACCGTTCGCTGTGACAGTCGCTGTGCCGCTCAGGCTACCCGCGCGAATCATCACAATGCCAGCGCCCGCCGCTCCGCTGCTGGCAGCAGTATTGTTGGGAGTGTTATTGCGAGACGCAGCGCCGCCGCCGCCACCCATGACTATTCGACTGACGCTACCCGGGAAGGCGGTTCCACCCAATCCACCGCTTGTCAGGTTAGAGTTCCACGAATTTCCGCCCGAGCCACCCGCCCCCCCGTTAGCTCCGCCGCCGCCGCCCGGGTTCTCGTCATTTCCGTTTGGCGAAGCGGTGGCAGGATCTCCATCTGTTCCTCCGCCTCCCGCGTTGCCTGGAGCGCCACGAGCCATGCTCCCATTGGGATATCCTTCGACGCCAGTATTAACAACAGAGTAGGTCGTGCCTGTCAGCAACTCGACCCAATGTGGAGTGCCGGCGATGCCCTCACCCTTCGATCCGTCAGCCCCGGCAACAGGAGGAGCTGCGTAGGCGCTTGGTGCGTTGAAAAGATAATCGGTGTTGGTGGCGCCGGTTGCGCTCCCGTTCATTCGCAACCCGGCGCCGCCGCGGAATCCCAAGCCGTCTGCGCTCACGGTCCGGCCGCCTAACGTCAGCGCGCCCGCAACATCAAGCGCCACAACACCCCCGGTTGAGCCATTCCATGCCAGTCCCGTGAGCGTTGAAGTTAACGTCGCTGCAGCGTAATTGGGAACACGAATCACCTGCAAGGTGCGCGCTCCCTGAGTAGAAGTGGCCGCCGCGGACGTGTACGCATAGATCAGACCGCCGCCCGGTCCGGCTGCGGCTAATGTCAGAGTTCCACCGGAAAGAGGCACGGCGTTGGTCGCGGTCGCATACTCATAGGCCCCGGCGTTATTGAGGGCAGTCGAACCCGAGCCGCTCACTCCATCTCCATAGCTTGACGTGTTGCTGGAGTTGATCGCTGCGTCTTGCATTTGCATGATCAAGACCAAATCGCCCGATGAGATAGCGGTACCGGCTCCCGTAGCGGTGCCCAGCGTGATTGAAGTTGATCCCGCACTTGCAGAAGCCGTGCCGGGATAGTAGGTATTGATGGTTCCGCCCACATTGTTGTTCGTAATTCCTGTGCTGCTGGCGCATGCCGTCAGTTCGGAAAATGCAACCGCAGTGGCGGTGTTGTTTGCGGTGTTCAGATCGGGCGTGGTCGCGGTAACGCTTGCAGTATTTGAATAACCGCCCGGCGCGCTGGGAGTCGCGGTCACGATAATTGTGGCACTGGCGCTTACGGCAATTGAATTCAGGTTGCAGGTAATTGTGGTAGTGCCGCTGCATGAACCCTGGCTCGGGACTGCAGAAACCAGGACCAAACCACTCGTCAGAGTGTCTGTAACAACAGCCCCTGTCGCTGCCGAGGCACCATTGTTAGTGACGGTAATTGTGTAAATCAGATTTGTCGGAAACAGGGCGGATGATCCTGCCATTGAAATCCCGAGATCCGCCTGCGCTGGCCTGATGGAGACACCTGAGGCTGAATAATGTGAGTCGAGAGTGAGATTTTCTGACATCGGCACGCTGGGTGCACCGGCGCGGGTGGAGCCGTAACCAGAGGCATCAGAATTGCTTCCACCGGTGCTCAGGGACCACTGCTGGGTCTGTGTAGCTCCAGGAGCAATTACACTACTGGCGCCATTTATTGCCAACGTATCTAAAACAACGTCATTTAGAGCACTCGGTACATCTACGTGCGCGTAAGAGCCGGTGCCGACGTTAGAGGCATAGGTCCGGATGGGCGACGTTGTGTCCGTGCCATTAAACGTGGTCGCTCCGACGACGGTGCCTATGGTTGGATTGCCGTTGTTAGGAGAGACGCTAATAGTCACAACAATATTGTTAGTTCCTGTTGCGGGGGCTTTGAGATACCAGATTTCTGAGCGGTGGGTATCGTTGGAATCATTACGCGCTCCCGCCTGCGTGAGCGCGGTGCCGTTGTAAGTAACGCTGCTGACTGTCGTGGCGCTTTTGGAAGTGATATTTAACGACACGCCTACTACCAGTAGGTTCGCACCTGCACCAGTCGCGTGAGTGAATGTCAGGGTATTGTTCGGAGACCGGCCAAGTTGAACGGAAGCGCTGGTCGTCGCATCAATCGTAACTTGGGCGTGGGCTGAAAACGTCAGCAGCAAACCAACAACAAACAGCAGCGGCCCTGGTGACAAGCACAAACGCCTCCGCGCTTCCGCCAAAAAGAATTTCAGCCGAGGCGCAGCGCCCTCCAGTGAGACTACGATTCCACTCTCCCGGCACTCTTTGGCTACAATCTTGCCCACAATCTGCTCCCCCTGGATTTCGCCATCTGCTTCCCTCCCCGCATCACCGCGAGTGATGAAATAGTTCTGTCGCTTATGGATCACCCTGTGCGCCTTGAGGCCGTCGTTATCTCGGAACAAGACGATGTCGGCCACTTTGATTGATTTCCCGTTCACCGGATGTACGTGCAACATCTCACCGTCCTGGATGGTGGGTAGCATGCTTCGTCCGCGTGCTTGAAATCGAAATCCGAAACCGCTAGCCACCAACTCACCTGCCAGTTCGCTAAACACCCGTGATTGGGCCCGCTCTTCGCTCATCACATCAGCCATGGAAACCAAGTGCCATTTGTACGGCACTCGCCTCTGGTACGAACTGAAACTGATAGCACGGGACAACTTCGAGGATCTTGTTCAGGAAATCGAGAGTGTTCTCCAGTCCTGCCGCGCTGTGGAAAGGCGGGAAACAGCGCGCGAAAAGCTCTCCGACGGCCTGCGAGCGCGAAAGTTCAACAATTTCGTTTTGTTCGCCATGCTGCAGGATGAAAATCTTGTCGATCCTCGACTTTCCCGCCGAAGCAAAGGCTGCCTCTCCATGCCAAGGCGTTCCGTACATCCAGAGTTCGCCGTCATGCAGCCGCAAGATGATGCGATCATCACTCAGAATTCTTGGATTGCGCAGTGACTTCCACAGCATTGTGGTCGTACTCTTGCCGGCACCGGAATGGCCAACGAAAAGATGCCCGCCAGCCTCGGCATCAATCATGCCGCAGCCGTGGACCTCAACGCCCACGCCGGAGGCAAGATAATTTGTGACTAGAAGTTCGTCGGCGGGATATTCGAGCGGGAAAACCGGGTGGTGATCTCTGAGGGCCTCGCGGTTAAGAATCAGTTGAGCGTTACGGAAATCCAAGTCAACAAGCAAGCGCTTGTAAGGAAAAGCGCCTAACACCGGGCTGGTAAAGTCAAAGACGAATTCCGAGCTGTCGCGGAACAAGGTCCAAAGCGCACCCGAGTCAAAAACAGTTTCGCTTCGCGATGGCTGCAACTTCCGAACCCACTCAACCTGCACTTCGATATCAGGGTCCTCAGAGTCGTCATGAAACATTTCCAATTCATGACTCAAACCAACGTCGTCTGAACCGGCGCCACGAAGCGCAAGCGAGACTCCGCCGATGCGCACACAAGCCTCATGCGAGTGGACACGCAGCGCGCCTTCAATTGTGGACGCGGCTTCGGCGAGCATGGATGCTAAGAACCTGGGACCGTGCAATTGCCAGTCAACGTGCAGGGATTGCCAGCTGGGCCACCGTGACCACCGTTTTTGCAGTGCCCCAACACTGCTTCCTCAGGACGCAAGCTGATCACGGTAACTTTCGGCGGCTCATATCCTTTTTTTTCTCGAGATCCGTTTTGATCCGTCATGGAACGCGCTGCCTCCGTAGTTGAAAAACGTGCTCTGCCAAGTACCTCAATGAAACGACCCGCACCCGCCACAGCCTGCCGTGGCTTGTGAATTATTTAGAATCGGAAAAACGGATTGCGGTCCAATCCAGGCTGCGGGAGTAATCTCCTGTGAAGTGATCCTGCGCGCGGAATCCACAAGCGAAGCGCGCCGCTCTGGATCGGAGCAGAACTCACAGTCTCCATGTTCTGGAATGTCGAACCCCAGCGCCGTTGCGCGTAAATGGGCAACTTCGCACAGGAACTCCACCGGCGACTCCGGATCACCGTTTTCAAGTTCTCCGTTTGCTGGACACATGCTGCACACCGAGTGAAGCCGGCACTCAGTGCATTTCGTAGGACGGGTGGCCTTCTGCTGGCGGACGTCAAAAAGAAAATGCTCCCAGCCTGCGCGCGCACCGCCGGTGCGAATGTCATAGGTTTGCTGGTGCGACAGAACGCAAATGCTCATGTGTCCATAAGGGTCAATGGCAAAACTCTTCAACCCGCCACCGCAGGAGTACACCGTGCTCATGTGGAGCGGAGGCCTGTCAATCTCATTCGCCAGACTCTTGCGGTGCTCATTCGCCACTTTTGGCCAGTGCAAATCAAGAGCCACTACGTCTTCCGGAGACAGGCGCACATTCAGAGGCGCTTGCGAACAATCAATTCGCGGATTGATCATCGAGTCAAACTTGAACTCGACCCCCAGTTCCTGCTCCGCAAACTCCTTCATGGATGCGATCTCATGCCGGTTGATTTTCGTTCCAACCGTCTTCAACTTAAGCGGCAGTCCGCGATCCAGCAGCAGGCGGATTCCGCGTATGCACCGGTCGTAGCTCCCAGGCATTTGGGTTAGCGCTTCGTAAGTCTCTTTGGTGCGCCCGTATAGGGTGATCTCGATCGCAAAGGGCGGAAACTCCTGCAGGTAGTCTGCAATTTTATCGTTGATCAATATCCCGTTGGTGAACAGCGTAACCAGGAATCCTTTTTGTTTTGCAAAAGTGTAAATTTCCAAAAAATCTTTGCGCGCAAAAATTTCGCCCCCGGTAAAAAGGATCCACATAACGCCCATGTCGGCGAGTTCTTGCAGTAATGCGAAATATTCTTCCTTAGTCAGTTCCCGATTCCGCGCAGCCAGATCGCCCATGGCAAGGTTGTTGTAGCAGTGCTGGCATTCCAGAGGACAACGCCGCGTGACCTCCAAGGTCACATCTATCGGAGCGCGCTTGCCGGCAAATTTGTCGTGCAATGCCAGGCTGAATTCACCATAGGAAACCGCATTCACGGTCATGCCGACGCTCCGACAGAATGGATCAAGCCCGCTGAACCCATTTCGCCGAGAAAAGCTTCCACATCGCACTCGATTTGCCCGAGCTCTCCCTCAAATTCTTGCTCAACCATTTGAACGATTTGTTCTTTGCTGTGAGGGCTGGAGATCGCCTGCCAAATCAAAGTCGCAATCTGATTCAAACTGTATATGGACGCCAGATCGCCTAGTCCTTTGCGCACCGGAATGATCAAGGTTTCGCCAGCGATGACGCGCGACACAACCGACTCGGAACGAACATAGGACTGCATGGGCATTGCCTCCGTCTCAGTCTGATTTTGAGACGCTGGGTTCACCTTAGCAGAGTAGTTTTCGGGATCGTGTTAGCTAGGAAGGTTCAGCAAAATACGAAACAGCGCCACGGATCTACACGGATTTACACGGATTTACACGGATTCTTTTCAAAGAGAAGTGCTTCTTGAAAAAAGCCTGATCCGCGTAAATCCGTGCAAATCCGTGGCTATGTTCTTCTTCAGAATCCTGGCGCTTTCTCCAGATTCTTGTTGCAAACGCCGTTGGTTGGCTGAACTGGAAGCGGCGGCGGAGTCAGTAGTCTGGGCCCCGCTGAGAAATCGAAGAATTCCATCATGTTGTCGGCATTCGCATCGCGCAAGGTCAGCGACTGGACATTAAATGTGTCTTCAATCAGTCGCAAAATCGACGAGTAATCCCGGGTAGTGTGCGAAACGAAACTGGGCTTCACCCACGGCGAAACCACAACTATCGGTACGCGGAACCCACTCTGATTGAAATCGCCGGGCTTATCGCCGGTACGAAGTTTGGGAGCAATCGCATCCGGTTTGACTTCGCGTGCCGGGCGCACGTGATCGAAGAGTCCCCCACCTTCGTCGTAGGTTAGGAAGAATGCTGAATTCGGCCACGATGGGCTGTTGATCAGCGTATTAATGATGCTTGCCCCATCGGCAGCGCCTTTTTCGACGTTATTGCCGGGATGTTCGTCCCGTCCCGATGTTCCGGCTCGCTCAATAAAAATCACCTGCGGCAAAGTGGTGTCGTTCTGCACATCAATTGTCCAGTTGGTGATGGACACAACCTTCGCTGCGTCAGTGCGATAAATGGAGAACTGTTGAATAAACGCTGACGTTGCGGCGTCCTGGTAGTAGTAACGCCAGCTCACGCCTGCCTGGTCAAGATGATCGAAAATGGTTGGTTGCGTGTAGCCGCCCGTGGGAGGCGTTGGCGGAATGATATTTCCAAACGACGTTGCGGTGAAAAGATAAAGCCGGTTCGGCACGGTGTTGGCCAGTAATGGTGAGAAGAAGCGGTCGCTGGTGGCAAACCTCGCCGCCAACTCGTAATAATACGGCAGTTCGTTCTGGTCGTAGTAACCCATCGCACGGGTCCCAGTGGGATCGATGGTGGAAGCTACCGACGTCGAGGTCAGCATGAATCCGTCCATCTTGCCACCATTCACATCCACGTGACTCTCATTCCACGATGGACTCAAGTTCTCCGTGCAGACTGTCTGGTAGTGAAAAGGGTGTACCGGCTGGCCCTTAGTATTCGGCAAGGTTGTGTTCAGGTTAAGTCCATCCACATCGTTCGCCAAACCGAGCGATGCCTTGTACTGTCCTAGCCTGCCGAAATAATTGTCGAACGACCGGTTCTCCTGCACGAAAAAGATAACGTGTTTCAGTTTCGACAATCCGTTGGCTGCGGCAGTCACCGTGATGTTGAACTTCTGTTTGAAGACTAAGCCTGTGGTATCCACGGCCTGCACCGAGATGGCGTGTGTTCCCAAAGAAAGAGAACTCACGTAGAGATCGAGAATCGCTGAGTTAGAAATGCCTCCCTTCCCTACCCCGTCAATAAACAACGTCATTGACTTTACAGGGTTCGAGTCGGTCGCAGCCGCCACTACGTGAAACGGCTGGCTGACGACCGAGCCGCTTACCAACGAGCAAATAGTCACTGTCTGATTAGCTGGATTGAGCGCGCACGGCGGCTGCATCGCCACCGGCACATTGGTCTTGAAAGTCGCGCCCGTATTGTCCCAACCTTGGACCGTGATCAAATGATTGCCGACGGCAAGGTTTACAAACGTGTCCACAGTTGAGGCATTCACCTGATAAGAGAGCTTGTTGTCCAAATAGACCTGCATGGTCGTCACTGGATGGGAATCCGTGCTGCCGGCGACAACATGCACTGGGCTTTGCACCAGCACGTTGGGCGCAGGGGTGCATACGGTAACCGACGGGTTGGTCTGATTAAGAGTGCAGGGCGCGGCGTACGCGGATCCGACGCCTAACAATGAAAATGTGGCACACACCAGGAGTGTTAAAAACAGATGAAGCTGCATGTTGTCCCCCGAGCATGACGAGTGACATGACGACACAAGAGAGTCGGCTTCTCGCACCGAAGTTGCTTGTTCCTAAGGTGATCTACAGGCTTCCTTTCGCGCACTCGACCTCCCCTATACTGCTAGCATGCAGGTCCTCAGGAACGTCATTGCGATTCTGCTGCTGGCCTCGTGCGCATTCGCGGAGAAACCACAAGTTGTTCCCACCATCCGGTGGACCGAGGGCGCGGCAAACTGCACTCATCAGCAGGGCGAAGACGGGCGGTACTATTACGGTCTTTCCTGGGGAGACTTCGAAATTACCTTGGCGCTTGATGCCAAAGAACTTGAAAAAATCCCCCATCGCGCCACCCCAATGCTCGGGGTTTTTCTGACTTTTCATTCCAAGGGTGGTGGCCAGTTCGAAGTTCAGCAAAACCGTTTCGCGCTGGAGTTCGTAAAACATTTTCACGTAATCCAGGGATCGCTCGACCCTGATGGGCTGTTGAAGCACCTGCAGGATAATATTGACGATCTTACAGATGAGATCGAACGTCACCAGGTCAAGAAACACCCTGAACAAAAAGTTAAGAAGGAAACCGAACTGCAGGCGCGACTGAAGGACTATACCGAAATGATGGATTTCATCAGTACCCGGAGCTTGCGGCCAACCACTCTGGATGCCTCCAGTTCCTCGGCCAGTGGATGGGTCTTCTTTGGGACAAAAAACAAGTGGATTGGTCCGTGGCGTAAGCCTGAGCAATTTATTCTGCGCTTGCCGGTTGAAAACTTAATCATCGAGTTTCCGTTTACGCTTCCCCCGGAACCGGGGAAAATCCGGCTTCGGCGCCCGCCCGAAGAATAGGAATTACGGCTGTCACCGCCTCGGATTACTCCGGTAACCTCGCTAAGTGCGCTTTTGGGCTGACTCTGTCTCTCCAGAAAAGTAACATCTTAGTTACCCGTGCTTACCCTAAGCCACCTAGGCCGTTACGAGATCGAGACCGAGATCGGTCGCGGCGCGATGGGAGTGGTGTACCGCGCACGCGATCCGAAAATCGATCGGATCGTGGCAATCAAGACTATCTCTTTGGCCGGGCAAGAACCGGCAGATGAGCTGGAGTACCGGCGACGCTTTGCGCAGGAAGCACGCGCTGCTGGACGCCTTTCGCATCCCGGTATCGTGACCATTTTTGATGCGGGTGAAGATCCGGAAACCCGCGAACCCTATCTCGTAATGGAGTACGTCGCTGGCGAACCACTGAGCAAGTTCATGGCCCGCGCGGACGGGAAGCTGTCCTCGGCGGCAGCCCTTCAATTCGCGCAGGAGCTGGCTGAAGCCCTGGACTATGCACACTCGCAAGGCGTGGTGCACCGCGACATCAAGCCGGCAAACATTTTGATCACCGAAGACGGCCATGCCAAGATCGCCGACTTCGGCGTCGCCCGGCTCAATCAGGAATTGTTAACCCAGCCCGGCGGAATCGTGGGCAGCCCAGCCTACATGGCCCCCGAGCAGATGGCGGGACACGACGTGGATGCGCGTTCCGATCTTTTTTCCCTGGGCGTGACCCTCTACAGCATGATCACCGGCTTCCGTCCGTTCCAGGGGAACAGCGCACAGACTGTTTGCTTCAAAGTGATGAACATCGAACCGGTGCCGGTCACGAGTTTTCAACAGGAGGTCGCGCCGGAGATCGATGCCGTCATCTCCCGCGCCATCGCCAAGAATCCCGATGACCGCTACCAAAACGGCGCAGAGATGGCGTTTGACATTCAGGCATTGCGGGAAGGCAACCCATCGTTGGTCCTCCCGAGCAATTTTTTGACACGGGCGATACACCAAGATACTGGCCGCGGCCGTGCAAGCCGCAAGTTCGAACCAGGGTTGAAAAGACAGCTTGCTTTAGGGGCTGCTATGCTGGGCGTATTCCTATCGGGCGCACTGTTCGCGTGGCGAATGACTCGCGCACTCAGCGTACCCGTATCCCCGCAAGTGGTCAGCGAAGCACAACTCCGCCCCCCGGCAGCGCCCGTCGCGCCTCTGGCTGCAATGGTAGTCACGCCTAAGAAAGTCGCCGCGCGTAAATCCCGCGCACAAAATCAACGAGCCGCTGCGTCTGAGAACACGGAGACTCTTGCGCCGGCTAAAGTGCAAGTCGAGATTCAGCACCATTTCAATGCCGCGAACGCTTCGATCTGGCTAGATAATTCCCTGGTGTTTGATCAGGCGTTGCGCGGAGCCGATCAGCGCCGTTCGCTGTTGCGCGTGGTTGAGATGAATCAGATCGCCAATCTCCAATTCGCTTCCGGCAAACATCGGCTCCAGATTCGCGTCACCTCACTCCCAAATTCCTACGACCAGATCGAGACCTTTGAAGCTGAGTTGTCAGCGGGCGCTCACTATGTCTTACGGGTCAATTGCAATAAGGCCAAGATGCAAGCTAGCCTGCAATAAAAAAGCAGCCCTTGCGGGCTGCTTCATCGCTCGGTACCAGAACACTCAGAAGCGAAGCTGCGGGCCAAATGTGACCCGAAGATTATTGAAGGTTCCGTTGTTCAGATAAACTTCATCGCCTGCCTCGAGTCGTAGCCCGAAGGGTCCCCAAAAGCCCTCAAAGCCGGCACCCGGGTACAGAGCAAAATGGGTTCCTCCGTTGCCGACTCCAGCAATAGCATTGCCTACCGTTCCCGGAGTGACCGCGGCATCGGTCTTGGTGAAATTAATGAACCCCACCTTTCCGGTCACGAAAAACTTGAAAGGGCCTGGAGTTTGAAATTTCGGTCCGAACAAACCGGTGAGCGGACGCACCCGCGTCGTCACGAATGAGGTGGTAACGCCGTTGTTAAATGTGCTGGTAAAATTCCGCTCAAAGTCATAGTTCATTTCAGCTTCGATCTGGGTGTACCTACTAACATGGAAGCCAGTACGCGCTCCGAAGCCCACAAAGTTAATGGCCTTCGATGCTGACGATGGGTCGAAGCGAAAGTAGTCAGCGAAGATTCCTACTGTAGCGTGGTTGTACTCTCCTTGCCCCTCTTGGGCCATGAGCCACGAAGGCGCAGTTACCAAGACGGTTAAAATGGCCAACCAGATCACGCGTTTCATTGAACACCTCTTTCCTCCTCAGGATTCTCCTTACTCCCCGCGCCGCTTCTCCCCGCGAGCGTAATCGTCAGGGCAGCACGTGTGGGATTTGGATGCCGAGGCTCCTGGGCAGGTTGGGCTTTCCGGCAGCGGCATAACCCTAGGTCTTTCACGGTATTTTCTCGGTAAGAGCAAAGAGAAAGCAAAGAGCACCCAAAGACCAAATGAGGTGGGCTGGTGGTTCAGCGTTTGTTCTCGAAGAGGACGGCCCATGATTCGAATAGAAATGCCGCCCCGGTTGGTTTAGCTTGTGACGCAAAGCAAGTTAGAAACCCGACCCTACCGGCAGGCTGATTTCGCCAGATTCGGGCTGCTTCCCGCCTGGTCAACTGATTCCTTCGGAACCATGGAGACCACAATGTAGTCACGATCCTGGTCGTCCAGATCTTCCACACGCAGGACTATCTTGTCTTTGTCCAACCTGAACTGCGCCTTCTCGCCGATCGGCAGCAGCACGGGATGCTTGTCATCCTTCGGACGGATCCGGTAAACGACGCGGTCGGTTTCGAGCACGTATTCCGGGCAGAGGAGCTCGCGGGATTTCATGTGCGCGTTGTCGGTCCCAATGAGTTCCCCGGCCAGGCTCTTACCGTTCTTCTCGTCCGTGCCGCACTTGACGGACTCCATTTTCACGAGTTTGCCACTCTGGTAATGTCTTGGTTCTCTAGCTTGGGCCAGAGCCGCAATCAGCATGATTGCGAGTAGATAGCGGAGACGCATTTGTATCCCTCAGGCGGCTTTGCCGCAGGTCGTAAACATATTGTGCTGAGACAGCACTGAACTTTTGAAGATTCCTTTGGTACCAGGCCTCGCGTAATCGGGTAATCACAGTATGGATTCACACCGTGGCGCCTGGCTCAACTCCATGGGTTTAGAACGTTTCTGACGAGGGTCTCAAAATGCGAGGTGTTTCGCGTGACCACAGTCAGCGAATGGTTTTCCGCAGTCGCGGCGATGAATGCATCCACAAGCTCCATCCGGCGCCCAAGGGCTTCACTTCGAGCTACAAATTTTCCACAACTGTCAGCGACGGCGGGGTCAATATCCAGGATTCTCCCTTCGAAGCGAAGCGGCAATTCCTCCCCCAGCCACTGATCGAGTCTCCTCTTTCGGCCACGCGATACCATCCGATCGATTCCATAGCGCAACTCCGTGAGGGTAACTACGCTCAGGAAAACGCGATCTTCATCTGCATCTGCCAGCCAGGCGATGACCCCAGGATTGGGCTGCGGCTTCACCCATTCGGAGACAACGTTAGTATCTAACAAAAAACTCACAGATCCATCTCGCGTAATTTGCCCGTCAACCGAGTGACTTTCACGCCGGCACCGCGAAGGGGAGACGCAGCGAAAAACTCAGCCAAATTTCCTTTGCGTTTCGTCTTTCGCTCCCATTCATCGGCAGCTACAACCACTACCGCAATACGCCCGCTGCGAGTGATGGTCTGGGGTCCATCTGACTTCGCCTTATCAATCACTTCGCTGAACTTAGCTTTAGCCTCGGCTACCGTCCACGTTTGGGTGTTCACTGAAAATTTCTCTTAATAGTCACAATGGTCATTATAGTCATTGCATACCAGTTGGCGCAATGACCACTGGACTCTGATCCGGTCGTCAACGAAGGCCCCCAATACTGATGTGCTAAATCGCTCATGCTCTGATATCTTCCACGTGGACGCGTAAAACTCACATATGTCAGAGACGTTAGCGCCGGCCGCTACGGCGCAACTAGATACCCGCTTCTTTGGACACCCCCGCGGCTTGGCAACGCTCTTCTTTACAGAGATGTGGGAGCGTTACAGCTACTACGGGACCCGTGCTCTCCTCATTCTGTACATGACGGCTCCGGCGCAATTTGGTGGTCTCGGATTTTCAGTGATGAAAGCTGGCTCGATCTACGGTTTTTACACCGGCATGGTGTACCTGCTGAGTCTGCCCGGCGGTTGGGTGGCTGACCGCATCATCGGACAGCGCCGGGCTGTGCTCTACGGAGGCATCCTGATCGCGGCGGGTAACTTCTGTCTGGCCGCCCCTAACCTCACGACCTTCTACGCCGGGTTGGGTCTTCTGATGTTGGGTACTGGTCTGCTCAAACCTAACGTGAGTACGATCGTTGGGCAGCTTTATTCCTTGAACGACAAACGCCGCGACTCCGGATTTTCCATTTTTTATATGGGCATCAACGTGGGGGCATTTTCGCCATTGCTCGTGAGCTGGATAGGCGAGAAGGTCAATTGGAGGCTGGGTTTTGCAACATCCGCCATAGGTATGCTCATTGGAGTAGTACAGTACCTCATCACCGGAAAGCATCTGGGCGAAGCGGGTCTGCACCCAGCCAGTTCTGGCGATCCTGATCGCGACCGCAAACAGAAGCGAAATGGCTCAATTGTCGTAATTACCTGTGTTTCGGTTCTCATCTTCCTTGCCGTTCTCGCTTCCACCGGTGCGATCCAGATTACGGTTGAGGCGATTTCGAACGGCTTGGGTTGGGTTTTGCTGGCAATATCGTTGTCCGTGTTCTCGTGGATGATTTTTGGCAAGGGCTGGTCGGCGCAGGAGCGAAGCCGCGCCGCCGCAATTCTTGTCCTGTTTGCTGCCTCGGCCATATTCTGGGGCGCCTACGAGCAGGCTGGGTCCACGCTTAACCTTTTCGGCGAACGCAATACAAACCGCCATATTCTGGGGTATGAATTCCCCGCCGGCTGGTTCCAGTGGCTGGAGCCTTTATTTGTCCTCATCCTGGCGCCGCTGTTCGCGTGGCTGTGGATGAGACTGGGTAGCCGCGAGCCTTCGACTCCCTCAAAGTTCTCGGTGGGAGTTTTCTTCGTCGGACTGGGCTTTTTGGTCCTGGTTCCGGCTGCCTCGGGTGCGCTGGTTTCGCCGCTCTGGTTGTTCCTGTGTTATCTGCTTCACACCATCGGCGAAATGTTTCTGAGTCCGGTCGGCTTGAGCGGCATGACAAAGCTAGCTCCAACGCGCGCCATGGGATTCGTCATGGGCGTCTGGTTCCTTTCTCTGGGTATCGGAAATTGGCTGGCTGGCAAAGCGGGGTCTCTTTACGATTCGGTCCCCCTGCCCAAACTGTTCGGGGCGGTGGCGGTCGTCGCCTTCGCTGCGGCGATCGTTTTGGTGTTGCTGATAAGGCCCACCAAACGCTTGATGGCGGGGGTCTCCTAACGCCCAACTCGCAGACACAAGCCATCACGGGAATCAAAACTCCTGCTTGCGGGTTATAAGGAGTATGGCATCGGACACTCCTTTAACCCTTTCCCACAGCGAGTTGACTCAGTCCGCAGCACCCTTTAGGCTGCGTACCAGGGTAACCTCCAACGCTCCCGAAACGGCTGCAAGCAGTACAACGAAAAGAGGTTTACGCCGCATCAGACTGAGTGCGGCCGTAAAAGGCGACTTGACGGACGCGAAAAAACTACAGCAAGACAAGCTGACTGAGGCAGAGGCAATTGAGCGGGCCAAGCAGGGGGACGCAGAGGCTTTCGAGTTCCTCTACAACCTGCACAAACGCCGTGTCTATTCGCTGTGTCTGCGAATGACCGGCAACACCGCCGCTGCCGAAGATCTTACTCAGGAAGCTTTTCTGCAGTTGTTTCGCAAGATCGGTACTTTTCGCGGCGAGTCAGCTTTTTCCACCTGGTTGCACCGGATGTCAGTGAACGTTGTCCTGATGCAACTGCGGAAAAAGAGCCTTCCGGTGGTTCCGATTGATGAGACCGCGGACGGCGACGAGGAAGCGCCCAGAAAAGAGCCTGGCGCGCCGGATGAGCGGCTGGCCGGATCGATTGACCGGCTGCGATTGCAGAGCGCGGTTGACGAGCTACCGCCTGGTTATCGTACGATCTTTGTACTGCACGACGTTCAAGGTTACGAGCACAACGAGATTGCGGGTATGGTCGGTTGCTCGATCGGAAATAGCAAGTCGCAGTTGCACAAGGCGCGGCTAAAATTACGTGAGCTCCTCCGGACAAACAGAGCCGAAAAGGCCGGAACCGGAAAAACCGGAAGATGAGGGGCCAGAGTGCGGTATCGGGGAGAGAGGTTGTATGAATTGCGTAGAGTTTGAGCACGCCCTTTCCGACTACTTGGAAGGTGGCCAGACCTCCGAGCGGCTGGCACATTTGAGCACGTGCTCTACTTGCTCTGGATTGCTTTCCGATTTAAGTCTGATTTCATCTGAAGCCGAATTACTGCAAGAAAGTGACGAGCCCAGTCCGAGCGTCTGGAACGCTTTGGAGGCGCAGCTTCGGCGCGAAGGGATCATTCGCCATCCTGCGGTTTCGCGCCCTCCTTTTGCTGATTTTTTTCTTCGTTGGCGCAGGGCCTGGCTGGTTCCAGTTGCGGCCGTGCTGGTGATTGGCGCCGGCATCAAATTGTTCCGCCCGGCAAAAGTGGGTGATACAGGTCAGGTTGCGAAGCAGGTTACCGCTCCGTCCGCAAAGCCCGCTGTCTCCACGCCCGTTGTCTCCACGCCCGCTGTCTCCACGCCCGCTGTCTCAACGGAAGATCAGCAGATATTGAATACTGTTGCCGCTCGTCCTCCTTCGCAACAAGCGTCCTATCGGGCCAATTTAGATGAGGCCAATTCTTTCATCCGGGACGCGGAAGAATCCTTGAAACGTGATCCGAATGATGTTTATACGCAGCAGTTGCTGATTAATGCGTACGAACAAAAGCAAATGCTGTACGATCTTGCCGTAGACCGTAGTAACGAGGAACAATAGCCGGGTGCGGAGAAGAGCCATGAGTACAGGTAGGATCGCTGCTGGAACTGCTATGGTGCTCGTGCTTGGCGGGGTGGCTTTTGCATCCGGCATTGTCCGCAAGGACCTACACTTCAAGGTCGGCAAGCATTCCATGATTTCAATCAGCAACCAGTACGGTTCAATCGTAGTAAAGCCTGGGGCTGCGCGTCAGGTCTTGGTTACGGCGATCCTACATTCCGACAAGGTGGAGCTCGACCAGAGTAGCGGTAATGCCCGGATTAGCCTGATATCTCACCTTTTGCCCGGTGCTGATGAAACCAGCGGCATGGTTGAATATGAAGTCCAGGTTCCACCGGACGCGAGCGTCACCATTCATTCCGGCAGCGGATCTGTCCGTGCGGAAAGATTGCGCGGCGATATGACTCTCGATGGAACAAACGCCGCAATGGAAATAGTCGATTGCGCCGATGACCATGTTCACGTCCGCACCTTGAACGGGGCTGTCGCTCTCACCAATGTGCGCAATGGGCATATCGAGATCTCCTCCATGGGGGGAGATGTGGTGATGAATCGGGTTGATGGCCCATATGTTCAGGTGAGCTCGAATAGTGGAAAAATTCAGTACGACGGCGATTTCGGCGCTGCGGGCGTGTACGACTTCAGCAGCCATACCGGGAACATTGACGCCTTTGCGCCCGCTTATGCCTCGATTGACGTTCTGGCACGCTCGCAGAACGGCACCGTCCTGAGCGACTTTTCGCTGGAGCCGAAGCACACTCCGTTCACCGCTAAGGTCGGGAGTGCCTTCTCAGGCACCTTGGGCATGGCCGCTTCTTCGGTCAGGCTTTTTTCCTTCAGTGGTAAAATCCACCTCAAGAAACGCCAGAATTAGCCGACATTTCCAGCCAGCGGAGACCGTAACAAGGTGCCGCGATTCTCGCCTTTCGGGGAGTTGGCCTCGATGACGGTGGTGGCGCTAGTCGGTTTTATGGGCGCGGGCAAAACCGTCGTCGGTCGGGCTTTGGCAAGCCAGCTCGGATGGCAGTTCGCCGATCTGGACGACCTTATCCAGGCACGCGAGGCATGTACCATCGAGAATATCTTCGAACAAAAGGGAGAACAGGTGTTTCGTGAGATTGAGTCCGTCGTGTTGCGGGAGACCATTGCGGGTATGAACTCTCCAGTTGTTCTTGCGCTCGGTGGGGGAACATTTTGCCAGGCTCGGAATCAGGAGCTTCTGCGTGAAGCCATGATTCCAGCGGTGTTTCTCGACGCGCCAGTAGAGGAACTTTTTCTCCGCTCTGAGGAGATTGGCATTACGCGGCCGCTGCGGCGTGATCTCGACCAGTTCCGCAGGCTGTATGAACAGCGCCTCCCCGACTACCTGAAATCTGCGCTGCGCATCGAAACCTCCGGAAAGGATGTTGCGACGGTGGTGCATGAGATCGTTTCTGGACTCGAAGGATTTCGAGAGGGTGGAGCTGAGTGAAATCTGTGCACATGAGACTCGCGTATTTGATCAGGATTGCGGCCATCGCCCTGCTGTTGCCCAATCCCGCGTGGACCAAGGACAAAGAAAAAGCCGCGCCCTCAGAGATTGTTGATTCGGGTTCTTTCGGCGTTTACAGCAGCGGACACCGGCTAGCCACCGAGACGTTCTCGATCAAGAAGGGCCCCGAGGGCAGTCTTGTTTCCTCTGAGTTCAAGTCGGAGCAGGGCGAACAAAAAGCCGTTCAGTCATCGGAACTCGCGCTGACTCCTTCGGTTGACCTTCGCCGTTATACCTGGAAGGAATTAATCCCCGAGAAAACCGAGGCGACCGTAGAGCCGAACGATGCATTCCTGGTTGAACGTTTTGGGACAGACACAGACAAGGCCCACGAGCAAAACTTTCTCTTGCCCGCTTCTACTTCCATTCTTGACGACTACTTCTTTATTCATCGCGAAATTCTCGCATGGAAATTCCTTGCGACTGTATGCCGCCATGGCAAAGGCCCGGTGGAGTGTCCGCTCAAGCAGAAAGTGCAGTTCGGCACATTGAACCCTCACGCGCGAAGCTCCATGTCTGTTAGCGTTGAATTTACCGGCAAGGAAAAGCTGACTTTCCATGGCACTGAACGTGAATTCCTGCGCTTTGATCTCAAGACTGAAGCATCAGACTGGGTATTCTGGCTCGATGATCAATTCAAACTGGTGCGACTGGTAGCGCAGCTCGAGGGCACAGAGGTAGTCCGCGACTAAGTTGGCCCGCAAACAGCTCTTTCGCTGCGCGGGCAGAAGGAACCAAGTCGATGTCGCTGATTGACGGCCGGACAACTCGAATCCTGTTCACCATCTTTCTGTTTGCCGTCGGACTTGGGTTCCTCTACGTCGCACACCGCAGCCTTGTTGTGTTTCTGTTCGCTGTTTTTTTCGCCTACCTGGTCGATCCGGCAGTTTCCCGCGTGGCGAAATGGACGAAAGGCCGGCCCAGCGCCATCGCCGTCATTTATTTGCTGATTGTCTTGGTCCTGGGAACCTTCTTCTTCTTCGTGGGTCCGCGCATTGGCCATGAAGCGCAGAAGTTGACCGAATCTCTGCCGGCGCTGCTTGAAAGGGTGGGCAGCGGGCAAATTGCCGAGCAGATCGGCGCCGAGCATGGATTGAGCGTCGCCACCCGCCGTCAGCTTAGTGACTATCTTGCTTCGCATCGCAACGACTTGCTTCACCTGGCGCAACGAGCCGGGCTGCGCGTGGCGGAAGTGGCCCAGCAATCCTGGCTTCTGATCGTGGTACCCATTCTGGCGGGTTTTTTTCTTAAAGACGCACACACCTTCAGCCAGGTGGCGCTCTCGCTCGTCAGTACCAAACCGCAGCGTGAGTTTTTGCAAGGCGTGATCAGCGACATGAATCAGATGCTGGCCGACTTTATTCGCGCCCAACTCACGTTAGCAGCGCTTTCCTGGGTCGCCTACGCATCGTTTCTGGGATTGATCATGCACGTGCCCTATGCTCTCATGCTCGGGACTGCGGGAGGCATTCTGGAATTCATCCCCGTCGTCGGGCCCCTGGTTGCAGCATTTCTTATTCTGAGTGTCGTCCTATTGACCAGCTATCAACACTGGCTTGTGATTATTGTCTTCCTGATTATCTGGCGCCTCGTGCAAGACTACGTGGTTACGCCCCAAGTCATGGGAAAGAATATGGAACTGCACCCGCTGGCGGCAATCTTCGGCGTTCTTGCAGGAGGAGAAATTGCCGGCGTTCTGGGTGTCTATCTCTCCATCCCAGTGATGGCCAGCTTACGCATCGTCTGGAGACGCTGGCGGATGTACGCGGAAAAACGGCGCTTCGGCCCGCTAAACGAATATTCGTTTATTACCGAAACCACTCCTAGAAAATGAAGTGAACCGTGGGGGTCTATGCCGCTTGCCGTTTGGATTCCACCGGCATGCCCGCATTATGCCACGCGTCGAAGCCGCCTTCGAGGGCCCAGACATCCTTGTAACCGCGCTCTTGAAGTTTCTGCACCAAACTGGCGCTGGAGGCTTCGTTGGGTCATGTGCAATACGCGACCACCGGCCTGCTCTTGGGTATCCTTTGAAGATTTTCTTCGAAGTTGTCCAGCGACACACGAATCGCTTCTGGGATGATTACGTCTGATTGCGCCCAAGCGTTGGGATTGCGAACGTCAATTAAAGTGAAATCCTCGCCCGCATCCATTCGTCTTCTCAGCTCATCAGGAGTGATTTTTGGAGCATCAGCCACGGCTATCTCCTTAACCTTCGAGTTCGAATAGTAGATGCCGGGTGTGCGGCCCACGCTGTCGTGTAAGCATGGGAAAAGGTCCGCTTAATTTGCAACCCTAGTAGCGTCAGCGCGGTGGAATGGCTCGCGAGTTCGCGGCGGCGCGACTGGGGTTACGCTGCCTCTTTGCGTTGCTCGCCAGATTCAGCCTTCTTCATGCCGTCACTTTCAGGGCTGGCGGCGACCTCCTTGCCTTGGTTGTCTTTCTCCTTGTGTTTGCCTGTTTTCTCGGCGCGCTCTTTTTCTTCCTTACCCGCTTCCCCTCCCTGAACTGTTTCCGCACCGACATCCTTGGCCTTCTCAGGAGGCTTTTCTACACCTTTGTCAGGCCCCTTCTCCGTCGTCTGCTCAGCGGTTTTTATGGCGGTAGAGAGCAGGCGTTCTATCCTGAGCCGTGCGGCACGCCATCTGACGCTACTTGCATTCTTGGCTTGTTCCACATATGGCGCGAGTTGCTCATCTGTGGCTATCCCTTTGGCTTTCAGGAACTGCGCGATGGCCGCGCTCTGAGTCTCCAGAGCTGCGAGCGAAGGCAACAATTCATCGAGTAACTCTTCCGCAACGCTGGGGTCCATATTCGGTCTCCTCGCGAACTCACCTTTTTGATGCCAAAACTGCAGAAGTGTAAAAGCAGGTGCTCACTTCACCCAGAAAATACTTAGTTTTTTGGGAGGTACAGAGGCAACGGATCATTGAGGCGAAACCTCGTAAATGCTGGCACTCAACTCGCCACTCCCGAACGACCAGGAGACACAACCTACCTTTGGAGGCCTTCATGAGAAAGCGGATCCAAATATTCTGGTTCACAACCGTGCTGTCCCTAGTACTGGGCATGGCAACGTTAGGTTCTCAGCTCAACGCACAGCAAAGTTCCAGTTCGCCGGCGGCCGCCGGGGCGCAGGAGCCACAACCAGGACAGCAACCGGCGCAGCAACCCGGGGAACCACAGGCCCAGCAGCCAGGGCAACAACCGGAACAGCCAACCCACCAAGCCCCCGCTCCCCAAGCCGGGCAACAGCAAGGAGTGCAGACGTTCGAGGGACAAATCGTGAAATCTGGCGATAAGTATGTTTTCCAGGATGCCGCAAGCGGGGCTACTTACGATATTGATCACCAGGAAGAAGTCAGCAAACACGTAGGAAGAAAAGTTCGTGTAACCGGCACCCTAGACCCGAGTGGAAAGATGATTCATTTGCAGCCGGGTGAACGTTAAAAAGCTGCTGCATACAACAAAGGGGGCCGAGCGGAAAACATCGGTCCCATTTCTTTCGGCTTGCGGTCTCAGTCACCCAGAAGATTTTTTTCACGCTGATAATTTCCGCAGCCAATCCTCCGCAGTTCAATCCAGTGAGCGGCGAAAATCACGCCGGATCTCTGAGCTGAGGTTAGCGGAGGGAAGTGAAGAATCGGTCATGTCCCTCAGCTTTCTCAGAGTGGTGTGTCGAGCTCACTTCGGTTCAAGGCATCCGAAGTTTCGAGTTTCCCGCACGACTCTCCGCCGCAAAATGAAAAACAATTTTCTGATGAGGATAGGCCTCGGAACCGCGGGACGGAAGGTGGATGACGAGCTTGCCGGTTTGCAGGTCCACCTTTTCAAGCACAGCGCCGTCGACCGATGAAATTTGAGCGGGATTCCGTACTCCAAGCTCGTAACGGGATCCAGCCGCGCCTGCAACTTGCATCGTCATACTTGAGGGAGAAGTGGACCAAGCTTCAGAGAGCACGCGAAGTCCCTGACTGCGAAGACCAAGAGCGGGAAGAGAAGGATAGAGATTCACTCCAAAATCATTGCTCACGTGCAGACGCAGAGTGCCAATGCCGGCGGGTACAGTGAGGCGCACCTCAGCGTGCTGGTCGGATTTGTTGGCTCGCAGTTTATAAGGCACGCGATGACCGTTGAATTCCACGGCATGCACGCGCGCCAACGGGCTGAGAGCCGGAGAGAACTCTAGCTCGAAAGAATTCTTGGTGGTTATTGTCAGCGTGATGCTATCGGGCTCCCGACGGTACGAGAAATCGGCGGCGGAAGGATCGCCCAAGCGGACGTTCTTTATCGCGAACATATTCCAGTCCGACGGAACGTGTGGAGCAAAACGGATGCGCCGATTGATCGCGTCTGCCTGCAAACCAAGCAGGCCGCGCAACAGTGGACTGATCACCATGGCCGCTGACCAGATCTGGTGCGGAGAACTGGTCGAAAGCGGCTGATAATAGTCGCCAGAAAGGACCTCGGTCACATGTCCTAACGATCCATCGAGCGCCAGTTGAGCATTGGCTTGAAGGTTCAAATATCCCGGTAGGGCATGATGGTAGCGGTATTCGCCGACCGACGCCCATCCCGTGAACAGGGGCCATACCGAACCATAGTGATATCCACCAGCGTCGTAGCGGGGCGAACTGGATGAGATGATGCGCATGCCCCAATCACTTTCGTGCTCGGGCCCGGCAAGTTGATTGAGCATGACCTCGGCATTGTGCTCGTCCAACAGGCCGAACCACATCGGAACCGTGGCCAAAGCGCTCGGTTCAATTACTTTCTGGTTGGTGGTATCCAGTGCAAACGCGAACGTCCCGCTTTCACTGGACCAGAAGAGTTGATTTACCAATGACCGGTGAGTTTCATATTCCTGCGCCAACTGCTTGCTAACATCCTCTTTGCCGACGACATGAGCGAGATTGGAAAGATCGGCCAATGCCTGCGCTCCCAACCCACTCTGGTAGAGTTCGGTTTTCACTGGGAGCAAAGGGCCTCCCTCAACCCATCCGTGGCCGAAACCGAAATTCTGTGGAAGGCCCTGTGAATCGTAGGTTGAGCGCAGGAATTGATACGCGCGCCACAGGCTCTCCCACTTGTCACGCGCAAACTGCACATCTCCACTTTCTGTCACATAATCGTCCGCCGCGATGATGTACAGCGGCGTGGCATCCACCGAAGCGAAAGGATAAGGAAAGCCTTTGAACCAGTCCACGAAATTGGCGCCTTGCGAAATTTCGTGCGGAATTTTCCCGTCATCGCGCTGGTACTTGGCAAGGAACTCAAGGGCAGTTTTGGTGGGTGCGAAATCTCCCTCCGCGTTCAGGGCAAGCGAGGTCCAAAGCGAATCGCGTCCGAAGAACCACGCGAACCCCGGCCGCTGACTCTGCCCTGAAGTGCGATATCCGGCGATCAGCCCAGTTCCGAGGTACGGATTCGTAACCAGCCCTTGAATCACGCTGACTCGGGCCCAGTCATATGCATGCTGAAGCTGCGCGTCAGGTAATTCAACGCTAGTTGTCCGGGAAAGATAGGAGGAGTAATAATCGGCGGATTCTTTCGCAAGTGAACGGTAATCCTGAGCGAGATGGTGATATGTGGCCTCCGCCTCACCACGGCCGTTTACGGAAGCTGCGATGACGATGAGCTTCGTTTCCTGGCCACCGTTCGTCACTCCCAGTCGTAGAGAGTTCTCATCGCCGGCTGAATAGTTGGTCTGATATTCCTCCTGGATGTCGGTAGCGGAAGGAGAACCGACGAGGGCAACAAACTTGCGTTGTTCTTCGCCGAGGTGGAATGCACGCAGGTTTGCATCCCACCCGACATAAGTTCCACCCAAAGAGGCAGGCCACTCTAGCTGAAAATCACGTCGAAACGTCGCCTCGATTTCCAAAGGATGTGCAGTTTCAATTTCGAATGAGATTACGGCACCAGGTTCGTTCACTGGAACGAAAAGCGTCTCGCGGATAGAGAAGGTATCTCCTGAATACAGAATGGAACTCGATTCCGGTCGGACTGTAACTGAGCGTACCAGGGTCTCAGCCGGCAGGCTCCGTCCGCCAGTATGAAAGCGCAAATGGAAGTCGCGGAATATTTTCAGAGGGTAAACCCAGGCTTCAACTACTCCGGACTCGTTTCCGAATAGACCGGCGCGCGGGGCAGTTGCACAGAAGAACTCCCAGGGGCGGGCCGTCCGCGAGAGCTCAAGCGATTTCGCTTGTTCGGCAGCACCAGAGCTTGGCGTGAACAAGAACACCGCAAGGCAAACCTCCAGCAGGTAAGCCACCTCGCACCGCGGCAGAAAGCGAAACATGGTATAGAGCCTGGCATTAAGATGTTTCATAGACTCCGTGCAACTTGAAACTTTGCAAAGCTGTTCAATATAAAAGAAGGCGCGAATTTTAGCACGATCACGCTCTGGGAAGGTGCGGTTCTTTTTTGTTCTCCTCACGCCGCGGGTTTCTGCAATCGCTGAGCCGTTCTGCGTTGGTGCTTTCCCTGGAGAACATTCTTGGGCTTGCACGTGCCGTCGGCCGTACGCTCAGTAGCTCGTCCGAGGCGAGTCCTGAAGCTCCCGTCCCAGAAGTTAAGATAACCTTCGTTGATGTCGCCCGCGAGTCTGGACTGAACACACAGACCATTTTCGGCGGCGAGCATAAAAACAAATACCTGCTTGAGACAACCGGTTGCGGAGTCGCATTTTACGACTACGACAATGACGGTTGGCTGGATATTTTCCTGGTGAATGGCTCGCGGTTGGAAGGTTTTCCTGCCGGCTCGGAGCCAACTTCCCATCTCTTCAAGAACAATCGCGACGGCACCTTCACGGATGTAACCGAGAAAGCCGGCCTCGTCCACCACGGTTGGGGACAGGGAGTTTGCGTCGGTGACTACGACAACGACGGATTCGACGATCTATTCGTCACCTACTTTGGCAAGAACGTGCTGTACCACAACAATGGCAATGGAACGTTCACAGATGTGACCGACAAAGCCGGCGTAGGAGGCAATGGCAAACGCTGGAACTCCGGTTGCGCATTTGTGGATTACGATCGCGACGGCAAACTCGACCTTTTTGTTGCCAACTACATCGACCTGGATTTGGCCACAGCGCCCGTGCCTGAATCGGGGCCTTGCCTCTACAAAGGTGTGATGGTTGCCTGCGGCCCACCGGGCCTGAAAGGTGGGAAGAACATCCTCTTCCACAATAACGGCGACGGCACATTCACGGACATTTCTGAGGCATCGGGAATTACAAGTGCCAATGGCACATTCGGACTGGGCGTGCTGACCGCGGACTTCGATAACGACGGCTGGCCCGATATTTATGTTGCGAATGATTCTGCTCCAAGCGCTCTGTATCAGAACAAGAAAAATGGGAAATTTACTGACATCGCTATCGATGCAGGATGCGCTTTGAGCCCGGATGGCAAACCGCAAGCTGGTATGGGCATTTCGGCAGGCGATTACGATCTCGACGGCAACCTCGACATTGTCAAAACCAATTTTGCTGGAGACACTCCCTCGCTTTATCACAACCTTGGTGATGCAAATTTTGAGGACAGGACTTTCACGGCGGGCCTCGGTGCGCACACACAATACCTGGGATGGGGATGCGGCTTCTTCGACATGGACAACGATGGCTGGCTGGACATTCTTATCTGCAATGGCCATGTCTATCCTGAAGTCGAACAGTTAAAGACGGAAGCTGGCTACGCCCAGCGAAAGCTGCTCTACCGCAATCTCCGCAATGGGCGCTTCGAAGACATTTCATTGCAAGCCGGGCCGGGAATCTCCGCTCCCAGTGCGGCCCGCGGCTGCGCTTTCGGAGACTTCGACAACGATGGCGATATTGACGTTGTGGTGAACACGGTGAATGGTCCCGCGCAACTCCTGCGCTGTGATTCGACCTCGGGTAATAATTGGATCAAGATCAAGACCATCGGCACAAAGTCGAATCGCAGCGGCATTGGTGCGCGTTTGACATGCGTCACCAATGTGCCTGGTCAAAGCAAGCCGCATCGTCAGATCGATGAAGTGCGCAGCGGAGGTAGCTATATTTCGCAAAATGATTTGCGCGTTCACTTTGGCTTGGGTAAAGCAGAGAAGGTGCAAGTACTGGAGCTGCGCTGGCCCAGCGGGCAAGTGGATACGATTAAAGACATTGCAGCGAATCAATGCATTTACGTCAAAGAAGGTGAGGGAGTAGTGCGCACGATGCAGTTTCTCGCAACGCCCAGGAAGTAGTTGACGGGAAACAGTGCAGCTAGCTTATTTAACGGCTCCAATAAAAACTGCAAAGGGAGCGAGCGCAACCTGGTCCAGCTTTACTTCGGAGCCCGCTTGCGCGGGAGCGGCAAGTAGCACTCGAACTTCTGTGCCTGTGATTCCGAAACCAGAGAGTTGAAATTTCACTGTCCTTGGTTGGGAACTCATGTTGAGCGCAACCAACACGGAATCTGCGCAATCGGGACCCTTCCGCAAATACGCAAGCACATTTTGATCATCGCGGTTAACCGCAACATACTCCCCGTTCCGCAGCGCCGGCACATTGCTTCGCAATGCGATCACGTGCTGATAAAAGTTGAAGATGGATTCCGGACTGCGCTTCTCCGCTTCTACGTTGTATTCGGTGTAACTGGGCGGAACTGGGAGCCATGGTTTCGCAGCTTTGCTGAAGCCGGCATTTTGCGAGCTGTCCCACTGCATTGGAGTGCGCTCGCCGTCGCGGCCCTTGTCCTTAGGCCAGCCGGTTATACCCACTGGATCTTTCACATCTTCTTTACGGGTTGGAGGCGTGGTTCGCATCCCAATTTCCTGGCCGTAATACAGCTGCGGGGTAGCGCGTGTGGTGAGCAACAGCGTCGCCATCAATTTCGCGATCTGGTCGTTGTGAACGCCGTCGCCATATCTGTCCCACTCTCGCACTTGATCGTGATTGCTGAAGAAGAAATATGGCTGGCCTTGTAGCGGATTGAATTCCACTTCGTCCAGCAAGCGACGGAAATCCGGCACGGAAAGGCGGTTCACATCCGCCACCTGAAAATCCATGGGGAGCTGTACTTCGTCGTTGTTTGGCCCATACACTTTCACTAATTCACCAATGCTGGGTTCGTCAGCTTCGCTGATCAGAACGGGGTTGCCGGGATAATGGTCAGCAACTTGGCGGATTTCGCGAAGCACGTCATGAACTTCAGGGAGATTGTCGGTGTATTTGTGCTGGATATTGGGATCGCCGAACGCGTTCTTGCCCGGCAGAATGGGATCATTGTGGAGGTTGGGTTCCTCGAATAAACGCGATACGGCGTCCATACGGAAACCGGAGACGCCACGGTCGAGCCAGAACCGGATAACGTCGTACATGGCCTTGCGAACTTCCGGGTTACGCCAATTCAGGTCCGGCTGCTGGACATAAAAATGGTGGTAATACCATTGTCCGGTCTTCGCGTCGAATTGCCACGCCGAGTGCCCGAACCATGACTGCCAATTATTAGGAGGCTTGCCCGGTCCTTTGCCATCGCGCCAGATGTACCAATCCCGCTTGGGATTTGTTCGCGATGATGCCGACTCCTTAAACCAGGGATGCTGGTCCGAGGTGTGGTTGGGAACGTAATCCATGATGATGCGAATGTCCCGCTTTTTCGCTTCGCCTGCCAAGTGATCAAAATCCTGCATAGTGCCGTATTGCGGATCAATGGCTTCGTAATCAGAAATGTCGTAGCCGAAATCCACTTGCGGTGATGGGTACATCGGGCTAATCCAAATCGCATTCACGCCCAGATCTTTCAGATAATCGAGGCGGGACGCAATCCCGTTAATATCCCCTACCCCGTCGCCATCGGAGTCCTGAAAACTGCGCGGATAGATTTCGTAAATAACTGCGTGCTTCCACCACGGATCGGAGTTCGATTGCGAGCATGCGGCTGGTTGAGATTGGACGGGACCCGACGATAAAGTTTGCGCATAACTGGCAAAACTAAGGCCGATCAAGGCAGCAATCACCACACGTTTAAGGATGTTCAAATTCCAACCTCCAGCAGAGCAGCATCATGCTACTTCGCGGTCAGAAATTGCAATGGAGAAAATTAGGTCGAAGAATTTTAATGTATCTTCGCGGCCGGAGGTTCCGGAATACCTGAGCCTTCTTTGAGCACGCTAATCGAATCCACCGAAACACCTGCAAAACGTTCAATAAGCCCGCTGGGCCAGCGGACTTGCACCCAATCGATCTTTGGGGTTTGGCCGAGTCCGAAATGCACTCTCATGTCACTATTTGAAATGTAACTAGAGCCGCTGCGCACTTCGTCCACTCGCACGCGTGCGCCAGCCTTTACACTTATGCGCGCGCCAATCCCGTCGCGGTTCGATTTTGTTCCCACCGTACGAAACTCCACCCAGTGATTTCCGGAGCGGACTTGATTCACCAGCAAACTTGGCCGGGCGTTCATGTTACTGATCGCCGCCGCCAGTTGGCCATTGTTCGATAAATCGCCGATCGCTAGCCCTCGGGCTGAGGTGGCGGTCGTGATGCCAGTTCCGGCGCCGGCCGAAATATCATTGAAAGTGCCGTTGCCTTCGTTGTGATACAAGATCCGTGGCTCCTGATAGCTGCTTCCCAGGTGCTGCTTGTCCACCTCGGGATAGACATGCCCATTCACCAGTAGAAGATCGGGCCAGCCATCGTTGTCGAAATCGAAAAACATCGTGCCCCATCCCAAATATTGCGTGTGGAGGCCGAGGCCCACGGCGAAGGTCACATCGTCGAAAGTGCCATTGCCATTGTTTTTGTACAACGTGGAAGTGTCATCGGAGAAGTTGGTGCGAAAGATATCGAGTCTCCCGTCACCATTGAAATCGGCAACGGTGCTTCCCATTCCAGCCTGCGCCCGCCCATCTTCATTGAAAGCTGCGCCAGCAACTATGGCGACATCGGTGAAAGTTCCATCACGATTGTTGTGATAGAGAATACTGGGCTCGCTGTCGCAGGCGACATAAATGTCCGGCCAGCCGTCGTCGTCATAATCCAAGGTCGAGACGCTGAACGCGTAATGCCCCGCCGCCTTGTCGATGTGCGCCTTCGCGGTCACGTCCTCGAACTTCCCGCCGCCTAACATGACCGGAACGCCTTTCCACATGCAGGAAGTCTTCTCGCCGGGCGCGGGCGTGGTTGAGAGGTCGAAATCAACGTAGTTGCCGACCATCAAATCCAGCAGCCCATCACGATCGTAGTCAACGAACGCGCAGCCTGTACCCCAGGCCTTTCCAGAACCAGCAACGCCGGATGTTTCTCCGACTTCTTTGAACGCGCCGTGCTCGTTGTGATAAAGGCGATTCTTCCCGTAATAGGTAACGTAAAGGTCTTCCCATCCGTCATTGTCGTAGTCGCCGACGCAAACTCCCTGTCCCCAGCCTGTGGCGCCCAATCCCGATTGTGCAGTCACGTCAGTAAAGGTTCCGTCGTGATGGTTGCGATATAAGTGGCTGGTGGGAGCTTTGGCCGCGGGAAAGCCGCCAAGCGTAGTTCCGTTTACCAAGAAAATATCCGGCCAACCATCGTTGTCATAGTCGAAGATGGCCACCCCGGTTCCGGTGGTTTCGATAATGTATTTCTTGGTGTCCACGCCACCGAATACGTTTTGCATGGTGAGTCCAGCTTTCTCAGCAACATCTACGAAGTTCGCGAGTTGCGGCTTCTTTGGTTGAGCTTGACCTTCGCCGAGGCCGCAGAAAAGGGACTGATAGCTTACGACGGACAAGATGAGAATCCGGTGGAGCGCGTGAAAGAGGGACATTTTTATCGCTGATTGCAAGATATCACCGCGATAGCATCGTGGTCAGAGATCCGCCGGTCAGACGTCACTCAGCTCAGGTTTTCCTGGTTCATAATAGTATTTGGTGCTCCGCATGATGAACGCAACTGCTAGGGCAAGAATAACGGGATTCGTGTGGATGCTTGCTCTGGTCCTCTGTTTCAGCTTCTTGCTGGCGGCGCAAAGCAGCACTTCCCAGACCCAAAACCCAAACCCCGAAGCTCGCGTAAAGGCGCTCTATGCGCAAGGAATGGGAGCACTGCAGAACCGCGATCTGCTGGGTGCCCGGGCAAGCTTCGAAAAGTTGGTGCGTATCGCTCCGCGCAGTCCCGAAGCACACAACTCTCTTGGCTGGGTGCTGATGATGCAAGGCCATGTGGACGAAGCCGGCCTGCAATTCAACTCGGCTTTACGATTGAAGCCCGATTTTCCGCAGGCGCATTTGAACCTGGCGAACGCGCTCCTGCAAAAGAAAAACTTCTCTGCTGCCGAATCACACGCGCGTAAAGCAATTCAACTGGCTCCCAAGGACTCTGAAGGGCACCGCACCCTGGGCCGCGCACTCAGCCTGCAAGGCAATCTGACCGATGCGATTGCAGAGCTTAAATTGGCGACGCAACTGGAACCGCAAAGGCCAGAGTTGCACGATGATTTAGGCTCATTGCTCGTCCAGGCATCACAGCCACAAGAAGCTGCGTCGCAGTTCTCCAACGCCTTAGAACTCCAGCCGGATTTTGCGCCGGCGAAGTTGCACCTCGGTATTTTGCGATGGCAGCAGAAATCCCTCCAGAACGCGCACGAGTTGCTCTTCAGCGCCGCTGCTCTCTCACCGGAAAACGCCCAGGCACATTATTATTTTGGCCGTGTGCTGGAAGAAGAACAGCAGCTTGAGAGTGCAGCCCAAGAGTTTCAGAAAGCCACCGAGTTGCAACCAGACTTTGCCGAAGCCTGGGAAGCGCTGGGGCTGCGTTTGCAGCGATTGGGCCGCGCGGATGCCGCCACCACAGCGTTCCGCCGATTCGCGACCCTTCAGCCTGCTAATCCAGACGCGCACAATGATTTGGGACTCGCGCTGGTTCAAGCTGGGGACGCAAGCAGCGCCATACCGGAGTTCCAGTCAGCCCTCCACCTTCGACCCGACGACCCCGGATATCTGATTAATTTAGGAACCGCCCATTTGCAGAAATCAGATTTCGAATCGGCTGCGAGCCAGTTTCGTGAAGCGCTGAAAATTGATCCGCGAGACGCGACCGCGCATTACGATCTTGGTCTCGCACTTAAGCTCAAGGATCAACTTCCCGATGCAATCGCCGAATTCCGAAGAGCCGCTGAGCTTGATCCCAACCAGCCTGACGTTCACTATACCCTCGGAATCACCTATTGGCAGCAGGGTGAATTCACTAAGTCGGAGGAGGAACTGCGCCGCGCCATTGCTGCCCAGCCCGATTATTCCGAAGCACACTACACTCTAGGAACAGTATTGAAGCAGGATGGCAAGCTGCAAGAGGCGGCGTCGGCGCTGCGTCAAGCAATTTCGCTCGACCCTGGGTTAGTGGGCGCACACACAACCCTGGCGGCAATTCTCAGGCAGCAGGGCGACACAGCGGCCGCTGACGCGGAGAGCCGGCGGGCCCAGGAACTCTTCAAGCAATCCAACCGTCTGCAGGCTGCTACATTCAACACCAATTCCGGAAGCAAGCTTCTCAAGGCTGGAGACCTTGAGGGCGCGATCTCGCAATTTCGGGCGGCAATAAGTTTAATGCCGGAGTATGCTCCAGCCCATCGGTTTCTTGCCGAAGCACTGGACCGCAAAGGTCAAAGGTCGGAAGCGGAAGAAGAGTTGCGCAAGGCCGCCGAGATCGTCCGCGGCGCAAAGTGAAGTACCTGTCAGTCGGTTATCACCTCGATCACTCCAGGAGGGAATACCAGGCTTGCATCGCGGAAGCACGAGGGGGATTGACACTACTGTGAAACTTTTCTCAGGGCGACCAGCTCTGTTCCGACCGGCACTCCGCGCGCAACTTTCACACGCAGCACCGCTTCAAACGGCTTTATTTCGCCATTCTCCGAGACGCTCAGCCGCAGCAGTAACTGTTCTAGAGAGTCCTGCCGGCAGACGTATTCTGCGGCCGCCTGCGTCCCGATGGTCGTAGTCCCGGCCAGGATCAGGAACGAGCGGGCAGGGTTCATCCCGGGAACCAGGCCGATGATCGCGTAATCCTCGGTAAGAGGTGTGCCAGAAGGAGTGGAGAGAAACATCTTTTGCTCGCCTGCCTGCGGATCCACATTGACCACGGCCAGGTCATTCTTCCTCGGACCAGATTGAGCCCGCTGAAAGACGAACTCGTGGGTGCTGGGT
>WNGE01001457.1_pt1 | contig 48246 bp, 44 predicted proteins | sample 5400651 | NCBI WGS metagenome assembly WNGE01 (sample SAMN13153370, study PRJNA577476) | soil metagenome | isolation source: 60 cm soil or saprolite under grassland replicate 2 | place: USA:California | collected 2016-06-15 | reverse complement strand
AAGCTCCAACAAGTCTTGAACGGCCTCTACCCGAGGCCACCGAGCTCTCTCGGCAGCTTTTAAAGGTTCAAGAAGAAGAACGAAGGCGCATCAGCCGCGAGCTCCACGACGAGACCGGGCAGGCGCTGATGGTATTGCGCTTCCAGTTAGAGATGCTTCTGGGGGAGATCCAGACCAAGGAAGCCGGGGCAAAAATCAAAGAAGCCCTCGAGGTCTTGGATCGCACCATTGAAGGATTGCGTCGCACGATTGCAAGGCTTTCTCCTCGAGTGCTCGAGGAATTCGGACTGCTTACAGCCATCCGGCGTCAGGCGCAACTCTTGTCGAAGCACACAGGAATGAAGGCGCGATTGGAACTTCCGGAGAATTGGGCGGCAGCGGACCACGATATCGAGGTTGCACTGTACCGCTCCGTACAGGAGGCGCTGCACAACGTTGCCAAGCATTCCCAGGCAGCGAAGTTCGTGGTTCGGCTCGAAGTCACGCCTCAAAGAGTGACTTTGCAGATTGAAGACGATGGTGCAGGGTTTTCGCGGCGGACGGCGCACATTCGTGGATTCGGATTGACCGGGATGCGCGAGCGAGCGGCTGCACTCGGAGGTTCAATGAAAATTCGTTCCGAACGCGGCAAAGGGACCAGCATCCAAATTCAATTGCCGCAGACGGCGAGTGTCGCAAGGCGGGATGCTCCTTCCGGCCTGCAACATGCGAGCTGATCCAAGGTGTGATGTGATATGCCGATCCGATGCCTGATCGTTGACGATCACACGCTGTTTCGCGAAGGACTTCGCCGCGTGCTCGAGAGCGAAGGTGACCTGCAGGTCGTAGGCGAAGCCCGCGACGGCGCCGAGGCAATTGAACAGGCGCGCCGTCTTTCGCCCGATGTGGTCCTCATGGACATAGGAATGCCCGGCCTTTCGAGCTTTGAGGCCTCCCGCCGAATCACCCGCGAATTGCCCGGGCGCCGCATAATTTTTCTCACGATGTACGAAGACGAAGAGTATTTGCTACAGTGCCTGGACGCCGGCGCCTCCGGTTACATTTTGAAAGATGCGCCTGCGCCGCGGCTCATCGGCGCCGTGCGCGATGTGAATGCGGGAAGAAAGTATCTAAGCCCCCAAGTGCTCGGTAAGTTGGTGGATGATTTCCGTTCGCGGTCAACGAGTGGCCTTGCCAGAGGTTCCACCCTGACTCCGCGCGAACGCGAAGTTATCAAAATGCTGGCTGAAGGGAATTCAGTGCGGCAAATCGCTTCGATTCTGGAATTGAGCGTGAAGACTGTGGAGGCGCACAAATTTAACTTGATGCGGAAGCTCAACATCCACAACAAAGCGCAACTAGTTACCTACGCGATTCAGAAAAAGATTGTGAAGATGCCGCAAGGAGCGTGAGGAATCGGGTGATCCGGCGATCGGGTGATCGGGCGATCTAAATTCATCTTCGACTTGTGCGATGGGAAGCGGCGAAGATTGCGACCAGTTCGTTTGCTTCTGTGAGTAAGTCCTGGAGCAGTTCCTGTTTCACGATGCGGGATTCAATCAGGCACTCGAGCCAGAAGACCGTTTCGTCTGCCTCCTCTAGAACGATTGCAATCTTTGAGATGAACTCCGCTTTGGACCTAGCGCGTCCAGCCGCCCGATAGTTTGCGCCGACCGATGTGCCCGATCGCAGCAACTGTTTGCCCAGAACTTGAGCATCAAGCGATCGCGGTAGGTGCTGAAAAAGGCGTATTACCCGATCGCCCGATGATCCGATTATCTTGCTCCGTTGGGATAAACCAATATCTTGCTGGCCTCGCCCGTCTTCAGCCTCTCCATTGCGCTTGAAAAATCCTTCATTGCAATTCGGTCGGTGATCGCCGGATGCAGATCAAGCTTTCCCGCCTTGAGCAGCGCGGTCATTTGATACCAGGTCTGATACATGCGGCGTCCGTTGATGCCCTGAACCGTAATGCCCTTGAAGATGATGTCTTCAGAAAAATTCAACGAGATCGGCCTCGATGTCAGGCCAAGCAGCGAAATCCGCCCGCCACGACGGACAACGTCGAATGCCGTGCGAATCGCGTTCGGCTGTCCTGCCATCTCGAGCACAACATCCGCACCAAGACCGCCGGTCCGCTCTAGGATTTCGGCTTGCACGTCCCGAGACGCCGGATCCAAAACCACATCCGCTTTCATTTGCGCGGCAATCTCCCGCCGGTGCGCATTAGTCTCAATCGCGAACACCTGCGAGGCTCCGACCGCCCGCGCGACCGCGATGGCGAACAATCCGATCGGCCCGCAGCCGGTGATCGCGACTGTCTTGGCTGCGATTTCCCCGGCTAGCACACTGTGTACCGCATTCCCCAGCGGATCGAGAATAGACGCGTACTCGATCGGAATCTCCGGGTCGAGCTTCCAGATGTTCGACTCGGGAATGGCAACATATTCGGCGAATGCGCCGTCGGCATCAACGCCGATGATCTTCACGTTTTGGCAAATGTGCGCCTCGCCAGTCCGGCACTGCAGGCACTTTCCGCAAGCCACGTGCATTTCGGCAGAAACAAAGTCGCCTTCTTTCACGCTCGTGACTTCATCTCCATGGGCGAACACCTCGCCGCAGAATTCGTGGCCGGGAATGAGCGGAGGATGGATGCGCCGCTGTGCCCACCGGTCCCACTCATAAATATGCAGGTCAGTGCCGCAAATGGACGCTACTTTGACTTTGACGAGGACATCGGTGCGGCCAATGGCTGGAAGCTTTACTTGCCGAATCTCCGCCCCTGGTGCCGGATCAGGTTTTACCACCGCTAGCATTGTCTTCGGCATTCCCAAAATCTCCAGGGCCAAAAGATTCTAGCACCGTAAGGACGTGGCGGTGTGTGGACCAGTCGATGAGCCGTGAGTACGGAGCAGCGAGCGGCGAGCTTGTGTAACAGTCAGCGCTTTGAACTCCTACTCTGCAACTCAGAAATTGCATTCCATCGCAAACGAAGATCACTCTCATCTCGACTGCTCATCCCTCGCTGCTCATGACTCGCGAGTTCCCGATTAATAACTCCTTCAAAACGAAAGAATTGTATTGACAATGACATTGATCCACCGCAAACTCTGAAGTTAGAGATGCTGCCAAGGCAAATTGTTGGCGGCATCTGCAGTAAATGGGCCCTGTGTAACGATGTTCGAGGGAAAATCGTTCAGGAGGAAATAATGCCAGCAAAGAAAAAGGCAGCAAAAAAGAAGAAACACTAAAAGCGCGGGAGAGATCTCGCTGTTAAGGTCTTGAAAGGCCTCTCGGAGAAAAACTCGCGGGAGGTTTTTTATTTTCCGGCCAAGTAACAGTTGTGGAGTGCGCCGGATCGTGCTAGAAACGGCTTAGCGTTATATCAAAGCTGCTTCGTATCCCAAATGAGTTTCGCGAAAAACATGAACGTCGCAAAAGCCAGGCCCAAGATGGTCCGGACGAGCGAAGTCATCGTCCCTGACAAACTCTATTTCCGCATCGGAGAAGTCTCGCAGCTCTGCCGTCTGCCGGCGTACGTCCTGCGTTTTTGGGAGACGGAATTTCCGCAGTTGAAGCCAGTCAAGAGCAACACTGGCCAGCGAATGTACCGTCGCAAAGACGTGGACGCGGTCCTCCGGATCAAAAAGCTTTTATACGAGGAAGGTTTCACCATTGCTGGCGCGCGCCAGCAACTGCGCTCGGATCTCAAAACTGAAAAGAATCAGGCGCCGCTGCCATTCCCCATCCAGTCAGTCTCTGACCTCAGGCGCATTCGGCATGGGCTGCAAGAAATCCTTGGCATGCTCTCGGCGCGCCATTAAGGTCTCCCAACCGCATCAATGGCGAAGATCCTTCACTACGGTTTCAATCTTGTTTTCCTGAAACAACCGGATTCCGGCAATTCCCGCTGCGCCGGCGTCAATACTAGAACCAGCGTTGGTCAAGGTCACACCTCCTAACGCGACCACAGGAATATTGTGCCGGCAAGCCGAGTGAAGCAGTTCCAACCCTGTAGGCTTCCGCTCCGGATCAACTCTTTTCTCAAACACCGGGCCGAACACGACGAAGTCCGCGGCGGATTCTTCCGCTGCCATTACTTCGGATTCCGTGTGGCACGAGACTGCAATGACGGGGTTCACGTGCACGTCGGTTGTGCCCCAAATCTGCCGAACATCGTCAGGAGAGATGTCCTTGGACCTCAGGTGTACGCCGTCCGCGCCGCTGGCTAGGGCGATGTCGGTCCGAGAATTGATCAGCAGACGAGTTTGGGTCGCGGATGAGCGGACCCGCTGCATCGCCTCGCGTGCAATAGATTCCAGGTCGCGCCCGGAGAGGTCCTTTTCACGCAATTGAATAAACTGAATTCCACAGAGCGCAGCTTCAGAGATTTTGTCCAGCAACTGCTCGCGGCGCTCCGGCTCGGTCCCGGGAAATTGCGTTCGATCGGTAATGTAGTAGAGAAGCAAGAGCGTAGTTGCTGTTGACCAGCGATTTCGCGGTCAAAGAGGGCTAGACGCTACCAACTAGATACTAGCTTCTAATTTTCACGGGTTTGTCTTGGCTATCTCAGGAAGAGTTTCACCGACGCGCCGGGGCCGTTCTTCAAGATGATATTTCGTCAGCCCTTCGCGCAGGAACTCGTACCCTTCTTCGGGGGTATCCACGATCTTGAACAGGCTGAGGTCTTCAGGAGAAATTGCACCGGCATCGATCATTGTCTGGAAATTGATGAGCTTCTCCCAGTACTGGCGTCCATAAATTACAACCAAAATCCTCTTGGCCAACTTCCGCGTCTGTGCCAAAGTCAAAATCTCGAACAGCTCGTCCAAAGTTCCGAAACCGCCCGGGAAAATCACTAGCGCTTTCGCCAGATAAGCGAACCAGAATTTCCGCATGAAAAAGTAATGAAACTCAAAGTTCAGGGACGGCGTGATATACGGATTTGGAGACTGCTCAAACGGCAGTCGTATGTTCAAGCCGATCGTCTTCGAGCCTGCTTCTCGTGCGCCCCGATTCGCAGCTTCCATGATTCCCGGCCCGCCGCCGGTTGTGACTACGAACCGTCGCCGTCTGGCCGGAATGTGCGCGGCCCACTCGCTCAGAAGAAAGGCCATCTTACGGGCATCTTCGTAATATCGCGCCATCTCCACTCCGGCTTGTGCCTGCTTCCGCCTGCCGTCCTCGCTGGCGCTCTCCAACGCGGTGTTTGCATCCGCCAGGCAAGGAAACCGCGCCGAACCGAAGAAAACGACTGTGTCTTGGATTTGCTCGCGCCGAAAGCGCGCGAAGGGCTCGACATACTCGGACATAATGCGAAGAATCCGTCCGTCAGGGCTGTTCAGGAAAAGGGGATTCTCGTACGCCAGGGGGGCGCTTTGCTCGTGGTTTGGATCGGTCTTTTTCAAGAGGTTGTGGTTGCTCCATAATCGAAGTGGCCGTCGGGCAAGCTAGTGCGGGCTTTCATGATAATGAATCGCTTCCCAAAACCCCAGCCAAAGATCAACCATACCGAGTCCGCTGGCAAGCCCGCGCACGAATCCGTTCGCGATGAAAGTGCGCAGGGCCGGTGAAGCGAGAAGTAGAGAGTTATCTGTCCAACGCTGCGTCCAGGGCAAAATCACTAGCAGCACGCCGAAAGTCGCGCAAACGGTGACGAAAAGCAAAGCCCGGATTCGCAACAGCCACACGTGCACGCGGCTGGGAGTGTCGGCGTGTTCGGAAGGAGTCGAACCGCCGCGAAGCGCTCCGGCGTTCAGCTCCTGCCCCTCTACCTCAAAATTTGGGACGGTAGAAGCTGTTTTCGGGTCGGCAGTCAGAAAAGCCTCCCGCAATACGGCTTGTGAATGCCGCGCGTCGAACCCATCGAGCTATTTTACGTCCTTAGGGCCTTGATCCGCTCGGCCACGTCGCGATAGTCAATGTTGCTGCCATACACTTCCAGGAAATTGCTGAGTGCGGCAGGGCGGTTTCCAGCATTCTCAAACGAAGATGCGAGTTCGTAGTGCAGCGCAGTGCGCGTTTCCTGATCGATGCTAGGAATTTTTAGCGCCTTTTCGTACCAACGCACTGCCGCCTCGGGCACGCCTTTATCGAGGAAGCACTGCGCCAGCCAGGTATAGGTCTGCATGATTTGGTTGAAGCTGTGTCCATGTTCGGTCGCCTGACAAACTTTCTGGAATTCGCCAATCGCTTCGTCTAACAAGCCCATCTCGCGGAAGGCCACCCCAAGGTTGTAATGCGTCTCGGGATCTTCATCCGCACTGGCAACATCGGCTTCAAGTTCACTCTTCAGCTCCCCGAACATGTCAGCAAGATCAACGCCCGCGGAGGGCTGAACGGCCTGTGGCGCACTAACCGGTTGTGGCGGCGGGCTCTGAAGTGCGGGTGCGGGCGCAGCGGCAGCAGCCGCGGCCCTTGCCACTGGAACCGGAGCAATGCTGGGCGGCGCTTGTGGTGCAACTACAGTTGGCGCAATCGCGAAATCATTGCCCAATGAAGCTTCAAGATCTGAAACGAACTCGTCGAGAGTTCCAGCACGGAACTGTTGGTCTGATGCCGCACTTTCGGTGACGGGCTCTGCGTGAGTGACCGGAGTCTCTTTGACCGCCGGGGTCTCGGAAACGAAGCCGTCTGCGAGCGAGGCCTCGATTTCAGACACCATCTCTTGCAGCACCGGCCGTTCGCTCGGCCAAGGCTGCCGGCTCATCGCGTTCGTAGCATGAGTCTCTTCCGCAGGAGATGTCTCTGGCGATGTTTCAATTTCCGGTTCAGCTTGAGCCGAAGCGATTTGCCTGGCAGAGTCAACTCCCAGCCGCAACACCGCCAATTCGGGTATCCCCGGCGAGAGCTTTTCCAACTTCGCAAGCAGTTGGTCTGCCTGCTCGGTCATGCCCTGCCCAAGATAGAACCGCACTTCCTCGATAGACTCATCCAGATTGGGCGTCTCGGGCGCGGCAATTTCAGCTGGTGCCTCAACCTCCGCTTGGGCGGGTTCGCTATTCATGGAACTAATTGCCGCCGCCGCAACCTCATCTACCGCTGCGACCGGCGTCTCAATCTCGGGCACAGTCTCGACCGATAGGTCCTGCTCCCATTCTGAAGAAAGGTCAATCTCGGCAGTTTCATTTCTCTCGGGAGGGGCAGGTAATTTTGGATTCACTGGAGCCGCTGGTGGCACAGCCGTAGGTGCCGCCCCGTGGAAAAATAATCCGGAAGGCGTGGTGACCGACTTGGGCAGCTCCTGCGGTTCTGCAACCGAGGCGGCTGCAACTACTGGCTCTGGCTCATGCGTAGGAGCGGCTACTTCGAACTCCTGCACTCCGTGACTTGTTGCGGCAACTTCCGCAGCCTTTGTTGCGCTTCCGGCTCCGCTGCGCTCCTCATATTTTGAAGCCAAATCGGCGTAGCGCGAGGCCTCCTCGGCGTGGCCGGCGTCCCTATAGATGCTCTCCAGCGTGCGCAAACAGACCGCCGCTTCGGCAAATCTACCCGCACGCGTGTGCAAGGCCGCCAACTTCTGATTCAATCGCAAATCTTTGGGCGCTTTGGGCAAAGCCGAGATCAGTGGGCCCAGTGCCTTGGCAGGCATGTTGTAGGAAATGAACAGCTCGGCATCGGTCATGGCGGCTCGCACTGCCAATGCGGTTTCATCGTCGTACCGCTGCTCAACAAACGGTGCTGTTGCCTCCAGTTCATCGGCCAGCACGGAACCTTCTTCCGCCGAAATCAGTTGAGTGCCGCCCGGTGTGCCCTGCTTCGCGAGCACTTGCTGGTAACTTTGCGCATGCATCTGGTTGCCGGGTTCCAGTTGCGTCAGCTTCAGATAGTAGTCGCGCGCTTTATCCAGATCGCCCGCCTGCACATGGGCGTGTGCCAGCAGTTCATAAATTTCCGTGATGTTAGTACTCTCGCCCGCTTTCTGGAAAAGCTGTAGCAGAGTCTCGAGCGCCTGCGCGTCGTCCCGCACGTAGCCGATCAGCGACCGCAGGCTCTCCAGCAGCCTGGCTTGGTCCGCCCGCAGCATCTGGTCACAGAATTCCTCAAACACCGGCAAAACATCTCTGTATTGCTGCGCTTCCATCAGCGCCCCGGTGTACTCGGTGACTGCGGAAATGTCGTCGTGAACATTGGCCAGCTTGCCCGCCAACGTTAGTGCCTCGGGATATCGCTTGCTGCGAAGATACGCATGAAACAGTGCCCGCAACCCGTCAGGATTCGTGTCAAGGTCGGGGACTTTGCCAAGGCACTCGATAGCGGCTTTGAAATCTCCCGCTTCAACCGCAGCCTTCCCACGGAGCACCAGCGCGTAACTGTTTCCTGGCTCCAGCTTCAGCATGCGCTGCAGGATTTCGTCAGCCGCCGCGAGCTGTCCCTTCGATCGCAGGCTCTCTGCCGCCGCGGTCAAAATCTTCCAGGCTTCATCCTTCTTGCCAAGGCGTACATAAACTTCGGCCAACTTGGTGCGCATGGGCACATTGTCCGGGTCCATTTCCAGCGTCTTTTGGAAAATCCGGACTGCTTGGTCAAGCTGCCCTGACTTGAGGAAATCTTCCGCTACCAGCAAGTACTGCGCGCGCGCATCGTTGAACAAGCCCTGCTGTGTATAGAGTTCTGCCAGCCGCAGCACGCACTCCATCGAAGCCTTGAGCTTGCTGAGTTTCTTGTACATGGCGATGGCTTTGACCGTGAAACCTTGACTCGCATAAGCATCGCCAACACTCTTGAAGCAACTCGCCGCCTTGTCGTTGTCGCCCGAGCGCGCGTAGAGATCCCCGACCGTGTTCATCACAGTCAAGTCTTTGGGATCAGCTTTAAGTATTTTTTGGTACTCGGAAATGGCGTTCTCTAACTTCCCCTGCTGAACGAACTTCTCCGCAGCACTTAGGACCTTCTGCTTGTTGAACCCGAAACCAAACGCCATAGGATTGCGGACCCCAGCTTCTTCTTCCGGTTTTTACCGGTAGAACGAATGACCATCCGGGCGGCAATACCTGGAGCAATCCTGGGATGGCCGTTCGGACATGGTCATTCTACGGCTGGACAGCCCGAACTGTATGGTTACCAAGGATTACCGAAAGGGAGTGTACAAGTAGGTTGGATCGTGTGGCGCGGGCGCCCTCGCCCGCGAAATGCCAGCATTATCGAGCGCCTTTTACGGGCCGTATTTCCTCGGCCTGAGGGACCGGAACCACCATTGCCTGCCGCCCCACTACCTCTTCGTATCCGGCCAATACGTCTGCGGCTGCCCTATCCCAGGAGAATTTTTTGACCTGCTCATACCCCCGCTGCCTCATTTTCTCTCGCAGGGCTTGGTCGAGCAGAACCCGCTGCAACGCCCGCATCATCTCGAAGACGTTCTCCGGATTCACCAGCACCGCCGCATTACCGACAACCTCCGGAATCGAAGACGTGTTTGACGTCAGTACCGGCGTGCCGTGCGCCATGGCTTCGAGCGGCGGAAGTCCGAAGCCTTCATATAAAGACGGGAAGACGAAAACCTTGGCGGCGTCGTAAAAAATCCGAAGCTCTTCGATAGGAACGAATCCCATGAAGCGGACATCATTCTGAACGCCACCGCGGACGACTGTGCGCCGAAGGTCAGGATGCTTTGAGAGTTCGTCCCCAATGATGATGAGCTTCAAGTCGTGATACTGGTCCTGTTTCAGCAATTCGGCTTTCAGCGCGGAAAAGGCCTCGATGATCCGCACCAGGTTCTTGTGCGGGCTGATTCGTCCCGCATAGAGCAGGAAGGGATATGTGACCTGATACCGCTCCGCCAAGAACTGGCGGTCGGCATCCGTCGCGTGGCCCCGAAGGAAGCGCTGGTCAATCGCGTTGTAAACCACCTCGATCTTGTTGGGATCAATTCCGAACAGCTTCTCCACCTCAATTTTGGTGAAGCGGGAGACCGCAAAAATCCGCGAGGCATGCTTCAGCACCATTCGCGTCAGGTCAAAATGCAGCGAGCGCCGAATGTTCGAGGCGCCGTGCGCGCGATACATGTACTCCAGCATGTCATGGACGGTGACCACGTAACGGCATGGCAGGCGGCGCGGCAGCCAGAACAGGTGTGGAACATGGACGAGGTCGCAACCCAGACGGCTGAGAACGGTGCGGCACTGCATGTATCCGCGAAATGTATCTGCGGCAGGCAGGGCGACTGCCTTGAAATTCTCCGGCAGCTTGCCAATCTCAGCGACTTTTTCCGTCGGGCCCAGCAGGAAGTATTTGTTTTCGTGGTCCCGCTGTGCCAGCGCGCGAATGATGTTGCGCGTGTAGGTGCCCACGCCGAATTCGTTGATGCGGCGAATGTCGAAGGCAATCCTCACAAAGAGATTGTAACTACAGTTTTATGGGTCTGCGACACTCGTACAAGCTTAATACGATGTCATTCCGAGTCGCCGCGCTGGCGCGGTGACCAGGAACCTGCTGTTGACATTACTCTGCGACGAGAAACACTCTTGAGTTCAGGCGTCGTGCCGAGGGAAGCCAATCTGCTGGCTCTCCACCTCAATGAGTGCCTTGAGTGGATGTGTAAGGACTCTTCTGTGGGCGACCGAGTGGTAAGAGTCGGATGCGTCCCAGCCCCGAAGGGGCGGAATACGTTAGCCCAGGGCGTAAGCCCTGGGTAGGCGTGCAAAGTGATCAGAGTCCCGTAGGGACGGCAGAATCGCCTGACCTGACTCGGTAACGGTTATCGTGTGCAGGGCTATCCCGCGTGCGGAGCCTCCAGGCTCATGCCAGGCTGGCATGGATACCAAGGTCTTCGGCAACTTTACGGAGCCGTTTATCCGTATCAGTCAACTGCCTTGGGCCTGAATTCCTCTCGAATTCCGAAGTCCTTCACAAAAGATTGCCACGCATCCTCAGGATATGCTGGAGAGCTTTGCTGCCAAGCAGAATTGACACAGTTGTACCAAGCAAATATGGAAAGGTGATGACGCTCTTGGGGCGTGTTCGCCGCCCTTAGGCTGTTGAGCTCCTTTTCGCATTCGGCAGAAGGATCGATGTTTTCAACGGGCTTGGCTAAGATGTCCACGTTCCCCGTACGCAGGTACTCCATCCGCCTTTGCTCAACAGTGCTGAAGAATCGAAGAGAGTCGCGAAATTGTTGAGCTATGCTGCTTAGCTCGAACGGCACATCGAGCTCATCGAGAGCCGCAAGAGATTCCGAATTCCTGCGCAGATTAACTTCGGCATTACGAAAGAAATTTGGGTCCGAGAGGTCTCGCGAACCGCAGACACTGTAAATTGGCTTGCCATCGATGCAGACCTCGAGTGTGAGCGGCAGCAGCCCTATTTTCAATTGATTGGGGGTCTGCTCAAACGAGACGTCCACCTCCGCTCCGCGAATTTTCCAATTTGTGTAAAGGTCGTACGGGCTAAAGATGAGCAACTCACGCAGTCGTTCCTTTGAGATGAGTTTAGGATCGAAAGTTGCCGTGTAATGATATTCGTCTGAATCAAGCACCAGTTGGTCCGCTTGACAGAATGCGAAGGTTTGACCGAGAACGAGCAATACGGGAAATATTTTCGATAGTAAATTCACGCTGCCTACACCCCCGCATGCGCCCTCTCCCGGCGCTCCGCATACAGTGGAAACGCTTCCGCCAGTTCCAACACGTTGCGTCGAACCTTGGTAAGCGTAACGTCATCTGTCCGATTGTTCAGCACCTCCGCGATCCAGCGCCCCACTTGCCGCATCTCGGCTTCCTTCATCCCGCGCGTGGTCAACGCAGGGGTACCGATGCGAATGCCACTCGGTTTCATCGGCGGATTCGTATCGAATGGAATCGCGTTCTTGTTGACGGTAATTGCGGCCTCGCCCAGTGCCTTTTCTGCGTCACTGCCCAGCATGCCTTTGGAGAACACGTCCACTAGCATGAGGTGGGTATCGGTCCCGCCAGAGATAATGCGGAAACCTTCGGCGGCCAGCGTTTCGGCGAGCACTTTGGCGTTGGCGACAATCTGGCGCGCGTAATTGCGGAACTCCGGCTGTAAGGCTTCCCGGAAACACACCGCCTTCGCCGCCATAATGTGGACCAGCGGTCCGCCTTGCATTCCGGGAAAAACAACTTTATCTATCGCGGCAGCAAGCTCTTGCTTCGAAAGGATCATTCCTGCACGTGGGCCACGCAAAGTCTTGTGCGTGGTCGTTGTCACAATCTGCGCGTGCGGCACTGGCGATGGATGCACGCCACCGGCTACCAATCCAGCAAAGTGCGCCATGTCCACGAGATAGAGTGCGCCAACTTTGTCGGCGATTTGGCGCATACGGGCGAAATCAATAATGCGCGGATAGGCACTGCCGCCGCCGATGATCAGCTTGGGCCGTTCTTTCTCAGCCAGCTTTTCGAGATCATCGTAATCAATCGTTTCGGTTTCTTTGGTGACGCCGTAAGGAACGATGCGGTAGGTCTTCCCAGAAAAATTCAGATGATGGCCGTGCGTAAGATGTCCGCCATGCGCCAGGTTCAGGCCGAGGATGGTGTCTCCGGGCTGCAACACTGCCGCGTACGCTTCCATGTTCGCCGACGAGCCAGAATGTGGCTGCACGTTCGCGTGCTCCGCGCCGAAAAGTTGCTTTGCCCGGTCGCGCGCCAGGTTCTCGACGACGTCGGCGTACTCGCACCCGCCGTAATAGCGCTTGCCAGGATATCCCTCGGCATACTTGTTAGTGAAAACCGAGCCCATGGCTTCGAGCACGGCTTCGCTCACGAAATTTTCCGACGCAATGAGCTCCAAGCCTTCATGCTGGCGGCGAGTTTCGTTGTCAATAGCAGCGGCAACGTCAGGATCGGCTTCGTACAGCGGACGGGACATTTTGGTCGTCATCTTGTTAGGCATGGGAATTCTCGGCGGAGATATTGTAGCAAGCGGTGGGGATTGAGCCCTGAGCACTCAGCATTCGGTAGTGGGCTATTTTGAAACCCTAAGAAACATAAATACGGCTACACCGAAAAAACCGCTCCCGACAAAAAGGCACACTACCCTACCCCAAGCAGGAATGGGCCAGACCGCGTCGGGGGATCGCCCACGCCTTTTTCGTAATGCGCCTGTGAGCGCGCCCTGAAAGAAGGTAAGCGCCAAAAAGAGCGGCCAAAGAAAGTAAAGGACGCGCATCATCACGCTAGAGCTCTTTCTACCCTCCACTGCTCGTAAGAGTCTCCACAAAGCCACTAGGTCATCGCGTCCCACAAGGGGTCTGGAACGCCAGCGGCGATCGCTGGTGATATGCGCAGTGTACGATGAATCCGAATGAAGTTCTATGCGAAATGAAAATTGGTTTAAGGTGTGGCTGAATGCTGAGTGCTGAGTGCTGAATGCTTGCTTTTAAACGCCCTCCCCAAGAACGATGCCAGATGCCAACCATCCAGATACTTGTATGGCGTTTCCCCGATTGAATAGTGCCCGCATGGCAGCGCCACCGCTTTGTGATCCAGTCCATAACGCTTAAAATGCTCGACCACCTGACGGGAAAACTCCGGCAAGAAAGTTAGGTCATATTTCGCATAAATAATCAGCGACTTTCGCTTGAATCGTGCGAATTGCGAGAAATATGACATTGGACTGACCGCAGTAAAGAGTCCGCGTAGACGATCAAGATCGAGATGCGGTTCGACTCCCTGGCGAATATGCCGTGTGGACTGCCCGTGCCAGACCACGTCGGCAAAGTAGGTCGAAGCATGGTTGAATGCGGCGACCTCGATACGTGCGTCGTGGGCGGCTGCAAGGAACCCGTAACACGATCCGAGACTGGTGCCGACGATACCCAGCTTCTCGTAACCTTGCTGCTGCAACCAATCGAGGCAACAGCGCAGATCGAGGACCCCCTGGCGCGCAGCATCGATGGTGCGGCCGATGTTGGCTGAGACAGCATAGTCGGCACGGCGAATCTCAGCGGGACGGCGAATATCGTGATACGGCATGCTCAGCCGCAGAGCCGAAATTCCTAGCCGGTTCAGAATTCCGCAAAGTGAATTGTGACTCAGCGCGTCGGAGTTCCACTGCGGCAGCAGGACTATCGCGCTCTTGCCTTTCGCCGGAAACCAGCGCGCATTGGCCAGATTATTTTCGAGATACGGTGTGCGCACAGGCGAGGTGAAACGCAAGAACTCTGCATATGTGCCCCGTACTTTGTTTTCCAGCAAGCGATCGGGGACATCACGCGTACTGAAGACCCGAATTTCACGCCGCTCCAGCTGGAAATCACGTGGAGTTTCATACGAGAAGAACTCGTCGCTAGCGGCAACTGCCCGCAGATTGTACTCGCGAAGATAGTGTTCGCATTCCTCATGCGTTCGCGCCGACAGGAATCCATTGCGACATGGCCACTCCCGCGTCCATTCAATACCCCACTCCAGCGGCCGCACAACGCGGTTGTTGTCCACTTCTGTGAGACGAGTCTCCCAGTCGTACATCCAGCGAGCATAGAGAGAGCGCATTGCTGTTAAGGATAGCAAGCCCGCTGCCTCGGGACTTAGCAGTCAGCACTCAGCAGTCAGCATTCAGTCCTGAGCGGTTCGTTACCGAATCTGAAACTGGGATCAAGCCCAAAGAGTGACCGCAATTCCGATATTTCCCGGAGTCAAATTCCCCACCCTGTCGCAAAGAACGCGAACAAGGATAGGGCACCCGTCAGAATCTTGGATTGGCTGTGTGCCGAGTGCTGAATGCTGTTCGTCAGCAATATCTCCTCGGCACCCTCTTCGAGATCGCGCAAAGAATTTCGTACGGAATGGTGTTGGCAAGCTCCGCGTGTTCGCGCGCGTCCACGCTCAGACCGTCGTGCGAGCCGAGCAGGATTACTTCGTCGGCGACTTCCACCCCGGGAATTCCAGTCACATCCACGGTGGTCAGGTCCATGGAGATTCTGCCAACGATCGGCGCGTAATGCTCGCGCACAATGACGCGCCCCCCACCGGAAAGTCCGCGATTCAGGCCATCTGCATATCCGACCGGAAGAATTGCTACCCGCGACGGCGCTTTCGTCACGTAGGTTCCGCCATAACCAAGCGCCTGGCCCGCGCGCACCTCGCGCAAGGAAAGAATTCGCGTCTTCCACGTGAGAACGGGTTTTACCTGCAACCTAAGCCCAGAGCCGCTGACCACCCGACCCGCACGTTCAAACGGCAAATGGTACCCATAAAGGGCGAGCCCCGGGCGCACCATCGTGTTCCAACTTTCATGATGCGAGATAACGGCGGAAGTATTCGCGGCGTGGACCAAAGCTGGCTCGGACCCATATTCGCGAAGCACACGACGCGCATCTGCGAAGGTCTTCAACTGCTCGCTGACAGAGGGTGCATCCAAAACTTCCGAAGACGCGAGGTGCGTCGCGAATCCCTCGACCTTCAAATGCGGCGATGCCTTCAAAGCCTGGCAAATGCGCGGTAACTCTTCTGGAGTTGCTCCCAGCCGTCCCATGCCGCTATCAAGTTTCAAGTGGACAGCATGTTGTGCCACGCCAAGCCGGGCCGTTGCGCGCTCCATCAGTTCGATGTGTCCGATCTCCCAGACCGTCGGCGTCAGATCGAGTCTAACAATCTCTTCCTCCTCGCCACGCCAGAAGCCGGTCATCAGCAGAATGCGGGTCGCGATTCCTTCTTCGCGCAGCGGGATGGCCTCATCCAGCGAGGTCACGCCCAGCCAGGTTGCGCCTTCTTCCTCAAGGACCCGCGCGCACTCCACCGCGCCATGGCCATAAGCATAGGCCTTCACTACCGCGCACACGGTCACTCCGCTGCCGACGTATTTTGTCACGGTGCGATAGTTCTGCCGCAACGCGGAAAGCGAAACTTCCGCCCAGGTAGGACGGGTCGCCGTGCGCTTCGCAATATCGGTGGTCGCCACTCCAGCGATTATAATTCGGCGAAAGATTCTCCCCTGGTTACGCTCGGGCTACTACGCTACTGGTTCAATGTGAACCTCACAGTAATCTGTGTTTCCACTTCTATTGGTGTCCCGTTCAGATAGTAAGGCCGATACCTCCATTGCTTGACGGCGTCGAGCGCAGGTTGTGCAAGCAGGCCCGGTCCGCTAACGATTTGAGCTCGCTCGATTGTCCCTTGAGTGCTCACAAATGCCTGTAGGATGACCACTCCTTGCAATCGAATCTGCTTGGCAATTGCCGGATACTGCGGATCCACGCGATGGATCAAATTACCTTCCATCACGACGGAAACAGGGCGGGGCTTCACAGGCTGTGGATGGTACACAGGTTGAACGTACGGGCCGGGCAGAATGTTGCGGATTCCATCCTCTGCGCCGGGGCCCGCATTCCCCACTTGCGGATCGGGTGTACCAGTATCTGTATCTGTGATCGCTTGATTCCGCGACAACGGAAACGTGAAAGCCCTCTGCACAATGATCGGGGCGAGACGTAATGCTCCACCATGCTGCGGAATTTGTTGACTTGACCTGATATGGGCTTCGCCGAATGGCACCGGCGCAAATATCCGATGTCTTGCGAACGCTTCCGGCAAGTCCGCAGTTTGCAGCAGCGGCAGCATCAACGCTGCGCTCACCAGAATTCCTTGCATTGCAAACGAAGCCATGGCCGTCCATCGCTTCCCATGATGTTCTTCCATCGCAGCTAATCCCGAAAACATGGCGCGCCTCCGGCAGAAATGTCTGCTGCGAGAACAGACACCTCAGCGATACCCGCCAGACGCTCACACATGAAAAATAAAAAAGCCGCGATTGCTCGCGGCTTTGGGAACAAAGTTTGCTAAACGGTGTCGGCGCTACTGCTTTGGTGTCGTTGAAGGTGGCTTGGTCGTGCTTGGCGTCGTCGCGGGCTTGCTGGTTCCCGTTCCGGGTCTAGACGTTCCCGTTCCGGTGCTTGGCCTCGCAGGTGGCGCGACTCCAGACTGCACGTTGTAAGCATCCACGATCGGCTTCGTGATATCAATCGCCGGATTCTGCCAGAGCACGGGACCGTTCGGCCACTGATTATTGGTCGATGTGTCAATAATCAGACCAAAGCTGTTATCGCTGGCGTACTTTACGATGAGTGGCCCCATTTTCTTCAAAATCCGCTGGGCGATTTCGTTTTCCTGCCCACGGACTTCTTCCTGCAAATCCTGGTTGTTACGTTCAAGCGCCTTTTGCTTTTGATCGATCTGCCTTTGCAGGTTCCCCTTGGCATCCTCGTTCATCTTGTCGCCCTGGGTCTTGAGTTGGCCCTTCAAACTCTCGACCTCATCATTCATACTCTTCAGCTCTGTTTGTTTGGGCTCCAGCTTCTTGGCCACGGCATCGCCGTCACGCTGCCCTTCATTGCTGGCAAAAATCGCGGCCTCAATGTTGATGGTTCCAATCTTGGTGCTGCCACCCGGCGTCGCTACGGGACTGGGCGCGCTAGCCGAGCTAGGGGCGGCAGGCAAAGCGGCGGACGACGGTGCAGGGTCGGTCTGGGCCACAGCGGCTGCCGAGACGAGCACTGCCACTGCGGTTAGTGAACGCATAAGCGTAAGTTTCATGTGATTAAACAACTCCTTGGTTACTGCTCTCAATTTTTTCGAAGTCTGATTTCAGAATCTGGACTCGCTCAGATGCTAAGACATCCGCGCCACACTGCGCGTTCCATGCGGGCATCGGTAGGGTGGTCCGGTCCACTCGCAACATCCGATTGCGGGCGACCACCACCGCACAAGACCAGCCATTCTGGTGTGGATGAGTCATTATAGAAACTGCCAAACCTATCGTCAAACCTTGGAACGAGCTATCAGCTCTCAGCTCTTAAGTATTCCGCACACCTTGAACCGGTACCCGCACATGAGAGCTGATGGCTGACAGCTGACAGCTCAGAACGTCGTCCCAACACTAAACCGAAACGTCTTTCGCGGTTCCCGCAGCAAGTAGCGCGGTGAAAAAGTGTTTCGAGCTAGCAGAAATGTGTAGTCTCCCGCCGCACCCGCGGGGAACATGTCGCGCGTGACCGGAATTGGCGACTGCGCGGTCTGGTCCAGCCGAAGCGGGTTATATGCCCAGTAAATTCGAAATGGTGCATTGACTACAGGCAGAAAGACCTGCAACTCCAATCCGGTTGAGCCACGCGGCTGCCAATTCGACTTGCCCAAAGGCGAGAGTTGCTGGCTGAACTGGAATTTTTGCGTGCCCACGCAAACATTATTGAAAGGATCGAGTGCCGGGCAACCGAATTCTTGGTTGTTGATAACCGTGAACTGCCCGTTGTTGATGCGCAGCTGCGATTTCCGCAGTATGGGGTCGAATCCGAAATCAAAGAAGGGAGCGATTGCCACCGGCCCCGCAATCGTGATGCGGTACTCGGCGTTCGTGACCACGCTCAAATCGCCGCCCGGAAACGTGATCTGCTCGACCGGAATTGGGACTGTGTAAGTCCCTTTTGCAGGATATAGAAGCGCTGGAACGGAGGCGCTACCAGCCCGCCGAATCCACTCAGGAACGACGCCTGGGCGTGGAATCCGATGGTATTGCGGCGGTTCTGCACCGGGATATGGTGTTTCCACTCAACAATCGGACGGACTGTTCGCACAGTCCCACCCAGACCTGAAACTTCGCCGCCTATAAAATATTCCGTTCCTGAGTGCGGATAGAGCGCCGCATCGAGGCTGTTCTTCGAGTACTGCACCAGGACTTTGCTGGTCACAATTCCGTTCAGCGCGCTGGGACCGCTGATTCCGCTGAATGCGAGGTATTGGAACAGGTTCTTGGAAGCTGCAGTCAATGCCACCAGGGATGACACGTCGTACGAATACGTGAGCCCCACCCGCTTGAATGACCGATGGAGAGGATACGACGCCGAAAGCGTGAAACCTTTGCTGGTGGTCGTGTAGTTCTGCAAGCTTTGTAGTTGGGCGGCGGACACATTCAACGCCTGCCCAGTGATGAGCGCGTTTTGCCGTGCCTGATCGTAAATCAGCCTGCGTCCATAAACCGTGAAACCTGCTGTGATGGGCCGATCGAACAGATACGGCTCAGTGAAGCCGAACATGATATCGCGCTGCAGGCTGCCAATGTTGGCCTGTACCGTCAGGGTTTCTCCCAGGCCGAGAAAGTTGTTCGTGCTGTAGCTCAATCCGATGAAGGATCCCGCCAGGCCGCTGACGCCGCCGGAAAGCCCGATCTGGTTCTTTCCCCTTTCTTTGAGCTTGAGAGTCAGATCCACCAATCCTGCCTTCTCATCCAAATGACGATCAGTCACGTTGGGATCGTCTGGTTTCAATTGCTCAAAGAACCCAAGCTGGTTCAATCGTTGCAGGCTCAACTTCCAATATTGTTCGTTGTATTGCTGCCCCTCTTCCAGGGCAAGCTCGCGGCGAATCACCTTGTCGCGCGTGGTGGTGTTCCCCTGAAACTCAATTCTGCGGACGTAGAACTGTTTGCCTTCGTCAACCTCAATGTTCCACGAAACCGTCTTCTTGGTTTCGTCGAAAGTCGGCGTTGGCACCGGCGTGTAGTTGATGAATCCCTGAGTCCCGTAAGCGTTCTTGAGGTTTTCTAGGCCCTTGCCGAATTTTTGCCGTGAGAAAACGTCGCCATCCTTCAGAGGGAAGACGCTGCGCAGTGCCTTGTTGTTGTTTAGAGTCTTATTGCCGCTGAAAGTAATCGCGGCCAACCGATATTGATCGCCTTCCTCGATGGGAACGGTGATGTCAATTGCCTTGCCCGGCCCGTGCTGCAGCAGGGGAATGTGGAACCCGGTATGGCCGGTGTCGCGAATCACCGTTTTCGGGTCGCCTACGACAGCCTTGAAATATCCGCGATTCTGTTCTTCTTCGCGCACCAGGTCCATGTCCTCATCCAACTTGGTCGCGTCATAGGTCTTGGCGAATATGTTTTCCAGAAAAATCGAATGCGGGACCCCGATCGGCCGCAGAAAGTGCATGGCATGGCGTAGTTCACGGCTGTTCACATGCCTATTGCCTTCGAACCTGATGCGACCGACCTTGACCTTGGGCCCTTCACGGACGACGAAAGTCACGCCCACCGATGCGGGTGGAATAGGCCGAATTTCGGTGCGGATGGTAGCGAATTGGTGTCCGTGTTCCGCCAGCAACGCTTTGATCACAACTTCGGCATGCTTGATCTTCGTAGGATCGTATTGCGATTCGGGCGAAAGGGCGACTTTGTCCTGTTTGAACCGCTCGAGAATGTCACTCTTCGAGATGGCGTTGATCCCCAGGTAGCTGATGTCTTTAACTCGGGGCCTTTCTTTGACATACACGTGCAGGATCCAGCCTTTGGAAGTCGCCTCACGCTCGAAGCGGATGTCTTCGAAGTAATTTGTGTTCCATAGCGAGTTGAAATCCCGTTCAATGGCGCCCTGATCGAAAATATCGCCTGGCCGCGTGAAAATGTGGGCGCGAATCGTTTCAGCCGGAATGCTTCGATTGCCGTGGATATCGATAGCGGAGATTACGTCTGGTTGCTGTTGTGCAATCACGCCCGCCTGGAACACGATCAGCGTGGCCAGCACGGTGAAGAGAATTCGAATGAAAGCCTTTCGGAATGAAAGAGATGCCGACTCGGCGAGTAGTCTTGCCGGACGCCCATCCTCGCCGCCCCGCAGAATTGCAGGGCTATCCTGATCAACGAAAAGAATCGTCACTACCTCAGATAGCTGGAGTTAATGGAAAACCGCAATTATACGGTAGAGTCGCGAAGAGCGTCCAAAGCGCGCCTTTTTTTGCCCTCAACCGCCCTCAATCAAGCGCGCCGAAAAAGCTCCACTTCAACCAAGACGGAATAAAACGTGGCAGAGTTGCCCATGTCGGTGAGTTTTTCCGACGTAAGCACGTTTATGTTGCGATTTCCGGGTGTAAGTTTTGCCCAATTCAGTTTTGCGGCAACCACACCGGCTGAAACTTTGCCGTCTACCTGAGCTTTGAGCTCGATTTCCCCTCTCTTGTTGAACACCTTGACCGTATCACCGTCACGAATGCCCCGCGCGCTGGCGTCGGCCGAGCTCATTTCAAGCAGTCCCACGACCTCAAGCGGTTGCAAGGTCGGTAGATTCGTGAAAGTTGAGTTCAAAAAATTGTCGGCTTTTCGCGCGAGAAGCTCAAGAGGAAATGCCTTGGCGTTGGCCGTGTGACGTGATTCTTCCGGCGGAACGAACGACGCGACCGGATCGAGCCCGGACGCCTTGAGACTTTCGTTGTACAGCAATGCCCTACCGCTGGGTGTACGGAAGTTGCCGTTCGCGAAAGGCAGGAATGGCTCAGAAGATATCTCTGGGTGCCCCATTCTAGTCGCGTCCTTTGCGACTAGGGTGGGATGAACACCGTTTCCATTAAAATTCAATCGCAGGTGGCCTTCGCTCTCCAGCCGTTCGCGGGTAATTCCTTCCAGCCAGGGATTCGGCGAATCCAGCGCCTGGTCGATCATGTCTTCGACCGAGTCATTAAAGCACTCATCCTCGAATCCCATGCGATGGGCGAGCGCCCGGAACAACTCGACATTCGACCGGCATTCTCCAAGCGGCTCAATCGCCTGATTTGAAACCTGCAAATAGTAGTGCCCGTATGCGGATTGCAAGTCCTTATGCTCGAAAAACATGGTTGCGGGTAAAACGATGTCGGCATAATCGGTCGTGTCGGTGAAAAATTGTTCGTGGACCACCGTAAACAAATCCGGCCGAAGCAGTCCGCGAATCACCTCGTTGTGGTTGGGGCAAACCGCTGCCGGGTTCGAGTTGTAAACGAACAGCGCCTTCACCGGAGGATCGTTCACTTCATTCAGCGCTTTCCCAAGTTCCACCATGTTGATGGTACGGGCAGGCCGGCCAAGCGATTCCTGCATCAGTTCCTGCATTTTCAGGGCGTCTTCGTTTAGTCCGAACGCTCCGCTGGTTGAAAGCTGAAACCCGCCGCCAACTTCTTTCCACGAACCTGTAACACAGGGCAGCATTGCGATAGTCCGCGAAGCCATACCGCCATTTTGCGACCGCTGCACGCCGTAGTTCATGCGGATCACAGCCGGGCGGACTGTCGCATACTCGCGGGCCAGCTTCTGCACGTCCAATGAAGACATCCCTGTCCATGTGCCCACTTTCTCCGGCGTGTACTCTCGCACCTTATCGCGCAGTTGCTCGAATCCAACTGTGTGCCGTGCGACGTAATCTGCGTCATAAAGGTTCTCGTTGATGATGACGTGCATCATCCCGAGCGCCAAAGCAACGTCAGTGCCGGGATTGATGGGAATGTGCCAGTCGGCGCACGCAGCGGTTCGAGTTCGATAGGGATCTATGACAACCAACTTCGCGCCGTTGCGGCGGGCTTCCTCAATGAATGGCCACAAATGGACGTTGTTGCCATGAATGTTGGCGGCCCAGGCGATGATGTACTTCGCATGCCGAAACTGTTCTGGCTCGGTGCCCATGTTCGCGCCGTAAACCGATTTCACGCCCGCAGCGCCCGCTTCCGAGCAGATGTTGCGGGCCAGCTGTGACGCCCCCAACCGATGGAAAAACCTCCGATCCATCGAGCCAAAGCCAAGTTTGCCTAGCGTCCCGCCGTATGAATAAGGAAGGATGGATTCGCTACCGAATTCGTCTGCGGCGTTCTTCACCCGCGAAGCAATCTCGTCGAGCGCTTCGTCCCAGGTAATTCGCTGAAAAACATCTGAAGTTGGAGGGACGGGCGTCCCCGCCCGTCCAGGACAGCCGAGGGCGGCCGTCCCCACGCGGGCATCGCCAAGTCCTTTCGGACCGATCCTCCGCATCGGGTACAGCACTCGATCCGGAGAATAGACGCGATCCAGATACTTCGCCACCTTGGCGCACAAGAATCCGCGTGTCACAGGATGCGCAGGATCGCCCTGTATCTTGATCGCCCTGCCTTGGTCCACGGTGATCAAGGCTCCGCAGGCATCAGGACAATCATGCGGACAGGCGGCATGTACCACTTGCTTCATATTTCCTGATTATAAGTTGTCTGCAAACCCGACTAATTGGGTTTAGCTGCTTCCAAGTATTTACCCAGCGAGATCTCAAAATACATCAGGTCGTGCCCAGAAGAATCACGCACGCCGGTCAGGTAAAAGTTTGCTCCCTGCAAAGGGCTCGGAAGATCGGAGATATCGAAAAACATGAAACCTGATTGGGAACCGCGCGGTTCAACTGCCTTGGCACGAAACAGAGCGCCTTGCACTTCATCACGCGACTTCGAATCCACGCCACCTTTCGCTTTTTTGGTAGGGAAGGGGACCGGATAGCGCGTCCCGGAAGCTTTGGGATGGGAAAGTCGCCGGAAGATGTCGTCCTCAGAAAGAGGACTGAGCTTTGTCCGGTCAGCGGTGACTAACTCCGCGTTCATCTCAGCGAGCTGCACCGGCTGCTCGGAGTCATTGGTGATCACGACCATGATGGGTAGCAGCCCGTTTTCGCGATAGTGAACGGTAAAAATCGCCGCCTTAGCCGGCGTGTCATAAGGATCAATCGCAACCGTGACGTTTTCGTTTCCATGGTGGTCGTGCGCAGGATAACTGAATGCCGGCTGCACCTTCGGCATGGAGAATTCCTTAGCGGCAAGGCAAAGGAGTGGCAGAGCGGCGATCGCGCCCGCAAGTATGAAGGGCGTCGTGGTTCGAAGCTTCATAGGCATCGCATTATAGGATGCCATGATCGATTTTGTTTGGTGCCTTCTCTTTAGCCGAAACGGTTTATCCGTGTTGATCCGTGAAAATCCGTGGCTGCTCTTGCGTTTGTTCGTTCGAACCAGTGCCACAGTTAGAATGTTCCTTCCGCAATGTACCTGATCTATAGCGCGCTATTGGCCGTAGGGCTCTTGGTGGCGACCCCCTATTGGCTGCTCGAAATGCTTCTCCATGGCAAGTACCGGAAAGGGCTGCTGCAGAGGCTCGGCCAGGTTCCTCAATCCGTGCGCAACCCGCATGGGCGGTCTATCTGGCTGCATGCGGTTTCCGTGGGCGAAGTGCTTGCGATAAGCGAGTTGGTTCGCAACCTCCGCGTGGAATTCCCCCACCATCGAATTCTAGTTTCAACAACCACGGACACGGGCCAGAACTTGGCCTCCAGGCGCTTTGGCGCAGAAAGCGTCTTTTACTTTCCGTTGGATTTTGCGTTCGCGATGCGGAAGTATTTCAGGGCGCTACAGCCGGAACTCGTGGTCGTCGCTGAAACCGAGTTCTGGCCGAACTTCCTGCGGCTTGCCCAGGAATCCGGCGTCCAGGTAGCGGTGGTGAACGCGCGAATCTCTGACAGATCTCTTCCCGGATACCGCCGGTGGAAGAGAATTCTTAGTCCCGTGTTGCGTAACGTCTCGGTCTTCGTAGCGCAAAGTTCTGCGGACGCCGGCCGACTGGTGGAAATCGGCGCTCCCGAAGATCGCGTGATAGTCGGAGGTAACCTCAAGTTCGACGCCGTCCTTCCGCCTGAACCGCCGGTTGTCGGGCAGCTCAAGTTGGCTCTTGCCAAATCGGAAGCAGGCCCGGTGCTGGTGTGCGGAAGCACAGTCGAGGGCGAAGAGCCTCTTCTCGCGGACGCGTTCAAAAAGGTTTTGGCGCAGTTTCCCTCCGCCGTAATGCTACTTGCACCGCGGCATCCGGAACGTTTCGCTCGCGTCGTAACGCTTTTGCAGGAGTCGAATGTGAAGTTCTGGTCTCGCACCCGGTGGTACGGTTCCCCACTGAACGGTGGCGTGTTACTGATTGATTCCATCGGCGAGTTGGCCAATCTTTATTCTCTTGGTGATCTCGCGATCGTGGGCGGCAGCTTTGTGCCCGTCGGCGGGCATAATATCCTGGAGCCGGCACAGCATGGAGTACCGATCATTGTCGGGCCGTACACTGAAAATTTCCGCGACATCGTCGAGCTATTCCGTTCCCACGATTCGGTTCGTGTGGTCAACGCAACCGATCTGCCTGAAGCCATTCTGAAGCTGTTCGCCGACCAGAACGAACGACAAGCTCTGGGTCGTCGTGGCCTCCAGATTCTGCAAGCACAACAGGGTGCCACCGCTATCACGCTGCAGAGACTAAAGGCACTTCTTCCGCCACGCGAACTGGAGGCGCACACCGATTGAATCCCTTGAGCGCACTTTATGGCGCTGGCGTAGCTGCTAAAAATCGGCTCTACGACGCTGGCATCCTGAAGGCACACAGGTTGGACGGTCCTGTAATCAGCGTGGGCAATTTGTCCATCGGAGGTTCTGGGAAGACTCCATTTGTGATTCTTCTGGGAACCCTCTTGCAGCACCGAGGCATTGCCTTTGACGTCCTTTCGCGAGGCTATGGCCGCAAAACCAGCGGTGTCTTCCAGGTTGATCCAAGCGGATCGTCTCAGCAATTTGGCGATGAGCCTCTTCTCATCGCTCGTCGCCTGAACTGTCCGGTAATCGTGGGCGAAAGCCGCTACCAGGCCGGACTCTTCGCCGAGAAGAAGGATGGGGCACGGCTGCACATACTCGACGACGGATTCCAGCATCGAGCCTTAGCCCGCGATTTCGATGTCGTGCTCTTGTCTGCGGAAGACGTTAACGATCGTCTGCTGCCTGCGGGGCGCCTGCGTGAACCAGTCTCGTCGCTGAACCACGCCGACGCGATCGTCGTCACGAGCGAGATGAATTTCAATCCGCCGCATGGGAAAACCGTTTGGCGACTTCGCCGTTCGGTTGAGGTGTCCGACCCTCCCCATCGCCCAATCGTCTTTTGCGGAATCGGCCGCCCACAAAAACTCATTGAACAGCTGCGAGCAGCCGGTGTTGAGCCAGCGGCCACAAGGTTCTATCGCGACCACCACGCCTATACCGCGGCGGATGTGGGCGAACTCTTGGCGCTTCGCCAGCAAACAGGTGCAACTGGATTCATCACCACCGAAAAAGATGCGATCAATCTTGGATCACAGATCGAAGGGTTAGGCACCGTAGCTATCGCCATTGTCCGCATGGAGCTGTCCGACCCCGCTGGTGCTTTGAATACTATTTTGCGCAGGATTGGCGACCGTAAGCCCTGCGCGTGAGAGAATTCGTCAGAACATGAGCAAGCCCCCAAGAGAAACCGATCGCCTGACCAAGATCGTGCAGGGCTTCCCACGCGTGACTGTGACCGTGCTCGGCGATATGGTCGCCGACGAATTCGTATTCGGCGAAATATCCCGCGTTTCTCGCGAGGCTCCCGTCCTCATTCTTCGACATCGCGAACGCACAGTTGTTCCCGGTGGCGGCGCCAACGCAGTCAACAATCTTGCGGACTTGGGCGTCAATGTTCTGCCGGTTGGAATCGTCGGCAACGATGAGCCCGGCCGATTGCTGCTGAGAAGCTTTCGTCATAAGCGGATTCCTGTCACCGGGATCTTGCGCGATAAGAACTATGCCACCGTCACCAAAACGCGCATCCTCGCTGGCATGCCGCACACATGGAGACAACAGGTAGTGCGACTAGATCGTGAACCGGACACGGAACTTGCACTTCACGCCCGCCGCGAATTGGCACTGGCGGCAAAACAGTATCTCCGCGCTTCAGACACGCTGCTGGTTTCGGACTATGGCTACGGCGCGGCCAGCCCGGAGATCGTCGCTGCAGCTAAAGACAAGTCGGCCGTCCCCGTCGTGCTCGATTCCCGCCACCGGATGTTGGAATTTTCCGGAATCACGGCCGCAACTCCCAACGAACCCGAGGTCGAAGAGGCGCTTCGCGTGCCGATTCGCGATTGGGACACGTTGTGCTTCGCGGGCGCGCAAATCATCTCGCGAATGAAGTTGCAGTCGCTGATCATTACCCGGGGGCATGATGGCATGGCGGCATTTTCCGGTAAGCATAAGCCGGTGGATATCCCAATTTTTGGCGGCGACCAGGTCACGGACGTGACCGGCGCTGGAGATACAGTGATCGCCACATTCACGGCGGCGCTCGCCGCAGGAGCAACAGCCGAGGAGGCGGCGCATCTGGCGAATTATGCCGGCGGAATTGTTGTGATGAAACGTGGCACGGCTACGCTCACGCAACAAGAGCTGCTTGATGCAATACAAACTGCGCCGCCACAGACGAGATCGCACTGAGTGTGACTGGGTAAAGCAGGCATAATTCTCTCTGCGATCTCCGCGGCTTTTCTCTCTGGCCTCTGCGGTTAAAACCTTTTCGCCGCAAGGACGCAAAGCGAAAGCCACAAAGGAGACAAAGACGAATTGGCTCGAAATAAGATTCTCGATCGCGGCCAGTTGAAGTCTCAGGTGGCCGAATGGCGTGCCGCCGGCGACAAGATCACGCTCGCTAACGGCTGCTTCGATCTGCTCCATGTCGGACACGTGCGCTATCTTCACGCCGCCAAAGAGTTGGGAGGGCGATTGTTGGTCGCCATCAACTCGGACGAATCCGTCCGCGCTCTCAAAGGCAATGGACGGCCACTCATGCCGGACCATGAGCGGGCAGAGATTCTTGCAGCCTTGTCGGACGTTGATGCAGTGGTGATCTTTCCAGAAGCTGATGTCCGCGCACTGGTCCGCGAGATTCGCCCAGATATTCATGCCAAGGGCACCGACTACACCGCCGAAAGTGTTCCCGAGCGAGACACAGTCATCGAGAGCGGTGGTCGTGTCGAGATTGTCGGCGATCCCAAGGACCATTCTGCTACTGACATCATTCATCGTCGTTTGGAGAAACGCCGCTCGTGAGCTCAGCCGCTCTCCCGCCCAGAAGCCTGCTCGTCGTACGCCTCGGGGCCATGGGCGACGTAATCCACACAATTCCGGCTGTGTCCGCTTTACGCGATGTATTTCCGGACACATGCATCGGCTGGGTCATCGAACAAAGATGGGCTGAATTACTTTGCGCGAAAGATGCTGCACGCTCGGGTCCGCGAAACCCTTCGCGTCCTCTGGCTGACTCCGTTCACGTTGTTGACACTAAGACGTGGCGCAAATCACTGCTATCAGTTGAGACTCTTCACCAAGTCGCAGCCGCTCGGCGTGAGGTCCGGAACCAACATTATGAAGTTGCAATCGACTTTCAGGGCGCACTGAAGTCAGCGGTCATTGCACGTTCGGCAGGAGCACAGACAGTTATCGGCATGCAGCATCCACGCGAGAGGCCATCGCGCATGTACTACACAAAACTGGCAGCAATAAGGGGAGCTCACGTCATAGAGCAGTACCAAGCTTTGACTGAGGCAGTCGCGGGAAAATCGCTCGCGCAGTGTCCAGCTCAGTTCCCACACGACGATCGAAATGAGGCCAGCGTTGCAAGGCTGATCGCACCCGGTGAGCAGTTCGTTGTGATCAATCCCGGAGCGGGATGGGGCGCGAAGCAATGGCCTGCAAGAAACTACGGCGAAGTGGCAAAAGCGCTGTCCGCGGCTGGCCTGACTCCTTTAATCAATTTCGGGCCAGGCGAAGAACAACTCGCCAATATTGTGGAGAAAGCAAGCCACGGCACCGCACAGCGTATTTCTTGCTCCATTGGGGAACTCATAGCACTCACGCGTCGCGCGCGCCTCTTCATCGGCGGAGATACGGGCCCGTTGCATCTGGCTGCCGCGTTGCAGGTCCCAGTGCTGGCAATCTTCGGACCTACCGACCCGGTGCGCAACGGCCCACATGGCACAAGAAGTATCGTGCTGCGGAATGCGGCGAGCCGGAGTTCGCTCTCGCACACCAGCGAACCGGATCCTGGTTTGCTCAAAATCACACCCGATGAGGTGATCACTGCTGCGCGAGCTTTGCTGGAGGACTCTGCTGCCTAGTTGGAGCAAAATCGCACGTCGAATCCGTGTGCCGTTGGGCTTTGTTACGGCTGCGGCATATCTATTGCTCGCGCGCCCCGTGAAACTCTCGATTCTGATCGGCGACTTTGTGGTCATAGCAGGGCTAGTGATACGAGCCCTGGCATCGGGGCACGTCCGGAAAAATGAAGTGCTTACCACGACTGGCCCGTACGCTTACACTCGCAACCCGCTTTACTTCGGAAGTCTCGTCCTCGCCGCCGGATTCGTAATCGCCTCCCGCAGCTGGTGGATGGCGTCGCTCGTCCTTGTCATGTTCTTCACGATCTACCTGCCAGTGATCAGGTCCGAAGAAGACTTCCTCAGGGCTCGGTTTTCCGAATTCGGCGAGTACGAACGTAACGTGCCCGTACTATTTCCTCGCTTCACTCCCTATCAAAGCAGCTCAAACTCCTTCCATTGGCATCTGTACTGGAAGCACCGGGAGTACAACGCTGCCCTCGGCGCCGCAGTCCTGATCGCAATTCTCATTATCAAGGCACATTGGTTCGGAACATGAGTACAAGGCTCGTTCCTACGGTGATCGCCAGTCTGGCGTGCGCATTCGGCGTCTTGGCCCAGGTGCAGATGGCCTCTCTTGGCAACGCGAACTCGTCACACATTCTTCCACCCTCGGCTTATCGGTTTCCTAGCGGCGAAAAACTGACTTACTCTGTACAGTGGCACATGCTAAACGCAGGCGTCGTTGCAATTCTTATGCAGCGCTCAGGCTCAAGGGCGCACCTGACTTCTACCGCGGTGTCGTCTGGTTTCGCCAACAAGCTCTTTCACGTTCATGACATATTCGATGCCGATATTGACCCACGCTCTTTCTGCACGCAGCAGATTTCGAAGCACAACGAAGAGGGTTCGAGGCGGCTCGAACGGAACATCTATTTTGACTATCCGCATGCCAAAAGCCTGGTAGATGATAAAGACCTGAGAACCGGCAAACAGAAGCACTCTGAGTTCGATATCCCAGCTTGCGTCTCTGATGTGGTCAGCGGATTTTTCTATGCCCGCTCACTGCCGTTACAGCTCGGCTTCTCGCAGGTTTTTCCGGTCAATGACGGCGGCAAAACAACCGATGTCCGCATTAACGTCGAGGCCCGCGAGAATGTCAAAGGTCCTCTGGGGGAATTCCAAACCCTGCGGGTGAAGGCCGAACCTATATCGGGCCCTATGGCGGGCAAAGGAGAAATCTGGGTTTGGCTTACAGATGATGCCAGGCGCGTGCCGGTGCAGATGAAATCCAAACTCGGATTCGCAGCGCTAATGTTTCAGCTGCAAAAGTTGGAAGACGCTGCGTCGAAGTAAGGTCGTCGCTTGTCGAACACTCTCAAAAATGTGGGGACAGCCGCCCTCGGCTGTCCATCGAGCGGCATGCACCGACGTCCGGATGGTGAAAGCGTTATCGCGCAACGACCCGACAGCCGAAGCGGCTGTCGCTACACTTCAGAATTATTTTCCGGCAGACTGTATCTCTACTTCTCCTCGAGCGTGCTTGAGTTCCGCGCGATCAGATTTGGATCCCTCACAGTTCTTTACTAACTGCGAGTAATATTCTTTCGCTTTAGCACCGTTGCCGACTTGCTCGGCCGCCTGTGCCGCACCGTAAAGCGCGTTGAATCGCCCGGGGTTAGATTTCAGCGTAGCCTCGTACTCAGGGAAAGCCTCAGAGGGAAGCTTTGCTTCGAGCAGCATGTCGGCGATCATCTCGTGGATTGGAATGCCTTCGCTAGCTTCTGCCTCACCAGGAGCTTTGTCGGCTAAAGGCCGCAAGGCGGAAACGGCTTCATCGTGATGACCTTCCGCGTAGGCTAGCCACGCTCTCGCGATCGTCAGTTCATTTGAAACCGCGTCGTACGTCCAGCCCTCTTTCTTTTTTCCCGGCTCGAGCTTCTTCTGGATAGCTTCCAATTGCGCAATTTCTTTCTTGTTCTGCTCGGTATTGCCGCTTCTCGCCGCGCCAATGGCCCGAGCCATATACGCGAAAGAACGATTCCCGTCGGTTGTGCCTTCGACCGGCGAGAGCTGGGCGGCATCGCTCCAGTGATGCAGCTCGAGCGCATGGGAAACTTGAAAGTCGCTGAGCGCAGCCAGATGGGGATCGAATCCCATGCCATACATGTCGTGCATTGTCGGCATCGCCTTCACTTCGTCAATGATCTTTTGTGCATCCTCTTCGCGGCCCGTTTGCAGATAGGCATAGACAAGATAATCCATAGCATGGAACTGATGGCCTTCGCCGCCCATGTGCATCGCGGCTTCCTTCTGGGTGGCTTCGATCGACCGGACGTTGGAATCAATGTCGTCCTGCCACAAGCCGAGCCGGGCAAAAATGTGCGCCGGCATGTGCAAAGCGTGCGGAGCTGCGGGTGCGATTTGCGCGTAACGGCGCGCTGCCGGCAAGCCGAGTTTCGCCATGTCTGGCTTGTCGTAGGTGTGGATCAAGTAGTGAGCTATGCCGGGATGGTTCGCCTCCTCGGCAAAAAGCTTCTCGAGAACCACTGCGGCTTTCTTGCGATTCTTGTCGGTCTTGTCGTCGTCAGATGCCAAAAGGCTTAACGCGTAGAATGCAGCGGCTTCGTGATCGTCAGGACTGCGCTGCGTTACCTTTTCCATTGCGTTCGAATACGCGGTGACGCGTTTTTCATAGGGCCGCTTAGGGTGCTGATAAAAAGCCGCAAGAGCCTTGATGTAGTCCTTCTCCCGCGCCGTCGCCTGCATGTGCTCTGCGTGTTTCAGCTGTTCGCCGCCGCGCTGCAGCACCGCCAGTTCCGGACGGTTCCAAAGCTGGTGCCACAGACTCATGGCCAGACCCCAATGCGCGATCGCACACTGCGGGTCGTCCTTCTCGATCTGTTCGAATTCTTTCTCCGCTTCCTCATACCAAAACGAATGCAGCATTGCTACCCCGCGCTCGACGGGCTTCTGCATCGCAGCCGAACAGGAGGAAGGGAAGTGGACAGTCCCGAGCTGCGTCTCGGTCAGGTCTTCATGGTGATGGCCTTCATCATCTGCTGTGAGATAAGACGGGACCGCGATCGCAAGCGCAATTGCAATCGCGAAGAGGAAGATTTTCATGGAAGCACCGCCGGAATCAGAGTCTATTTGGCTGGACGCAGGCTAGTCAAAAATGGGTGTGCGGCTCCTCCGCTCACGTAGGGGCGGGTGCCCCCACCCGCCCTGCCGAGCTGCGCTCGGCGAATCGTTGGTAGCAAGGCTCGCGCCGCCCAGACGATCGCGTCCGGGCCTACGTGTGAGCATTGAGACTGCGGACGGTGTCCAGTATCAAGTTCCAGCCCAAGATGACTACGGGGCTTTCGTATTAACACCGATAGCCCTTACCTGCTCCCCACCAACCCCTTCACCGACTCAATCAACTTCGCAGAATCGTATCCAACGCCGTCTTTAAAGACGAGCTCAACATTCTCGATATCTTCGATCTTCTGCGACGGATCGCCTTTGATCACAACCATATCAGCCTGCTTGCCCGGAGCGATTGTGCCGATCTTGTCGGTCTCGCCGAGATATTTCGCGCCGTTGAAAGTTGCAATGTGGATGGCTTCGAGCGGTGTGAATCCGGCTTCGACGAGCAGTTCGAGTTCCCGCTGATCGCCGAATCCGGCAACGATTCCGCCCATGCCCGTGGGATCGAGCCCGGCAAGAAGCAAGCCGCCCTCTTTCACGAACGCGCGTTCGAACTCCATCTCCTTTTTGAATGCAGCTGGCCACGGAGACACATCCGTGCCGTAGTGTTTGCGAATGACCGACTGATCAGTTGTGCGAAGTTTGCTGGCGAGGACGGCGCTGCGGGCTTCCGCAGTCAACACGTCGAGCACACGTTTTTGCATGGAGGGACGCCCGGGCACATCCATCTCGAACACAGGCAACGTAGAGGTCAATGCCACGTGGCGCTGCACGAGATCAACGATCATGTCGTGAACCGGGCCGGATTGCACATCCATCTTGCCGTAGCGGACAGCTTCGTCCGCAATGTCCGGACACTGGTCTGGTTTCTTCTCCGGAAAGAACTCAGTATCCACCAGTAGGCCATGCTCGAGATCGTCAATTCCCAACTCCGCAGCTTGACGAAATCCGATCGAGCACAAATGTCCGGTGACTTTTGCTCCTCGTTTGTGAGCAGCCTTGATCGCCGCAGAAAGTTCATCCGCCGTAATGAAGTTGTAGATTTTGAAATTGTCCGCGCCTTCATCAATCCAGAAATTGACCGTTTTGGTCGCGTCGTCGGGACCCGTCAGCTTGTGCGCCTGCAAAACCCAACTACCTTTGCCTTCTATGTAAGGTCCGGTTGGGTGAATCTTTGGCCCCGGAGTTTGCCCTGAATCAATGTCCTGCTTGAGTTGCAGATCGGTATAAGGCTCGAGAGAACCCGTGGTGCGGATCGTGGTCACCCCTCCCGCAAGATAGAGCCGCGGAAAGCTGTACGCCATCTCGCCATAGACTCCATTGCCCATGGGATAAAACATGTGGTCATGCATGCCGACGAGTCCGGGGATGACGCTATAGCCTTGGAGGTCGAGAACCTTGGCGCCTGCGGGCGGATTAGCTTCGGTGGCGGGGCCGACAGATTGAATCTTTCCATTCGCAAGCACGACGGTTTGGTCGTCTATCGCTGCGGCACCCGTGCCGTCAATGACGCGCACATGCTCCAGTGCAATTACCGGCGCGTCTACTTTGACGAACTCTTTGACCTCCGGCGACAGGTTTTGTGCAATTGCACCCGCGCGCCACAACATCACCACTGCGACTATCACAGTCTTTTCCATCAATTTCTCCCTGGAGCGCCTGGGGATTGTAACTCAGTGGCGCAGAATCCATCGTAAATGCGCCGTTTTATCATGCGATATCGCCCAAACCTCTGAAACTAAACGTCTCTTCTTGCCATCTAATCTATTGACGGCGGGGAGTCAGGGCGAAGTGTCGGGATCCCCAATGAGGGCGAGGCAAAACCTGAAATGAGGTAGTCGGCTTCTCAACCTTTCGCAGCAACGCGTGGAGGAATGGGAAACTGAGTGGTTCAAGCTAACGGCTAAGAGCTCAAAGCCGGCATCTAAAGCTCACAGCCTGCGGCTCATTTCTGGTAACATTGTAAGGTTTGTGCCGGCGCTCAGCTCGCCATCGCACGTTCCCACCGTTAATTAAGGACATCTCACTGTCGCTCAACTGGATTGCTCAACGAATCCGGCCGAACGACGCAGAAGAGGAAAATCCGTCTTGGCTCTCGAAGACAAGTTTGACGACATAAAAAAGCTGATCGATACAGGCAAGGAAAAGGGATATCTGACGTATGACCAGGTCAATGACCTCATACCGCAGGATGTGCAAAGTCCCGACGACCTGGAAGATCTGCTAACCACCATCGGTACGCAAGGAATTGATGTACTGGAGGGCCCAAAACTGCCCTCCGCCGCTCTCGACCGCGAAGATGCAGAAGAGCTTGGGGAGGATGTTGAACTCGACCTCACTCCCGGAGCAATGGAAAAAACCAATGATCCCGTCCGCATGTACTTGCGCGAGATGGGAACTGTTCCCCTCCTGACCCGCGAAGGCGAAGTTGAAATCGCGAAACGGATTGAGCGTGGACAGAACCGCGTGCTCAAGGCGCTTTCGCGATCGCCAATCGTGATTCGCGAACTGCTCGCCATGGGCGAGGATCTCAAGAAGGGCGTTCGCTCGATCAAGGAAGTGGTTACCTTCGATGAAGAAGAGATCACCGACGAAATCGTGCAGGCGCGTCTGAACGAGTTCACCGGGAAAATCGACGAACTTGCCAAGGCTTACAAAAAAGCCATGCAGGTGCAGGAGCAGTTCGCCGAAGTTTCACAGAAGAAAAATCCCAGGCCATATCGGCGGCTGCACAACAAGCTGGCGCGCGCCGTGGTCGGGGTGTCGCAGGCGGTGCGCGAGCTTGGCTTTACGAATCTCGAGCGCAAACGGCTTATCGAGCGGCTGAATAAAACGGTTGACACCATGCGTTCGCTCGACCGTCAGTGCCAGAATCTCGAAAAAAAAGCCGATGCCACACGCAGCGATGAGCAACGCAAGGAATACAGGCGGCAGGCGCGGCTTGTAAACGCAGAACTCGAAAAACTCGAGCAGGAAGTCGGCGTCGCATTCCAGGAACTGAAGCGCACTCAGCGTGAGCTCATCCAGGGCGACATGGACGCCGAGCAGGCCAAGCGCGAGTTGATCGAGGCCAACCTGCGGCTGGTCGTTTCAATTGCCAAGAAATATACCAATCGCGGATTGCAGTTCCTCGACCTGATTCAGGAAGGCAACATCGGCCTGATGAAGGCGGTGGATAAATTCGAATACCGCCGCGGGTATAAGTTTTCAACTTATGCCACGTGGTGGATTCGGCAGGCAATTACTCGTGCAATTGCTGATCAGGCGCGTACGATTCGTATCCCGGTGCACATGATCGAAACGATCAACAAGCTGATCCGCACCTCGCGGCAGCTGGTGCAGGAACTGGGACGCGAACCGACGTCAGAGGAAATCGCCAAGCGCATGGACATTCCGGTGGCCAAAGTACGCAAGGTGCTGAAGATTGCTCAGGAGCCGATCTCTCTCGAAACCCCAATCGGCGAAGAGGAAGATTCGCATCTTGGCGACTTCATAGAAGACCGCGCCGTGGTCTCGCCCGCCGAGGCGGTGATCAACGTCAACCTGAAAGACCAGACTTCGCACGTGCTTCGCACCCTGACGCCGCGCGAGGAAAAGGTCATCAAAATGCGCTTCGGTCTCGAAGACGGTAGCGAGCACACTTTGGAAGAAGTCGGCCAATCGTTCGCAGTCACTCGCGAACGCATCCGGCAAATCGAGGCTAAGGCGCTGCGGAAACTGCGGCATCCGTCCAGATCGCGGAAGTTGCGGGCGTTTTTGGATGGGGTGAGAGACTAGCGAGCTTTCATCTGTGCAGAATTAAGGGTGCGCGAAAGCGCGCCCTTCTTATTCCTTACTGCTCCCCGGTCTTCGCCGAGGCCCCAGCACCAGGTAAGATTCATCATCCTCTTCGATGAACTGTTTCACCGTTGGTGCGGCCGCTCGCAAAAGGCTCTCAATTTCTTTGCTGCTGCAATTCTCGACGCGAAGCCAGATGAATTTCGGCGGATGCCCATGCAGCACGCTTCTATCCTGAAAGTCCGAGTCCTTAGAAACAATCGTCAACCCGCGGTCTTTAGCGTATTGCCAAATTGTCGAATCGTCTGCGCTTGCAAGTCCGCATTCACGAACATGAGCGGAGTCCGAATATAGATCTGCGAGGGCTCGCGGCAGGCGAGGAGGAAGGTTCTCATCAAAGAGCAGCTTCACGCGTTTGAGATTTCCGCCTTGCGGTCGCGATCAGCGGCATATGCCAGGCAGGCGAGTATGTCCTCTCCTGTGAGATCAGGAAACTCACGCAAAATCTCGGAGTGACTCATTCCGCTGGCCAGATACTCCAAAACGTCATATACCGTAATTCGCAGTCCTCGAATGCACGGCTTCCCGCCGCGCTTACCGGGTTCAATCGTAATGATGTCCGAGTAGCTCATAGCACCACGTTATTGGAGAAGTGAATGCAGGGCAATTGGAATCCCTGTTTCCGGCTTGAAGACGGCAGCGAGCACGCCTTTTATTTTTTGCCCGAGTAAGAGCCAGATTGAGGATTGACCGCGCGATCCATCGAAGAATGAGAAGCTTACGGCCACATTCGCCTCCTCAACCTCATTTATTTTACTAAATAGCTTTGTGATAAAATAAAACACTTTGAGTTCTTTTGGCAGAACCATTTAATGAAATAATGAAACCATGGTGGCAAGCAGTATTATGCGATCAGGCCAATACGTAAAACAAGCGACCGGATATAGCGCGTTTATTCCGGCGCCACTTCCACCCGCCCCGCCGATTGCGATCGATGCCGACTTAACCAACCTTCTTTCCGCCGCCGATCGCTCCCTGGGCCGATTGGATGGAATGGCCAGCGTGATTCCGAACCCGGATTTATTTGTAGCGATGTATGTACGGCAGGAGGCCGTCCTCAGCTCACAGATCGAAGGGACCCAGAGCACGCTAGAAGATGTATTGCAATTCGAAATCGATGAAAACGGACGAGAACTACCGAAAGACGTAGAAGAGGTCGTCAATTATGTGCGAGCGATGAACTATGGGCTGACGCGGCTTAAGGAACTGCCGCTGAGCCTCCGACTCATACGCGAGATCCACGCGGAATTGCTGAAAGATGTTCGGGGTGCGAATCGCACGCGTGGAGAATTCCGGCGAAGCCAAAACTGGATCGGTCCCCAAAACAGTACGCTCACCAGCGCCACATTCGTTCCACCGCCGGTGCCGGAGATGCATCAGGCGTTGAACGATCTCGAGAAATTCTTGCACGCAGAGGACTCTTTCCCGGCGCTACTTCACTGTGCACTGGCTCACGCACAATTTGAAACCATCCACCCTTTTTTGGACGGCAATGGCCGTGTAGGAAGGTTGCTGATTACGTTTCTGCTTTGCCAGCGGAATGTGCTCCATCGCCCGCTGCTTTACCTAAGCCACTTTCTGCGCGCGAATCGCGCCGAATACTACGATCGCCTGATGGCTATCCGTAACCGCAGTGATTGGGAAGGATGGCTGAAGTTCTTCATTCGTGGAGTCGATCAAGTCAGCTGCGAGGCGATCGATACGGCCAAAGCCATTTTGCGAATTCGCGACGAACACCGCGAAATCATTGGCGCCGCCATGGGAGGAAATGCTTTTGCCATGCCATTGCTCGACTACCTGTTTGAGCAGCCGTTGGTAACGATTTCGACTGTGGGAAAAAGACTGAAGTGCGTTTACGTAACAGCCAGCAAGTTGGTAGAGCATTTTGTCCGGCTTGGGTTATTGAAAGAAATCACCGGGCAGCGCCGCAATCGTCGCTATCGCTATGAGGCATACCTGGCTCTGTTCCGATCGGGAGGCCCGGGAACATAAGGGGACTGACGCCGCGCGAAGAAGTTGGCCGGTCGTTCGCTGTAACCCGCGAACGCATGCGGCAAATCGAGGCCAAAGGCGCTGCGGAAGCTGCGGCATCCGTCCCGGTCGCGGAAGTTAAGGGCGTTTCTGGATGGGGTTAGGGACTAGGAAAGTCAGAAGCAAGCAGTCAATTATGCAGGATTAAAGGCGCGCGAAAGCGCGCCCTTTTTATTGCACCGTCACTGTCGGACTGACGCGCGGCTGTTTTAACGTACCCAATTCTCCACTCGAAGGTGCTTCACTCGGGAAAACTCCTTTTCATTATCGGTTACAACTGTGTACCCAAGAGTCAGCGCCTGGGCCGCGATAAGCAGGTCATTAGCGCCGATGGGCTTGCCAGCGCGCTCGAGCTGCGCACGAATGGAGCCGTACGAAACATCGGCTGGTTTCTCGAGCGGTAGAATCTCAAGCGCGCCCAGTACGGCTTCAAGCTGTGCGGACAAACGTGGCGATTGCTTCTTTTCGGCGCCGTAACGTAATTCTGCAGCAACAACGATGCTCGTGCAGACCTTGGTTTCGCCAACCTTGAGGACCTGTTCCGCTACTTTTCCCTGGGGCTTGCGAACGAGGTCAGAAACCGTGTTCGTATCGAGAAGATAGCGCATCAGAGATCTACCGGATCCGCGGGGAGATCAGGGATACGGGGAAAGTTCTCCCGGAGTGGCTTAAGACCGGCCAGAACGGCCCGCAGGGATTTTGCAGGCACAGGTTCAATGATCAGGCGCTCACCTTCTTTGCGCATGATGGCTTCTTGTACCGGAAGCTCAAATTCACGGGGGATGCGCACGGCCTGGTTGCGTCCATTCCGAAAGACTCGCACATGACGTTCGGAACTCGGGCCCTTCTTTAGCATATGCTAAGCATATGCTACGGGCATTCCGGTGTCCAGGGGGAAGTTCTTTTTGGCGTTGTTGCAGCAAAACCTAAAAGCTGGGAGCGCATCTATGCCCTACTTCTTTCTCGTCGAAACGTATGCCACGGAGCGGCTAAAGGTGCTCAGCGTGTGGAGCGAGTTCCGCGACGACGACTTGCCCATGCGACCTGATCCGACCGACACTCGCGGCCGGAGTGTGCGTGAACATATGGTTCACCAGTGCGTGAGCGAGAACCTATGGTTTCTTAACATGCTCGGTATTGACGCGGGAGCGCCTCCGCTGCCGCAGCAGGAAACACGATTTGAGTTCATTCGGCGCTACGCCGAAGACAGCGGCAGACGTCTTGCCGCGCTGAGAGAAAAAGACGATGCCTGGTGGGAAGAGGAGGCGAACTTCTTCGATGTGCGGCGTTCACGTGCCTGGATCATGACACGGCGACTGTGTCACACCTCGCATCATCGCGGCCAGCAGATGGCCATGTTGCGCATGCTCGGACGCCCTCTGCACAGCAACTACGGTCCCACGGCAGACACCGGCGGCCTCATGCAACAGCACGCGCCTACTATCTATGCTTATCCCGATTTAGAAGCTCTGCTCGACGGAGAAGCTTCTGGAGGTCGGAAAGCTGCTCTGCCCGGAGCGGGGGAAAAGCCGGTTACGGAGAGGGCGTAGTCCTTTGATGAGTGACCGGGTCAGATGCGCTTTGGCCTCGAACACGGCAGCGAGCACACGCTGGAAGAAGTGGTCCAGAGCTTCGCCGTTACCGGTAGACGCATCTGCCGAATCGAAGTCAAGGTGCTGCGGAAGTTGCGTCATCCGTCGAGATCGCGGAAGGTGAGGGCATTTCTAGACGGGGTTGAGGGACTGGTCAGAAGTTAGATTGCGGGGATGAGGGTGCGAGCGATCGCGCCCTTTTCTGTTGTTTTTGTCAAGGCCGTTTCTGCTCCCAGAGCTGCCAAAGGCCTACCAATCCGATTACATTCCGAACCATTGTGACTAGGTTGATTAGGACATATACGAGCGCAAAAGTGTCGAGGTACAACACATACCTAGAATCGGAGCAACCAGCCAGCATCACCATCATGAATGCAAACGAGGAGACGAAGATGGGGGCAGCGAGTGCGGTTGTGTAAGGCAGCGCCTCGCCTTTCTGACGCAACCATCGACCGAATTCTGTAGCAAGCATTCCAAGGAGAACAGCCCATACAGCCGCGGTGATTCCGAGGAGGACTCCTAGTCCAAGCAAGAGATCGGACCGAACGCCACATAGGGCAGCATGAATCCGGTCGCCTTGAAGAACCCGAAAAAGGAGGAACGTTATGAGAGCTGCAAGCAAGAGCTCCCCGGCATATTCCCAAACGGCAAGGATCTTATCTCCACGCAGCGCTTGATGGTTGCCTTTCAGCGTTCACTCTCCTTGGCGGCAGAAGAATCTGGAGGGGTTGGTGCTTCGGCGAGGCGATCAACTTCTTCAAGTATGGACGCAATTGCTGCCCTAGTCTCCTTCGCCTTTGCATTGGCAGCCATTCCTCGTACGAAATCCTTGAGCCCGTCAATACGTCCGCGAATAGCCTTCCCGCCTGTCCGAATGCTCTGTAGCTTGTTCCCTCGGTAGCCGGTCAGGATGACGTCGCCTTCCTTGTAACCTGCCTGTGCCATTGCGGCCGTAGCGAATGGAAGGTTCTCCTCCGACTTTGACAGTCCGCGAGGGTTCTTCATATCTTGTGTGTACTCGCGGATCGCGCCAGATTGCAGATCTCTACGAAGCCGTTCAGTGCGGCGGTCGAGTTCGGGATTAGGAATCCTCAGTCGCACACGCAACCGGGTTAACCTCTCAAATGATCGGAACGCCGTGAGAACCTCATCCTCTCTTGGAACCGGTTCGAGACGTAATGAAGACTGAAATTCTAATGAGTGTGCAGCCGCGTCAAGAATGTCATGCAAGGAAGATCGCCATTGCGACGTTGCCATGACCATGCTGTTGTACTCGACGGCCACGATGTGGCGCATTAGGTTGAAGAACATGTGCATCGTTTCCGCATACGGAGGTGAGATTTGCGAGAGCGCATCTTCGATGCTTGAATCGGTGACCGTCTGACCCGTCTGGGTGATTACCGACCGCGCAAAAGTTGCCCCGGCAACCGGCGTCCTGTCGTTTCCCTCGAATTCGTAGGTGGTGAACTCGCGCAGGCTCCACTTGAACGTGCCCCGGCGAGATTCGGTTGTGCGATCGAAACGGCTATCTGTCGAGGTGGAGATCACTCTGAGTATCTCGGAATCGTTACGAATCGGAGCCAGGAAAGGGAGCATCCCCTCTTCATCCACAATGTTCAAGCGATATATCTCAAAATAGAACGGGCGATCGGGCATAAGCTTATGCCTTTCATTGCAGTTGTTCGGGGAAGGTGACTAATTTCAAGGGTTAGCTGGGTTTTGTCAAGTTTGACGAGCTTGGCGAGGGCGAATTCTCCGGACTGAAACCGTTCCGTTTTGTAGTTGCTTCGCCTCTACAATCGCCCTAAACTGTTTGCAACCTTCCCCATAAAAGTTAGTGCGCTTACTTTCGGCAAATGCGCCGAAATGGCATTGGAGGCTTTTGTGGCTACGATCACGCGTGCGGCTGCTCTGGTTCGGCAAGGTTCTCTTAAGCTCTATGCGACCTCAATAAAAATCGCCGACTTGAACCTTCCAAATTTTTACACTATCAACAGACTCGATCCAGAGGAAGAAGGGCCGGGCTACCAGCGGATACTTAATCAGGGTCGAGCCAAGAAGTTGGCCGAATATCTTCTGGACGGCCAAATCGAGCACGATACATTCCTGCCGACTTCGATCTTTTTGGCCACTAACAAGGACGTTCCTTTCGATGCGTCCGCGAATACGATCACCTTTGATGTGGCGCAAGTTGGTCCTTTCAACGTTGTTGACGGCCAGCATCGGATTGCGGGTTTGATCTTGGCTGCCGCGAAGAATTCTGACCTCATGAACTTCGAAATCCCAGTCAATATTGCAGTCGGCCTTGATGACATCAGTCAGATGTGCCACTTCCTCATCGTAAACACTACGCAACGGTCTGTGGACAAAGCTGTGGAGCAGCAGATCGTAGCTCGCTTGACACGAATGGTGAATCTCGAGGAGATGCCCACCATACCTCGCTGGATCCGGCGCCAAGTGGAAAAAGGAGAGGACGCTCGCGCGTTAGGTGTGGCGAATTACCTAAATACAGACGTTAGTTCTCCATGGCTCGGCAAGATAAGAATGGCAAACGACGAGGATGGCGCGGCTGCCACCATCAATCAGAAGAGCTTCGTTACTTCATTGAAGAAATACATCTTTTCGTCAAACAACCCGCTATCTAATCCAGAGTGGGATGCAACGAGACCCAAGATCCTCTCAAATTATTGGAAGGCTATCGTGGAATTGCTGGTTGACGAAGGATCGGAAAAGCCTTCCGTTATCTTCAAGACTATTGGGGTCGATCTCTTCCACATCGTTTCGGCAACAATATTTATGCATTTGGCGAATCAACAAGACTTCAAGAAAGAGACGATCAAGGGACTCCTTGTTCGAGGCTTCGACAACTTGACCGGCGACAATGTTGGCATCGCAGATAAGGAGTGGTGGCAGCGAGGTGGTGTCGCTTCGGGACTGAATACGGCAGCCGTGCGCAAGCTCGCGATGGCCCTTAATCACGCAATCAACGTGCAGAACAATCTCGGCACAGTTGCACTTTGAAGATCGAACAACTCTTTCCGATTCCAGATCGCCGTACGCAATTCGCTTGGTCGCACCATGTCGTTGTCCCAAGCGAGCCTGGCTGTTATGCGCTAGCGACGTACAGTCGTGACGTGCTCTATGTGGGGTTGGCCTCACGAAGCATCCGCGACCGAATGGGCGTGCATCTTGATACTGAAGAAAAGCGTAAACGCGGAAATATGGGCGTGCCGTTCTGGTTCGTTTATCTCGTGTGTGCTTCCGAAGAAGTAAATCGCTTGGAACGCGGCTGGATGAATCAAGCTATCCTCACGGACGGAGATACTCCTGCCTTAAACAAAGTTTATAGTCCCCTCTGAGGAGCTACCCTCAGCGCCTAAAGGCGCGATTTAATTTGATCTTCTTCGGCACGGCTTAAAAGCCGTGCCCTGACACGAAACGAGTGAAGCGAATCCCCACTTCTCGCAAAATCGGCGAGAAATGGGGCACCCTGGCGAGAGCGGGCGGGGTGCTTAGGCTTCCAGTTTTTCGCGGGCGAGGGCCTCTTCGATTCCAGCTGTTCGCGGGCGAGGGCGCCCGCGCCACACGAGCTTAATTCCCGTTTTGGGCGTGCTCCGTCACTTTTGTGGGAATTTGCTTGCTTCTGGCTTTCCGGAAAGTTCCAATTAAGAGATAAGGCGGCGTCCGCAATTTTTGGATCGCCGCCTGAGTTTATTTGGCCAATGAAGGCGCGCACCCCAGGCGCTGAAGCACGGTTATCCAATGGCTTGGTGGCACCCTTGGACTTCGCTCAGGGCAGGCTACGAACTCGTGCCCTTCCCGATTCTTTACAAAGCTGTCGGACAGGAGTGTCCGACCCTTCGGCTTCGCTCAGGGCAGGCTCCACACGGGCGGGGTGGGTGCTGACGGCGGTGGTGGCTCAGGCGAAACTCAAGGTCCCTCGACTTCGCTCGGGATGACAGAGTTGGGTGGGTGCGGGCGAATGCGCGGGGTCAAAGGTGGACAGGAGTGTCCGACCCTTCGACAAGCTCAGGGCAGGCACCACACGAGAACTGGAGTTGGCGGAAGATGGAAAAGCAGAAGCCAGAAATTATCCGGGACAACAAAAAGCGGGGTGAGTGGGCGGAGTCGGTGTTTGTTGCGCGGGCGGCGGAGAACGGGTTGGAGATAAGCAAGCCGATCGGTGAGTCGGGAAGATTTGATTGCGTGGTTGGCGGTCCGGGGAAGTTCGTAGCGGTGCAGGTGAAGTGCACCATTGCGAACCAGCACAGCGCGAAGGGATATATCTGTAACCTGAAGAGCAATAACAAAAAGTATCGATCGGGGTCGTTCAATTTTCTGGCGGCATACGCGATACTCGAAGACACGTGGTACATCGTCCCCGAGAAGGCGATTCGCGGGATGGGCGCGATTTGTCTGTGCAGCACTATGCCGAAGTATGAACAGTATCGGGAGGCGTGGCAGTTGTTGAGGGAAGCGGCTGGTGGGGAAACGCCGGAAGGGGTGGTGAGTGAGCCGGAGGAGAGTCCGATTGGCCCGGCAGTGGCGCGGATGCAGGGAGCGATGAATTTCTTTAGAAATTATTTGGAGAAAGGCGGACGGTAAGCGAGCGGGCCTGCGGCGAGCTGAAGCCCGCATTTCAAAAGGACGAGACCATAAATGGCCGCTCTTCCATAAGTCCGGCCGATAGCGGTATGCTTCTCCGTCATCTGCTATGGGCATCTACGTGGAAATTCCTATTCGTGCGAGCATGGACGAGTTGTGGGAGAAGACACAGAACCCACAACTCCATCAGCGATGGGATCTACGCTTTACTCAAATTGAATATCTGCCACGGCAAGGTGAGGAGCCGCAGAGGTTCTTGTATCGCACGCGCGTTGGCTTTGGACTGAAGATCGACGGACAAGGGGAAAGCATAGGCGAGCGCGATGGCGAGGGCGGCGCGCGAACGTCAAGTTTGAAATTCTGGTCGGACGATACGAAGTCGTTAATCAAGGTCGGATCAGGGTATTGGAGATATGTGCCGGATGGAAAGAACCCACCGACGGGCGAGGACGCCCGTCACCCCACAATCAGATTTTTCACCTGGTACGACTACGAGACTCGCTTCGGCGTATTCGGCAAGCTGGCAGACCGATGCGTGTTTCGTCCCCTGCTCGGATGGGCAACGGCGTGGAGCTTCGATCGGTTGCGACTCTGGATCGAAAAAGGAATTTCGCCGGAAGCGTCGCGTGATCGCGCAATCGTGTACGCCCTGGCGCGCGGAACGATGGCGTTCATCTGGTTTTATCACGGCTTGGTTCCGAAGCTGCTCTATCAGGACAGGATTGAACTTGACCTGCTCAGCAGGATTACTCCGCCGGATTTCTTACGCACGGCAGCAATTTTCGCCGGAGTGCTCGAAGTATGTTTCGCTTTCCTGCTTATCTTGCTCTGGCGCCAAACTTGGCAGTTGTGGGTCACAGTTGTTCTCATGCTGGCCGGCATTCCGATTGTCGCGCTCACCGCGCCGGAGTATCTGCACGCGGCATTTAATCCTGTGACGTTGAACATCTCTCTTGCCGCTTTTGCCGGCATCGCGCTGGTGGTGAGGCGTGATCTCGCAACTGCCGCCAGTTGCCTTCGAAAGCCTAAGGAGAACAGTTGAGATCAATTTACGAACAGGCACTCGGCGAGAAGTTCAAGCTTCTGCATCCGCGAATTCAGGAGCGCTTTGGATTCAGCAGCAAAGACCGGCGTGGATCGATCGGCACGGGGGTTATGGAGAGAGTCTGGCGCGGCAAGCTCTTTACGTTGCCATTTCTGTACGTGGGTAGTTGGCGACGAATTATGTTTCCCGAATATGGGACCAATATTCCCTTCACCGTCAGGAACTATGCTTACCTCGACCCGTTCGGTAGAGAGACCGTCACATGGATTCGTAATTTCGAAACGCGCCATACTCGCCGTTTTGACGCTTACATGATTTACAGCCAGCAGCGCGGGTGCATTGTGGATTACCTGGGCACTCACGAACATCTCGCGGTGGATATCCACTTGAGTGTCGATGATCGTGGTGGCTTGTGCCTGCGCTCGGGAGAGCAGCGTTTCTACGAGGGAGTTGTCGGCTTCAGGTTCCCAATGGCTTTCTCCGGTGTTGCCGACGTATGTGAATGGTTCGAGGACAGAGATCAGAAATTCCACATCGAAGTCAACGTTCACAACGATATTTGGGGGCCGCTGTTCGGCTACACGGGTTCGTTTACGACAGAGTGGGTCTCCATGAACGACGGTCGGGTCCCGGCAGATTTGATGCCCGTTCGGTATGAGCGGAGGGAATAGATGCGCCCAGCGCCTGAAGGCTTTATGCGGCTTTTGCCCGCCTTTGCTTTTGCACACGTTGAGAGAGCAGTTTCTTCGCCTTCTCCAATTCACGCCGGCGCGCCGCTGTCAGGTTCTTGCCACCGCGATTGATGAAGTACGTGAGCATGCGCATCCCGGAACCTGCCCCTTTCGGCGAAACCTTTCGCGAGGCCAACGTCCGCGCGATGGTAGCCGCGTCCTTTGTGAACAGGTCAGCAGGAGGATGGGTTGAGTCCGTGGTCACCTTTGCTACCCATCGTTTCTTTGGAGCAGGAGTACGCGCTCTTGTTGAACGTCGCGCGGCCATGTGTGCCTCCCTCTGTTGAAATTACCGGGAATCCGCATTAGAAAACTCCGGCGGGAATTTCGATGTCCACGACACAGGCGCGGGATGCTCTCTCGTAAAATCCCAAGAACTGGAGTGCCCACAACGCGCTCAGTGTTTGGGCTGACCGGTGACTCGCTGCCCTGTTATTCTTTCGCCTTCCGAATCGCGATCCCCAGCTCTTTTAACTGCGCGTCGCTGACCGGGGTGGGTGCGTCAACCATCAAATCCACGGCGCGAGCGGTCTTGGGGAAGGGAATGACCTCGCGCAGGCTTTCCGCGCCAGCAAGGATCATCACAATACGGTCGAGTCCAAGCGCGATGCCACCGTGCGGAGGCGTGCCGTATTCAAGAGCTTCAAGGAAGAAGCCGAAGCGGACACGGGCTTCGTCGTCGCTCATGCCAAGGGCCTGGAAAATCTTGCGCTGAATGTCCTGGCGATGAATACGGATCGAGCCCGAGCCCAGCTCTGTGCCGTTCAGCACAATGTCATAGGCAAGCGCGCGAATTTCTCCTAGCGGAGACCTGGGATCGTGCACGGAATTAATGTTCGCCTCGAGGTTCGCCATGTCCTCTTCGTGCAGCGTCGTGAACGGATGGTGCGCCGGGTTCCAGCGTTTTTCAGTGTTGTCCCATTCGAACATGGGGAAGTCGGAGACCCAGAGAAAACGGAAATCTTTCGCCGGGTCTCCCGTCTTCTCGAAAGCTTTGTGACGCGACGCATACTTCTGCGCTAGATCGAGCCGCAGGAAACCGCACTTCTCGCAGAAGTGCTGAACGCTCTGGTCCATGACCGCGGCATTCTCCGTACGATTCGCTGCTCCGGCCAACAGCCACAAATCATCAGGTTCGATTTTCGCAAAAGCCTGAACTTTTTCCGACAGCACTGGGTAATCTTTCGCAAATCGCTTCGGATCGGTCATCAACTGCACGAACGACGGCCCCTGCACGTGCTGAAACGCGCCATAAGTCCCAATCGTACGGCGTTCGGTTCCTGAGATTTCGCCGGCTTTCGGAATGCGAATAAGCTGCAGCGGGAATTCTTTGCGCATCCGGAACTTTCCGGCCAACTCGTCCAGTTCTTCAGACGTGAGCGCTTCGCGCACGTCAAGCATTGCGGGAAGCCGCATGTCGGGCTTGTCGTTGCCATACCGGCGAATGGCTTCGTCGTAGCTCATGCGCGGAAATGGCGTTTTGATTTCGTGTCCCGCAGCTTTGAACGCGGCAGTCAGGAACCCTTCGACGACTTCCCACACCGTGTCGGTCTGTGGATACGTCATCTCCAGGTCAATCTGCGTGAACTCCGCCTGGCGGTCGGCGCGGAAATCTTCGTCGCGGAAGCAGCGGACAATCTGGAAATACTTGTCGAATCCCGAGATCATCAGAATCTGCTTGAACATTTGCGGCGATTGCGGCAGGGCATAGAAGCTCCCCGGCTGCACGCGGCTGGGGACGAGATAGTCACGTGCACCCTCGGGCGTGGAGCGCGTCATGAACGGCGTCTCGATTTCAAAAAAACCTTGCTCCGAAAGATAGTCGCGAATCGCCTTCGAAACCTTGTGCCGCAATTCGATGTTGAACTGCATGGCATCGCGGCGCAGGTCAATATAGCGGTATTTCAGGCGCATCTCTTCATTGGGCAAAATCGCTTCGCCAGGAAGGAACGGCGGCGACTTCGATTCATTGAGAAGACGTAGCTCTTCAACCATGAGTTCGACTTCGCCGGTCGGAATGTTCTTGTTTACGGTGTCGCGATCACGCTGTTTGACCGTGCCGATCACAGCGATGACGTATTCGTTTCGCAATTGCTCGGCTTTGTCATGGGCGGCGGGGTTCAACTCACGATTCACAACGACTTGCGTCACACCGGTGCGGTCGCGCAGATCAATAAAAATAATGCTGCCGAGATCGCGGCGGCGGTTGACCCATCCCATGAGCACGGCCTTCTTCCCCGCGTCAGATGCACGGAGAGCGCCGCACATGTGTGTGCGTTTTAAATCGCCTAAAAAGTCGAGCAAGCTTTGCCTTTCGGGAAAATAGCTGTCAGCCATCAGCCTTCAGCCGTCAGTAAAGGCGAAACTCTCGACCGACGGTGAGTTGAATGCGGCGGCGGGGCCGAATGGAAGATTATAGCGGGTTTGCTCCCACCCTTTGAAAACCGAGGCTGTTACGAAACTCAGATGGGTGTCGCGGCAAAGGCCCTAGAGATGACGTACGGTTCCATCAAAGAATGGATCAGCGAGTGGCAAGAGCTGTTCTCAAGGCCGCTCCGCCCATCAGGT
>WNGE01003288.1_pt1 | contig 48294 bp, 46 predicted proteins | sample 5400651 | NCBI WGS metagenome assembly WNGE01 (sample SAMN13153370, study PRJNA577476) | soil metagenome | isolation source: 60 cm soil or saprolite under grassland replicate 2 | place: USA:California | collected 2016-06-15 | reverse complement strand
TTCCGCCTTCGTCACCCAAACAACCAGCCCGACCTGCAGCGCTTGCGCCAGGAGCTCCAGCGTCGCCACGCGATGGTGGCGCACACCGTCTACGAATGCCCGAGCTGCGGTGAACGCCTCGTCGGCGAGCAGCGTTGCGCCGAGTGCAACACTTTCGCACGCGCCATCGGCTTTGGGCGGTCACTGCCCGGAATGCGACACACCTCTGCTCCTGGTCGATCTACTCGGAGAGGAGGTGGTTGGTACTCACTGATTTATCCACAGCGGCGCGCGAATGGGCGTGGACATGCCGCGCTGCTCGCCGCTCGCTGTTTCTCGGATACAACTGATCCCACAAATCAGGAGCCGCGGGTGGCCTTGTATCTTGAGGTAGCCCCGGTGCTGCCGAGGCGAGCGTAGTGGGACGTGACAGGCCGATGTGGCCTGGGTCGTTCGAGACCGTCCATTAGCCGAGGCCGTCACGTCCTACCCGCCACAACCCGAACAGTTGCCGGGGCCGCAGAGCCCGAATCACGCAAGGCTGGGTAAGGGCGGGCGCGCGCATGGATGTGAAGGAGGGCCGATGACCAAGGCCGAAAGATTCGTTGGGATCGACGTGGCTCAGGCGACCCTCGAGATCGCCGTACGGCCAACCGGCGAAAGCTGGCAGGTGGCCAACGATGAGGTTGCTTTCGGTGCTTTGGTGGACCGGCTCCATGAGCTCGCACCCACGTTGATCGTGCTCGAGGCAACCGGCGGGATCCAACTGCCAGTGGTCGGAGCCCTCGCAGCTGCCGGGCTGCCGGTGGTCGCGATGAACCCGCGCCAGGTCCGCGACTTTGCCAAAGCCACTGGCAAGCTCGCCAAGACCGATCGCATCGACGCCCAGGTCCTGGCACACTTCGCCGACGCCGTTCGGCCAGAAGTGCGTCCGCTGCCCGATGCAGCGACACAGGAGCTGGCGATCTTGGTTGCACGTCGGCGCCAGTTGCTCGAGATGCGTGTGGCCGAGCAGAACCGCTCCCGCGGCGTGCCACCCCGCATCCGAGCGCAGATTCGCGAACACATCATCTGGCTCAATCGCGGCCTCGCCGACCTGGATCGCGAGCTCGGCCAGCTGGTGCGCTCCAGCCCGGTCTGGCGGGAGCGCGTCGATCTGCTGCGTTCAACGCCGGGCGTTGGCCCGGTGCTAAGTGCCACCATGCTGGCGGACCTGCCGGAGTTGGGCACACTTAGCCACAAGCAGATCGCGGCGCTTGTCGGCTTAGCACCACTGAATCAGGACAGCGGAAAGAAGCGCGGCAAACGCGTCGTCTGGGGCGGTCGGGCCAGCGTTCGTGGCGCACTGTATATGGCCACGCTCGTTGCCACACGCCGCAACCCGGTGATCAGCGCCTTCTACCAGCGGCTGCTGGGCACGCACAAGCCCAAGAAGCTCGCACTAACCGCGTGCATGCACAAGCTGTTGACGATCCTCAACGCCATGGTTAGGCGCCAGACTCGCTGGGCGCCGCCTCTTGCACTCGTCGCTTAGGCGCCATCCTATCTGCCAATGCTGCAGAACATCTTGCTCAAAGCCCTTGACAACCAAGACAGTTGCTAATGGTATTGGCCGGTTGCGACGATGTAACCCAGCTTCTGCAGCTCGGCAAAGGTCAGGCGGCGGGTTTCGGGCTGGTGCCACCAGGACAGCTTCCGCCACTGGCTATCGGGCGCGGCGTGGACGGCGAGGTCGATGCCACTGCCGCTGTAGGCGGCGTCGAAGGTGAGCTTGGCGCGGCGCGCGTGGTATGGCGAGGTCACCAGGATCGCGCTGCGCAGGCCGTGGTCTTCGAGCACCTGGCGCGTGTGCACGGCGTTGCCCCACGTATCCTCGCCGAACGGCTCGTCGAGTATGGCCGAGACCGGGACGCCGCGCCGCACCGCCAGGTCGCGCATGACGTCGGCGTTGCTGGTGCCGTTGTCGAAGGCGGCGCCCGAGAACACCAGGTACCTGCCCATCCCCTTCTGGAACAGGTTCAGCCCCTCCTGGAAGCGAGCCATCTGCTCATCGCCGCTGATGACCACGATCGCATCGCTTGGGTGCGGCGCGGGCTGTGGCGTATCGAGCAGGAACGCCGGCCCCAGCAGTCCGAGCGTGACCAGGGCGACTGCGCCGATCAGCAGCCGCAGCAGCGCGCCAATGAGCGCCAGCGCAAATGCGGAGAGCGCCGCGATTGGTCGGGTGCGCGTAGCGGATTGGTGCATGAGAAGAACGACCGCCGCGCAGGAAAATGCACGACGTGTACCGGAACGGGCTACGCTGCGGATTGTGGCGTCTACCCGACGAAAACCACCAGTCCTCCGGCACGGCGCAACGCTCGGCGTCGTGGCTCCGGCCAGCCCGGTCTACAACCGTAGCGACATTCCGCGCGCAGCCGCGGCGCTCGAACGACTCGGGCTGAAGCTGAAGCTGGGCGAGCACGTGCTCGATCGGAGGGGCTACCTCGCCGGCGACGACGAAGCGCGCGCGCGAGATTTCGAGCACGTGTGGTGCGATCCGGAGGTCGACGGCGTCATCTGCCTGCGGGGTGGCTACGGCAGCCCGCGGATGGTCGATCGGCTCGACTACGCGGCGCTCGCGGAGCGGCCGAAGGTGTTCATTGGCTACAGCGACATCAGCGCGCTGCACCTGGCGATCGGACAGCGTGCGAACCTGGTCACGTTCTACGGACCCATGGTTGGCACCTTCGCGGGGCCGGCTGACAAGCTCGGCTACACGCGAGACGCCTTCGAGCGAGCGGTCATGCGCAGCGAGCCGCTGGGTGCGATCCGCGAGGATCCAGACGATCCGTGGGTGGAGACCATCAATGGTGGGGTGGTCGAGGGCGAGCTCGATGGTGGCTGCCTGACCCTGCTGGCCAACGCCCTCGGCACCGCCGACGACTTCGATTGGCGCGGCAAGATCGTGTTCCTGGAGGACACCCACGAGGAGCCCTACACGATCGATTCCCGCCTGCTGCAGCTGCTGCGCTCGGGCAAGCTGCAACAGGTTGCCGGCCTGGTGATCGCGGAACACGCGGGGGTCGAGCCACGGGCGTACAAGCCGGCGTTCCCATCCACGCTCAGCCTGGAAGACGTGATCGACGATCTGCTGCGACCGCTCGGCGTTCCGACGATCTATGGCTTACCACTCGGCCACGGCGCGCATCTGGCGACCCTGCCGCTCGGCGTCCACGCGCGGCTAGATGCCAGCGCCGGCCGGCTGGAGATTCTGGAATCGGGCGTCAGCGAAGCGGAGCCAGCGCGGCCGCGGCCTGCCAGCGGCTGAGGTTGAACGTGCGCCAGTCGGCGACGGGCGCGGCGTGTTTCTTCAATAATCGCCGCTGGACCTCGGCGCGCTCTGGCTCGGCGATCAGTGGCAAGGCCTCGACCAGGGCGGGCGTGGCGTCAGCGCTGAGCGAGGCCAGCGGCCGCTCGTCGAGATGGCCGCTGTCGAGCAGATGGCCATACGTGGCGTTGGTGCGCACGATCAGCTCGTCGGGATTGGCCAGATCGAGCAAACCGATCAACGCCCTCGAGCAGCGCGCAGGCATTCGCGGTGGTGAGCGTGGGTGAGTCGCGCCACACCAGCGCGGCGGCGAAGAACACGATCGCCGGCGTCAGCCAGCGGCCCTCACCGGTGAGCTCAAGGCCGCGCCAGCGGGTCAGCGCGACCGCGGCGCCGAGCGCGACCGCGACGGTCAGCAGCAGATTGAGTCCCCAGGGTGTCACGCGTAGAAGGGTGTCGGCGATGATCCCGAAACCAAACGCGATACACAGCAGGCGATAAGGCGCGTCGAAGCGCACGTTATTCACGGTATGCATAAGCCTCGATAGATGGCCGAGTTGTTCTATCGAGACTAAGCCGGCAGATTAGTGAGCGCGATTCACGCGGTGAATTGGAGCCCGAGAACGCCGCCGAGCTCGCGCAACGTCTGGCCGGCTGCCTGCTCGAGCGTTTCGATTGCGCGCGGCGTATTCAGATCGTCCTCGAGCGCGGCGCGAAAGGCATCACGTACCGAACGGCCACCCTGGTCCGGCTCGCGCGCTGCCAGGCTCAAGCGATCGGCGAGGCCGGCGGCGGCTTCGAGCTCGTAGGGTGCCCACTCGACGACCGAACGGTAGTGATGCCCGAGCAGGTACAGGCGCAGCGCATCGACCGAATACTTCGACAGCAAGTCGCGCACGAACACCATGTTGCCGAGGCTCTTGCTCATCTTTTCGCCATCCATGCGCACCATGGCGGTGTGCACCCAGGTGCGCACGAAGGGTCGCATCTGCGTCGCCTTCTCGGACTGCGCGATCTCGCTCTCGTGGTGCGGGAAGATCAGATCGGCGCCTCCGCCATGGATGGTCAGCTCTCGGCCGAGATGGCGAAAACACAGCGCCGAGCATTCGATGTGCCAGCCCGGTCGGCCCGCGCCCCACGCACTCGGCCAGCATGGCTCGCTGGCATCGCCCGACCAGCCTTTCCACATCGCGAAGTCGAGCGGGTCTTCTTTGCGCGGATCGTCCACGTCGGCGTCGTCCTGGTGGGCGGCGATGTCCAGCATTTCGTCCCGCGCGAGTTTGCTCAACTCACCGTAGGTCGGCGTTGCCGCGATGCGATAGAACACGCTGCCGCCCGCGACGGGATATGCCGCGCCGCGCTGCACCAGCGTCTGGATCAGGTCCAGCATCGTGTCAATGGCGGAGGTGGCGGCGACGAAGTGGCTCGGCTCGCCGACGTTCAGATCGCGCATATCGGCGCGGTAGCGCGCCGTCTGGTCATCGCCGAGCTCGCGCCAATCGACGCCCAGTTTGCGGGCTCGGGCGAGAATCGAATCGTCGATATCGGTGACGTTCTGGACGTACGTCAGCTGCCGTCGTGGCTCGAGCCAGCGCAGCGCGCGCACCAGCACGTCGAACTGCACAAACGTGAACGCGTGGCCCAGATGGGTGGTGTCGTAAGGAGTGACGCCGCACACGTACAGCTTGATCGGCCCGTCTGGGAGCGACTGCCGCGAACCAGACAGGGTGTCGAACAGCAACAGGGCCAAGGCTGCTAGCCCTGAGCTTACAATCCGAGCGTGTTGACCTTCCGTGTTGGCGATCCCGATCGGCCGCGCGGACACGCGCTCCTGTTCTTTCGCGACGCCGACGATCCGGACACGGCCTGGGCGACGTACCTCGTCGTGGCGCCGATTCAGATGGACCTCGGTAAGTACATCCCGGCCGCGTTTGCCACGCAGCTGGCCGGGCAGTTGTCGCAGGCTGGCCCCTCGGCGTATCCACTGCCGCCCGTGCCAGAGAAGATCGAGGGCGGACTCGAGTGGCTGGAGCGTCAGGCGAGCTTGCGCGGCGACGACCTGATCGACGGTGGCACTCTGCGCATGACCGACCCGCTGTACGCGCTGCAGCCGGTCAACGACGTTGGCACGCAGTACGCCGAGGCGTGCGCCCGCTACGTCTCCGCGGCTGTCGTCGAGGTGGAACCCGCCGGGGGGTCGACCGAATCATCGGTGGACGTCGACGAGCTGCTGATGCAGGTCATGCCCGACCGCGAGAAGGTCGGCCGGCTGGCGCGACTGGCGGGCACGCTGCGCTACGCGGTCGAAGGTGGCGATCGGCGACTGGTCGACGAGACGGTCGGCGACATGCAGCGCGTGGCGAGGCACCTGGGCGAGAAGTTCCGTCCGACTGAGCTCATCGAGGCGGCGCGCTCGAGCGGGGCGCAATCGGCGCAGCTCGCGCAGCTGTATATCGAGCGCTGCTATCGGCTCGTGGATGAGGACTACGCGGCGATGGCCGAGCTCGATAGCCAGATCGACAGGTTGAAAGCTTCATCCTGAGGCGAGCCTGCGAGCCGAAGGATCCGAAGCATGTCATCACGAGGCGAGCCTGCGAGCCGAGGGATCTCACGTTCCAGACCGAGATCCCTCGCAAGCTCGGGATGACATTCCACCGAGATCCTGCGGCTTCGCCTCAGGATGAGGCGTTACTATCGTGCACTCGCACGAGCAATACGGGGCATGCAGCGTGACGCAGGACCGCGTCGGCGGTGCTGCCGAAGACCAGCCGACCCAGGCCGCTTCGGCCGTGCGTGGTCATCAGGATCAGACTGACGCCGAGCGCCTGCGCGCGCTCCACGATCACGTCGGACGCGTTGCCTTCGGGGTGCTCGGTGCTGACATTCAGGCCCTTCTGGCGCAGCCGCCCCTCGAGCGCGGTCAGGTACTCGCTGGCTGCGCTCTGCTCGGCTTCCAGGATCGGCGTGGGGTCCATCGGCGGCGCAACCTCGCCGACCGCTGGGCCCGCCGTCGCCGATTGGGCCAGCAGTGTCTCAGCCGACACCACCGCGCGCAGCAGCGTCACGGTCGAGCCGAATTTTTGCGCCAGCGCCTCAGCGTGCGGCAGCACGTGCTCGGCTGGCTCGGAGCCATCCAGGGCGACGAGAAGGTGCTCGTACATCTTGCTGGGCTCACGCCCAGTTTAGCCCGCTTACGCCGCCTTCGCTGCGAGCTGCTCCCCGAGTTGATCGGCGATAGCTTTGGGCCCTCCCCCCGGAAAGCCCGCCCAGACTAACCGAACTCTGCCCCGCGGTCATCCAGGGCTTTAGTACTGGTGTCCTGGCGGCGTTGGAGCAATCGGACCAGGGTCGGCCGCGCGAAGAACAGGAACACGGCGCTCAGCAGCAGGTACAGCAGGCTGAACCAGCCGAGCTCCGCGGAGGCCATGTCACTACTGTGCAGGCCCGCGCGGAGAAAACCGCCCAGCACGAGCTGCGCCATGAACAACACCGCCAGCAGCGTGGCTTCCATCAGCGCCAGCGACAGCGACGCGAGCACCGCCACGCCGAACATGCTCATCGACGCGGTCAGCAGCACCTCACCCACCTGCCGCGGATCGAGCGGCAGCGTCGCCAGGTGGCCCGAAGAGATCGAGTACGCCAGCGGCAGGCTGCCGACCAGCAGCATCCACTGGTTGACCTCGCCCGACAACAGCAGGCCCAGCCCGGCTGAGCCCTTGCCGCGGAACGCCAGCAGACCCGCGATAAGAAACTCGGGCGCCTCGCTCGCGAGCGGCGCGAGCCACTGGACCAGCAGAAACTCGTCGATGCCCAGCTGCTCGCCGGAGTGCACGAGTCCCTCGGCGAAGCTTTCCGCCGACAGGATGATGGTGAGCCCGGCGAAGGCGAACAGCGCGAGGATGACCAGGCGACGCTGCATGGTGGGCAGCGCGCCGATGGTCGCGGCTGGCCCGACGAGCTCCGGCTCATGCGCCTCCTGGCGGGCTGCCAGCATCGCGTAGGCGATGAACAGCGCGAACAGCACCAGCGTATCGATGGGCGAGATGCCCGCTCTGAGCGGGAGCGTGAACGCGTACAGGGTCGCGATGGCCAGGAATGCCAGCGGCAGCCCGCTGCCCTTATCGAGCCGCAGCAGTCGGTGGCCGCCGAACACCCACGCGACCAGCGCGACCATCGGCCAGCCGAGGCCGAGCAGCAGCCGATTGGAGCCGGTCATGTTGGCGACCGCGTACGGGGCGAAGGTCGGGTCCTGGCCAGCCTTGTAGGCGAAGACGATGTCGACCGCGTACTCGGGCATCAACGCCAGCAGCGCGACGACGATCAGCGCGAGGGCGCGCGGGACGTCGCGCTCGGCGGCCTCGGCGGCCCACGAGATGGCAAAGGCAGCGCCGACAATGGCCATCCCAAACAGCAGCGTCGCCAGCTCGACCGGCGCGGCAAATCCAGCGAAGCGCAGTCCGTAGGCGGGAACCGCGACGAGGACGGCGAGGGCAATGGCTACGAGTGCACCCACGATGTGTGTTGCTCCCGATGTTGTGAGGCTCGACGTCTGGACCAGACTTTCTGATAGCCGGCCCACCCGCCGTTTCGCAAAACAGTGGTGGGCCGGAAGTCTGGCCGAGACCTGTGCTAAGCCTCTAGCGGAGCCACGACCGAGAGGTCGGTGGTGTTGGCTCACGCCGCCGCTCTTGTGAGGTGAGCGGTGGTTACTCCCCTCCGGGACGCCGTCGGCGAGACTATAGCAAAGTCCCCCGCGCCCTTTGGGAGATGGTTCTAGCAAGGGGGGTGAGGGCTGCGTTCGTATCCGAGAGCTAGCCCTCACCCTGCCCTCTCCCAGAGGGAGAGGGTTACCCTACCCATTCGACGTGCGCGCGTTCGTTTTCGGGCAGCGGCTGAACGTGCTGCTGCTCTTTCTGCCGGTCGCGATCGTGCTGCGCGTGATCGGCGTCAGTGATGTCGCCGTGTTCGCGACCTCGGCGCTGGCGATCATCCCGCTGGCGGGCATGATCGGCGCTGCCACCGACGAAGCCGCCAAGTACGTCGGCGCCGGCCTGGGCGGTTTTCTCAGCGCGACCTTCGGCAACGCGGCGGAATTGATCATCGCGCTGCTCGCGCTGCAGGCAGGCCTGACCGAAGTCGTCAAGGCGTCGCTCACGGGCAGCATCCTGGGCAACTTGCTGCTGGTCCTGGGCCTGGCGATGTTCGTGGGCGGGTGGAACCGCGAGCGTCAGACGTTCAACAAAACCAACGTCGGCGCGGCCACGGGGATGTTGATCCTGACCGTGTTGGCGCTGCTGATGCCCGACATCTACGCCGAGACGGTGCTAGAGACGTCCCCGCAGCAAGCCCCGAACATCATGGCGATCAGCGTGCTGGTGGCAATCGTCATGCTCATCACGTACGTCGCCAGCCTGTACTTCTCCTTCAAGACCCACAAAGACCTGCTGGCAGCCGAGCATTCGAGCGGGCCGCCAACCCTGAGCCGCCGCGACGCAATCCTGCTGCTGGTGCTGGCGACGGTGCTCACGGCGGTCGCGGCCGAGACCCTGGTCGGCTCGATCGAGCACGCCGCGGAATCCGTGGGCCTGTCCGATCTCTTCGTGGGCGCCGTCGTGGTGGCCATCGTCGGCAACGCCGCCGAGCACTTCTCGGCGGTGCTGTTCGCGCGCCGCGACCAGATGGACCTGGCGGTCTCCATCGCCATCAGCTCCGCTACGCAGGTAGCGCTACTGGTCGCGCCGCTGGCGGTGCTGGCGTCGCTGGCGCTGGGTCATCCGATGCCGCTGGTGTTTGACCACTTTGAGCTGGGCGCGATCCTGTTCGCGGTGCTCGGGGTGAGTTTCCTGTGCCTGGACGGTGAGTCGAACTGGTTCGAGGGCCTGCTGCTACTGGCCTTCTACGCGATCATCGCGATCATCTTCTACTTCGTGCGCAACCCAGCGCCCGGGGTACCGTAGAGACCCAGGTGGACAGCAACACTCAGATGGACGTACTGGCGTTCGAGCCCGACATGTTTGGCGGCGCCATCATCGACGCCGATGCGCTGACCGACGATACCGAGGAGTTCCGCGCCGCGCTCGAGCGATCGCTAGAGCACTGGCGCGACGATGGCAGACGGTTGGTGTGGTTGGACGTGCCGCTGCGCCTGGCCAGGCTAATCCCGATCGCGGTTGAGGCTGGTTTCATCTTCCACCACAGCGGCGAAGACCACCTGATGCTGACCTGTCGACTGGTCGACGACGCGTTCATCCCCGGCCACGCCACGCACTACATCGGCGCCGGAGGCGTCGTGCTTAACGACCGCAACGAGCTGCTGGTGGTGTGCGAGCGGCATCGGCGGACCAAGCAGCCCTACTACAAGCTGCCTGGCGGGGCACTGCAGGCGGGCGAGCACCTGGTGGATGGCGTGATCCGCGAAGTGCTCGAAGAGACCGGCATTCAAACGCGCTTCGAATCGCTGGTCTGTTTTCGCCATTGGCACGGCTACCGATACGGGAAATCGGACATCTACTTTGTCTGTCGACTCTCGCCGCTGAGCGAAGAGCTGACCATGCAGACCGAAGAGCTCGAAGAATGCCTGTGGATGCCAGTTGAGGACTATCTCAATTCGGAGCTGGTGAGTGCGTTCAACAAACGCATCGTCCAGGCCGCGATCAGCGGCCAGGGCGTGCGCAACGAATGGGTCGAAGGCTACGCTGACCCGGCGCGCTACGAGTTCTTCATGCCGCCACTGGGGCCTGAATGAAGCTGCCGGTGCAGCCGCCGATCGCGCCGATGCTGGCCGACCTCGCACGCGACCTGCCCGCGGGCAATGGCTGGCTGTACGAGCCGAAGTGGGACGGTTTTCGAGCCCTGGTGTTCTGGGATGGCAGTGAATTGCTCATCCAGAGTCGAGATCTGAAGCCGCTCGGGCGCTACTTTCCCGAGCTCGAGGCAGGGTTGAAGTCGGCGCTGCCCGCGCCGTGCGTGCTCGACGGCGAGGTCGTGATCGCCAGCGAACGAGGACTCGATTTCGAGGCGTTGCAGCAGCGCATCCACCCGGCCGCTTCGCGCATCGAGATGCTGGCGCGGGAGATCCCCGCGGAGTTCGTGGCGTTCGACCTGCTAGCCACGGGCTCCGACGATCTCATGGGCGTGGCCCAGAGTGATCGGCGGGTAGCGCTCGAACAATTGCTCGGTACGCCGGCGAAGCCGCTGCACCTCACACCGTGTAGCTCCGAGCGCGCCACCGCGAGCGACTGGTTCGAGCGGTTCGAGGGTGCCGGTCTCGATGGCGTGATCGCCAAACGCGGCGATGGGGTCTATCAGCCCGGTGCGCGGGTGATGCTCAAGATCAAGCACCAGCGGACCGTTGACTGCGTGGTGAGTGGCTTCCGCTGGCACAAGGATTTCCCCGGCACCGCCGTCGGCTCCTTGCTGTTGGGGCTCTACGACGATAACGGCGTGCTGCAGTACCTGGGCGGCACCGCGAGCTTCAAGAATGCCGAGCGGCGCGAGCTCGTTGGCTTTCTGGAGCAGTACCGAGGCGACAGCGGCTTTGGCGGCGGCAGGACGCCGGGCGAGCCCAGCCGGTGGACCGGCAAGAAGGACATCACTTGGCAGCCGCTGCGGCCCGAGCTGGTATGCGAGGTCGCCTTCGACCACATGCAAGGTGACCGCTTCCGCCACGGCGCCACGTTCCTGCGCTGGCGGCATGACAAACCCACCCGCGAGTGCACCTTCGCGCAGATCGAAGAGATCGTGCCCGCCGAATTGCGCGAGCTCTTCGGCTAGGACTTCCGGCGCCGGCTGGGCGCGGCGCGGATCGGCTCGCCTTCCATTTTGCGGAAGTGGGGTGGCCAGGGGGCGTCGCCGAGGCCGTTCGCTTCGTCGCGTTCGACCCATTCGAGGAGGCCATCGAGCGAAGCAGCCTGGGACGCCATGTCGGCCAGGGGGTCGCCGACGCGCTCCAGGCGGTCGGGCAGCGTCTTGATCGTGAGCTCTTCGGGCTGGACACTCGCGAACTCGTCCCAGGTGAGGGGGCACGAGGCGCGGGCATCGGGCGTGGCGCGGATCGAGTACGCCGACGCGGTGGTGCGGCCGCGCGCGTTCTGGTTGTAGTCGAGCATGACGCGGCCGAGCCGCTCCTCCTTCCACCACGCCGCGGTGGCGATCGTCGGGGCGCGCCGTTCGACCTCGCGGGCCAGTGCAATCGCCGCACGGCGGACGCTGAGAAAATCCCAGCGCGGATGGATCGGCACCTGGATGTGGATGCCGCGTGAGCCCGACGTTTTCGGGAAGCTCACCAGGCCAGCATCGGCGAGGGTGTCGCGGGTGACTCGCGCGACCTCGCGGATCTCGTCCCACGTGCTCGACTCGCCCGGATCGAGATCGACGCGCAGCTCGTCCGGGTGATCGACGTCAGGCACACGCACCGCCCACGGGTGGATCTCGATGCAGCCCAGGTTGACCAGCCAGACCAACACGCCGAGCTCGTTGCACACCACCTGCTGGGCCTTGCCGCCGCCACCGAACTGCGTGTGGGCGGTGGCCACCCAGTCGGGGCGCGAATCAGGCGCGTGCTGCTGGTAGAACGGGTCCGCCGAGGCGCCGCGGGGATAGCGCTTCAGTAGCATCGGTCGGTCGCGCAGCCCGCCCATGGCCGCGGCGCCAACGCGTATGTAGTACTGCGCCAGATCGAGCTTCGTCACGCCGATCTGGGGAAAGATCACGCGGTCGGCGTGGGTGATCGTGACCGGTCGGCCTTCGGCTTCGAGGGTGATACCGGCGTCGGCAGGCACGGCCTGGACAGCGTATACGATGGACCGCGGTACTCTGGCGCACCATGGCTGAGGCACCGGTTCGGCGTTACTCGGTTGGCGCGGTCTCGAGCGGTACGTTCGGTCGCGTGCTGGTGAGCGCGCGCGATCAGCACCTGGTGGTCGACGGTCCTGTACAGAATGGCTGCCCTGGCGAAGCGATCGGCCCAGCCGAGCTCTTCCTGAGCGGCGTAGCAACGTGCGGTGTCGAGCTGATCGAGGTCCTGGCCCGCGACCTCGGTATCCCGTTGCAGAGCGTTGGCTCGACCATCGAAGCCGAGCAGGATCCGAGCAAACGCGCCCGCGAAGACGTCTCCACGTTCACCGCCGTACGCATGCAGCTGCGGTTGAAGGGCGTGAGCCAGGAACAAGCACAGGAGCTCGTGCAGCGCTTCAAGCGCCGTTGACCGCTCTACGGCACTGTCGCAGTTGCGACACCAGACGTGAGCGTCGACTTCACGGTCGAGGCATAGCCAGCGCGGCGACGCGCGCCGATCGCGCGGGCGATGCGCTGCGCGTCGCGCCCGACGCCGTGGATCATCGCGGACGAGGCGGCGTACAAAAACTCCAGTCCGACGAAGTACAGCCCCGGTTCGCCGGCCACGATCCCGCGAGCGTGCGTGGGTAGCCCATCGGCCATGGCTGGCAGATCAATCCATGACAAGCCGGGCTGGTAGCCCGTGCACCAGATCACGTTGGCGACGTCGAGGATGCGCTCATCGTCCAGCAACGGCAGCCCGTCGCGGACACCGACTACTCGCGGCGCGCGCTCGACGCCAGCCGCCGCCAGGTTCTGCTCGCGCGTGCGAATCAGTGGCATTCCGTGGGCGGCGAACGCGACCCGCAGCTTGCGGCCGATCGGCGTGCGCACCGTGGCGATCCGATGGAAGAACACGCGGAAGAGCAGCGGCACGATCACCCGCACGGTGAATGCATTTATCGGGAACGGCACCTGACCTGTGCTTCGGCCGGCCAGGATCGTGGAGTGGGTGCGCGCCACTTCGAAGCTGATCTCCGCACCCGAGTTGCCCGCGCCTACGACCAGCACCGTCCCGTCCAGCAACTGCGCCGCGCCGCGGTATTCAGTCGAGTGCAGTTGTTGTATGCGCGGATCGAGTTGAGAGGCGAAGGCTGGCACACGCGGCTTCTGCCACGTAGACATCGCGACGATCACGTTATCTGCTTCGAATCGCTCGTCGGCGGCAGACACGACGAAGTGGCCACCCTCCCGTGTGAGGCAGTCCACGCTGACGCCGCCGCGCACCGGTAGCTCGAAACGAGCCGCGTACGACTCGAGGTACTCCGCCATCTGGTCCTTGGTGGGGAACTCGTAGGCGGGACCTGGAAACGGCATACCCGGCAGCCCGTCGAGGCGCGCGGGCGAGAACAGACGCAGCGAGTCCCAGCGCTTCCTCCAGGAGTCGCCGACCCGCGTATTGGCATCGAGGATGATGAACGGCACGTGCTGCTGCGCGAGGTAGTAGCCGACGGAGAGCCCGGCCTGGCCAGCGCCGATGACGATCGTTTCGATCCGCTGTGTCGTGGGCATGGCCCCAGGATCCGCCTCGTGCACGGCTTGCGCATCGGGCGAACCGTGCAACTTCCCGACGCGCGACGTATGGGTATTTTTATGTAGGTTTGACGAGATCGTGCTCGTAGGCATACGCGGTCGCGGCAGCGCGGGAGGACAGGCCGAGCTTCAAGAAAATATTGCTCACGTGGCGCGCGACCGTCTTCTCGCTCAGCGTGAGCTCGGTGGCGATGGTGCGATTGGTCTTGCCCGCCGCGAGCATTCGAATCACCTCGACCTCGCGCGCCGTCAGGCCGCTCGCTGGCGACGATGTCGTGCCTGAATCGAGCCTGGTCAGGTCGGGCAGTGCGCCCAGGTTCTCGAACGTCCAGCGGGCAGCGTCCAGCTCCATTGCAGCGCTGTCGGAATCGCCCAGCTCCTGGCAAGCGGACGCCACGAGGACGCGCACGCGCGCGGCTTCGTAGGGCGCTTCGAGCTCCTGGAACTGCGACGAGGCACGCCGCAACGAGGCGAGCGCCGCGCGCGCATCGCCCTGGGCCAGCAGCACGGCGCCGTGTGCCTGCGCGCCCATCGCGTGCAGGAACGGCACGTCGATCTCCTCGGCAAGTTCTCTCAGCTCTAGCGCCGCGGTTCGCGCGGCGTCGACGTCGTTGGCCGCGAGCATGATCTCGACGTACGCCGCGAGCAGTCGTGGGCGGAGGGTGCGGTCGTGTGGCTCGTCCAGCGCTCGACCGATCGCGGCGGTCGCGGCACTCAGCTGGCCTTGCGCGAGTCGCAGCTTCGCCAGGCCCGGCTGCGGGTTGTGTCCCAAGCGCGTGGCATCTCGATACCCCCCTTCGGCGCTCGCAAGCTCACCGCGCAGTCGGTGCAGCTCGGCTTGCTGGTACACGGCCGAGCCGAGCGAAGGATGATCCGCGGTACGCGACAGCAGGTTGGAGGCGCGCTGCGCTTCGTCCATTGCTGCCGGCCAGGCGCCGCGCAATTGCATGAGCTCTGCGCGCTGCACCAGGCACGGCCCGCGGAACGCGACCATGTCGGGCTGCGCATCACACCAGTGCCCGAGCGCGGTCGTCCACTCGTGCGCGCGGCGCACGTCGAAGATCTCGCGGCAAGCGTCAATGACCGCGCAGTACACGATGCCTACGACCACTGGTGAGACCTCGCGTGCCGTCACCGCGACCATAACCTCATCCAGCAGCGCGATGCCTTCCTGTACCCGCCGCTGCGCGATGAGAGTTCGACCGCGACCAAGTCGGGCCAGCGTCTTCAGGTCCGGGTCGGCGTGGCGTTCGCCGATTTCGGCGGCCTCGCTGAAGATGCCGTGGGCGGTCGCCGGGTCACCCTGAAACAACGTCTGCAGCGCGCTCGGCAGTAAGAGGTAGCCCTGTTCGACACAGTCGCGCCCATCGGCCAGCAACTCCCGGGCGCGGGCGAGCCAGCCACCGCCGCGGGCTGGCTCGCCGCGTGTCAGGAGTCGTTGACCGAGCCAGAAGGCGTCGCGCGCGGCGCCTTCGACGTCGCCACACTCGAGCCGGGCGCGGTAGGCCCGTGCCCAGGCCGCATCACTTTCAGCGTCGCGCCCAATCAGGTCAGCGGCGCGGGCCAGTCGCTCGAGGTCCTCTGTCTCCAATGGAGCGGACTCATCCGCGGCCATGAGCTGGGTGTACGCCTCGCTCCACGCCTGTCGCTCGAACGCCGCGCCGCCGCTGCGTACCAGTTCCATAACCGGCTTCAGGTTAACGGTTGATGAATACCCTGCCCGTGGCGCGGTTCCTGCTGCGACAATTCGCCTCGGGTGCCAACACGGATCCACACGCAACCTGACCTGCTGGACGAACTGGCCGCGCTCGGGTTCGACCTGGTCGACGCGTTGCGGCAGGGACCCATCCTGGGTGCGACGCTGCTGCTGCTCGCACTGCTGGCGATCGCTTTCTTCCTTCCTCGCTAGCGCGCTGCTGGCTCGCGGTTCAACAAGGTCAGCAAATAGCGCGCCGGCTCCGACGTGAGTGGCGCTTGCGCTCGGCGTGGTTCGAGCCGCGTCGCGAGCGCTCGTACCGCTCGGACTACCAGCTTGCGCACGCGACTGGGCTTCGGGTCGGGCTCGTGGCCCTGGTTGTTCTGCCAGGCGCGTCGAAGTTGATCGTCGTGCAGGAGGATCGCGTAGAAATCTCCGATTGAGTCCATGCCTGGCGAAACGCGCGAGGCGGCCGGGTTTACGGCTCGCTCAGACGGCGGCGCGCAGCGGTTTCAGGACCGACTCGGCGAAGCGGGTCAGCAACTCGGGGCTGCCGCGATCGCCAGGTCGTGAGCCGAGGAGGATCATCGAGAACTCGTCGGCGCCATCTCGTGCAGCTTGCTCGATCCGATTGCGGACCGCTTCGGGAGTGCCAGCGATGGCAAAACGGTCGATCCAATCCTCGGGCACCAGCTCCGCCAGGTCATACGCGGCGGTGGTGCCGTGGCGCTGCGTGTCGTACACCGCTTGCAATCGCGTGAGCGCTTCGCTGTCAGCCGCCGCGAGCTGCTGCCGCCGCCCGAGGGTGTTCATCGCCCTGCGTGCAACCGCCCCGCGGACAGCGGCCCTGGCGATCGCCGCGTCTTCGTCAACGGCGACGGTGGTCCACAGCAGGATGCGGGTGGCGCCGGCTGGTTTGCCTGCCTCGCGCTCGCCTTCGCGTACGTGTGCGATGGCCTCGGGCAGCTCGCGGGGGCTCACGCTCAGCAGGGCACCGTCGGCGATGCGGCCGGCGAGGCGCTGCATGCGCTCGCCTGCCGCTGCGATGTAAATCGGGACCTGGTCGCCGGTAGGCGCGAAGCTGAGTCGCAGTGGCTTCGCTCATGGAGGGTCGCCATCGAGCTGGCGAGGACGCTCGGATGCCGCCCTGCCAGGTGGCTCACGCCTGGGCCAAGCTCGATGGTGCTGGTGCTGACCGCGAGTGCACCGAGCATGGTCAGCGCTTCGCGGCCGATCAGGTGCGAGTCGGTGACCCAAAAGACGTCGAAGCCCAGACGCTCCGCGAGTCGAGCGGCGTCGATGACCTGTGGCGCGGGCTGGCTGGCGGCGAAGCCGACGCCGATTTTGATAGTCATCGCTTCTTCATCCTGAGCTTGCGAAGGATCTACCGTTAGAGCGTCACCGAAATCGCTTCATCCTGAGCTTGCGAAGGATCTACCGGTAGAGCGTAGATCCTTCGGCTCGCAGGCTCACCTCAGGATGAGGCATGCTCGCGCAGGCTCACCTCAGGATGAGGCATCCACCTCTTAGAACTTTGCGACCAGCTCGTCCACCAGTTGGCTTTCGGCCCACCTGGCGTCCTCGGGCAGATACATCTGCGCGGGGCGAACGTCGGCGCCCTCGCCGTGCGAGCCCAGCGGGTCGCGGCCCTCGGCGACGTCCTCGCACGCCTTCAGCATCAAACGCCGCATCTGGATGATCGCCGTGTCGGCACTGCCGAGGTGCTCCTTGGTGCGGTCGTAAATGGCCCCCATGCTCTCCTGCACCGCGAAGTCCTGGGTGTTGGTGCCCTCGATGCCGGTGTAATTGACCGTCTTCTGCCGCTCGCGCGACAGCCCGTAGTCATTCGCGGCGTTGACCTTCAGCTTCGGCGTGCCAGGGATGTAGTCCTCGGGACCGCGGCCCATGCGGTGCTCGTAGCGCTCCCAATCAGCGCGCGCGATCGGCTCGAACTTGCGGCAGTGGAAGTTGTAGGTCATACACGTGGTGTCGTCGATCGGCACCCAGATGTGGCCATCGATGTTGCCGACCGTCTTCGGCGATCCGCCCGCCCGTAACTGATAGAAGGGCATCACGAAGTGGTACATGCGCACGAAGTTCTGCTTGTCCTCGGGCAGCGGGCGAATGCTGGCGTACATGTAGCCGTAGCTGGTGTTCAGCACCTCGAGCCGCGGCGCGGTCGAGCGCACGCGCGGGTTCGATAACCCGGCCGGATCCAGGTCGCGGTGCAAGAACGACGAGTGCGAGGTATCCAGGCCGCCCTCCATCGCCTGCAGGTAGTTGCACTCCTGGTACGTCTTGGAGACGTGGCAATAGCCTTCGGGTGCGCGCATCCACTCCAGGTTGGGGTCAGGCGGTCGCTTCTCCGCTGGCCCCATATACGCCCACACCACGCCAGCCCTCTCAACGGTGGGGTAGGCGGCCGCCGTGACCTTGGTTTTGAAGTCTGACTCGGCCGGCTCGTTGGGCATATCGATGCACTGGCCGGTGGAGTCGAACTTCCAACCGTGATACACACACCGAAGACCGCATTCCTCATTTCGACCAAAGAACAGCGAGGCGCCACGGTGCGGGCAGTTCTCGGAGATCAGGCCCACCTGGCCATTGGTGTCGCGGAAACCGATCAGGTTCTCGCCCAGCAGGCGTACCCGGACCGGGTCGGAGTCGGGGCCAGGTAGTTCCGAGGCGAGCATGGCCGGCATCCAGTAGCGGCGCATGACGTTGCCCATCGGCGTGTCGGGACCAACTCGGGTGACCAGCTCGTTTTCTTCGCGCTTCAGCATTGCCCCTCGCTCCCTCGCTGATTGATCAAGAACAGGTCTTGAAAGATGTGAATATCAGCCCAAACGTTACGACCGCAAGGTCGCGCCCGCAAACGCTCGCGCAATGCTCAGAAATGTATCTGCGTTGACACTCGCCGAGCCAGTGAGCACACCGTCCGTGTGGCCCTCGGCCAGAATCGTGTCGATCGTCCGCGGCCCGACCGAGCCGCCGTAGATCACCCGCACCTGGTCGCTGGCCTGGCGTGGGAACAGGTCGCGCAGCGTCTCGCGAACATGGTCGCACATCTCGCCGACGTAGCTGGGCGGTGGTGGCTGCACCATTCCGATAGTGGTCCAGACCGGCTCGTAGGCGATCGTGAGCCGGCTATCGAGCGTGACGTCCTCGAGTGCCGCTTCAAGCTGCTGCGCGACCACGTACGCGCCTGCGTTCTCGTCGAGGTCGTCGCCCGTTTCGCCCACGCACAGGATCGGCTTGAGCCCGTGCTGGAGCGCGGCGAGGAGCTTGCGCTTGACGATGCCGTCCTTTTCATCGAAGAAGATACGGCGTTCGTACTGGCCGACCAGCACGTACTGGCACAGCCCCTTGAGCATCCTGGCCGAGACCTCGCCGGTGAACGCGCCACCGTCCGTGTAATGAATATTCTGCGCGCCCAATTGCGTGTCGGTATCCTCCACCAGCCGCTTGACCTCCACCAGCCACGGCGCGGGCGGGCACAGCACCACCTGCACCCCGCTGAGCTCACGCAAGCCAGGGAGCAGCGCAGCAAGGAGCCGCTGGGCGTCGTCGAGCGTGGTGTTCATCTTCCAGTTACCAACCACCAGCGGGGTCATGGTTCGACAGGCTCACCATGAGCGCGTTCGACAGGCTCACCATGAGCGCGTTCGACAAGCTCACCATGAGCGCGTTCGACAGGCTCACCATGAGCGCGACGTGGCCCCGGCCAGATCTCGAGCGCTTTGTCCGCGAGCCGCCGCGATCGTGCCTCGATCTCGTCCGCGGTCCAGCGCTCGACCTGGGCGAAGTCGCGGACCGTCTCGAGCCCATAGCGGGTCATCTTGAACAGCTCCTTCTTGCGCTCGGCCACGCCCAGGTCGGGCATGCGGCCCCTGGGCACCCACGTCAGGTTGCCAAGGGTGCCAATCACTTTCCAGTACTGATCCTCGTTGACGCCGACTTCCTCGAGCCAGTCGCTGCGCGGCAGCAGCGGGGTGATCAGCTGCAGGTCGAGCTGGTCGTAGCGGATCGGGCCGCGGTGCATGTAGGAGTCTTCGAGCGCCTGCAGGATCAGCTTGCGGCGATCGGGGTGGCTGCCGAAGTACAGCGGATAGTGGAGCACGCCCTCGACAAACTCGTCGTCTTTCGGCCAGCCCACCTGCGGCCGCGCGAGTGCCTGCTGAAAGGCCGTGCCGCGATCGCCATCCTTGGCAGCCTCGTTGTACAGCCCGACCAGCACCTGATCTTCGTCAATCGCGGGTGCTGAGGTAAACGTTCGGCGCACCAGAAAGGACTCCAGCGCGCACAGCAACTCCTGCGTTTGTTCCGAAGTGAGGTGACCGCGACGGTAGTCGGCGTGCACGCGCAGCAGCAGCGGATCGATCGTCTGCGGCAGGGTCTTCGACCAGGCGTTGAGCCACTGCAGCCGTTTGCGCAAGCTGGTGTCGGTTTGGCGCTCGGGATGCAGCAGCTGGTCGTACTCGAGCGACCACTCGGCCAGCTCGCGTAGCACCTCGCGGATGTCTTCTTCTTGCAGCGGGCCGAGTCGTTTGCGCCACTCCTGGTAGACCTCGTCGGGGCGCACGGGGTCGCCATCCTTGAGGAGGAAGTCGCGCATGAACGCGTCGAAGCGTTCGCCGAGGCGGCGCTGCATCGGCCACCACACAGTCGTGTACCACTGCTCGTGCTCGGCCGGCGGCAGGCGCATGAAGAAGTAGTTACGCAGCAGGTCGCCCTGAGTGAGCGGCATGCCCTTGGCGTTGAGGCTTTCGAAGATGCGGTACGGGTTGTCCTCAGAGTCGAGGGTGATGGCCACAAACGACAGCTCGCGGACGATGATCTCGACGAGGTGCTCGTAATCGAACGTCTTGTCCTTCTTGCTGATGGCTTCTTTGAACGTTCGGTACGCGTCCCGAATGGGCGACGGCGGGGGCTCCTTGCCATCCTGCACGACCGTGGCGAAGCTCGCGCGGTCCTGCTGCGTGGTCAGCACTTTCAGCTCGTCGTGGTCCTCGTTGACCAGGTAGCGCGTGTGGACCTCGTCGGCGAAGCCGGGATCGGTGTTTCGAACCGAATCGCGGATCGCGGCCAGGAACAAGGCCAACGTGACCAGGCGCTGCTGGCCATCGATCACCAGGGTCGGCGTTCCTGCCTCGCCCGCACCTTCGGCAAGCAGGACCATCGAGCCGAGGAAGTGCGTGTGGCCTGGCCCAAGCTCGTACAGCTCGAGGATGTCGTCGAAGAGCGTGTTCCAGTGTTGCGAGCGCCAGCTGTATACGCGCTGGAAGTACGGCACGACAAACTGCTTCCGCCCCGCCAGGAGCGGTCCCAGCCGCATCTCCTCAGCCTTCATTCCACTACGTAGGCTACCGCGCCCCCAGGACTTTCTCGTTGCGGGCGCGGGCACGATCTAGAGTTGAAAGACATGTTGCTGAAGCTGTTTTCGGCAGGGGCGCTGCTGGTGCTGGCGGTGGCGTGTAGCGCGCCCCAGGCGCCCGCTCCAACCCAAGCGCCGCTGGCGACCCAGGCGCCGCCAGCGCTGGTGCCAACGCCCGCGGCCACCGCGGCAGCGCAGGCGGTTACCACGGTTTCGGGCGCGATCGATTCGATCAGCGGCCGCACGCTCACGGTGTCCACCAACACCGGCCCGAAGCAGGTTTCGTTGACAGAAGATGCACGGATTGAACAGGAAGGCAGGGGCACGGTGTCCGACCTCATGCCCGGCCTCGGGGTCGGCGTGACTGGCAAGCCTGAGGGCAACACGCTCACGGCCGTGTCCATCCACATCTTTCCCGCGGCGTTGGGCGCTCCGCGAGGGGGCCAGTTCCCGATGACTGGCGCCAATCAGGGCAACCTGATGACCAACTCGGTGATCGAGTCGTTCGACGGCTCGAAGCTGGTGCTCAACACCGCCGGTCAGCGGTATGAGATCGCCGTGCCGGCTGGGACCGAGGTGCTCAAGCCCGTGCCCGCCACGCTAAATGCGCTGGCGCCAGGCACCCGCGTGCTGGCCGCGGGCATGGTCGGCGCCGACGGCTCGCTGCGCGCGACCAGCATCGACATCCAGGGTGCGCCAGCGCAGTAACTAGAGGCTGTAGTCGAGCGAGAACGTCTGCTCGACCCACTGGTGGATCTCTTCTTTGCTGGCGCCGGCGGGCGGCTGGAGATCAGAGTCGGTCATCTGCGCGCGAAACTCGGCCATCTGCTGCGAGCGATCGTGGCTCGCCCGCAGCCGCCCGGCCTCAAACATCAGCTCGTACACGTGAGAAAACTTCCAGGCCGGGTGGAAGCCCATGTGCACGTAGAGCTCGGTGATGAAGCCGTCGCCAATCAGCAAGCCACCCGTGAAGCTGACCGGCACGTTGAGTGGCGTGTACTTCCATCCGAAGTACTCGGCCCACTCTGGCAGCACACCTGCGATCGTTGTGCCATGGCCAGTGCGCGCACGCTCCGAGGCCGCCTTATCGAGCCCAACGAACAAGGTGCGCAGCACGAGCTGATCGTCATCCAGCGCGTAATCGCAGATAAAGCCGCGCCAACAGGCAGTCGAGATCCCGACCGGCTCGATGTCGTGTTGCGACGGCTCGTACAGGCCGGTGCCGTTGACGCCGGTGATGCTGAATTCGCGGTCGCGGTACCACACGCTGTCAGACGCCTGAGCCGTCATCGGGTCAGGACCATGGGGTTGCGCGGCACCGAGACCCTCGCCATCAGTTACCTCATGCTACTTGTCGAACCAGCGCCTACCGGTGGCTACCTTCCTCAACCAATGTCCAACAGGTGTACGGATTGTGCGGCGTGGCTCGGACAGGTATCATTACGCTCGGTGAAGGGAGGTGATGCCACGAAATGAGTACCCATTTCGGCGTCACCTCCGTGGCCGCGTAAGCTGCCTCGGGGCGTGACGCCATAAGCTTTCACCGCGGAGACGGGTGGCTCGTACGAGTCGCCCGTACTCGTTTCTGGAGCGGGCGTTTTCGCTAGTCTCTGAAGCATGGTCATGCTTGACGGGCCATTGCCGACGGAGCCCGAGGGCAACAGTGTTCTCGTGGTAATGGCCCATCCCGACGATGCCGAGTTCGGCTGTGGTGGCACCATCGCCAGGTGGGCCGCGGCTGGCAAAGAGATCAACTACGTCCTGTGTACGAGCGGTGACAAGGGGTCGAGTGACCCGTCGATCGCGCCGTACCGGCTCGCGCAGATGCGTCGCAGTGAGCAGATCAACGCTGCGCACGCGCTCGGAGCGCGTGAGGTGGTGTTCCTGTCGCACGAGGATGGCCTGCTTCGCAACACGATCGAGCTGCGGCGGGACATCGTGCGGGAGATCCGCCGCTTTCGACCCGACGCGGTCATCTGCCAGGACCCGACGATGCGGTGGGGCGGCAATCGCTACCTCAATCACCCCGACCATCGGGCCGCGGGCGACGCGTGCCTGGACGCGGTGTACCCATCCGCGCGCGACCCGCACGTGTTTCCCGAGCTGCTGATCGAGAACCTGCTGCCGCACAAAGTGCGGGAGGTGTTCATGTCGACACATACGTCGCAAGTAGGCGACCGCTTTGAGCAAGTGGTAGAGCGCATCAAAGAGCGGTCGCGGGCGTTGACCAAGGCGCAGGGGTTAGCGTTCGACTACGCCGAGGGGTACAAGTACTTCCGCCTCGACTAAGTCCTTGTTCTTTAGGAAATTTGCGTTGAAGCCGTGCCGCGCTCGCTCCAGTCCGCTCGGGCGCCGCGGTCGCGTCGCCCGGACGCCCTTCGGGCTGCTCCCTTCGCTCCCGCTCGGCATACCCTTCACACTCGCGCGTATATGCCGCTGGGCCGGACTGAGGCCAGGGAACTTGCTCCGTGGTGCGGTCGGCTGTCGCATTGCGTGCGGCATGCAGGTTTGTGGCGGGCAGCAGCCGGTCATCGGCTTTAGCTCGCCCTCACCCTAGCCCTCTCCCAGAGGGAGAGGGAACGAGCAGTGCCTGCCAGCGGAGCATCACGCTTACAGTCGGACCCTGGCTGCCATCCTGCCCAGCGGCACAGGGGCGCCGATCTGAAGGGTGTGCCGAGCGGGAGCGGAGGGAGCAGCCCGCGGAGCGCGCGCAGCGGGCGGAGTGGGCGTCCGGCCGAGTCGTGCGAGGCCGAGCGGACTGGAGCGAGCGCGGCCAATCCGAACGCAGATTTCTTAGAGAAGCAGGTGTTAGTCCCAGAGCCGCGTAGCGCCGACGTAGTGCGCTTGCCAGTAGCCTGACCACAGGCTGGAGATGGTGACGCCCGTCCGTTCGTCGCTCGCGTGGATGAATTGGCCACCGCCGATGTAGATCCCGTCATGCGACAGGCCGGGCATGTACGTGTTGGCGAAGAACACCGTGTCGCCAGGCTGAAGGGCGCTGATCGCGATGTGCCCGCCGCCGTTGTACTGCTGCCACATGCCGCGGCCGACCGGTGCTCCGCTCGCGTTGTGGATGTAGTACACGAAGCCTGAGCAGTCGAAGCCCGCCGGCGAGGTGCCGCCGAAGACGTACCGATAGCCGAGGTACTTCATCGCGTTGGCGACGATCGTCCCACCGCCGCGGCCGACCAGGTTCTGCGGCGCGGGCGCGGCTGGTTGCGCGGCCGGCTTCGGCGCGGCAGCGGGCGCCGCGGGCTTCGGGACCGCGACCGATGCACCGCCGCCGGTCTGCGCCCGCGCGGCGGGCACTTCCACGACCGGCGCCGCGACCGCCTCGGCGCGCAGCTTGCCGCCCGGCACCACGAGCTTGGACCCGACGTGGATGATGTCGGGATCGTTCAGGTCGTTGTAGTCGAGCAGGAGGCCGAGATCGACCTGGTATTTCCAGGAGATGTCGGCCAGCGTCTCACTCGGCTGGATGGTGTACTCGAGCCCCTTGACCGGCAGAATCCGCAGCTCGCTGCCGGGCTTGATCGTGTCAGGATCGTCGATGCCGTTGCTCGACAGGATGGTGTCGACGTCAACACCAAACGTGTCGGCGATGCTCAGCAGCGTGTCGCCCTTCTGCACCTCGTAGGTGCGGGTGCTCGGCACCGCGCGCTCATCCTCGAGCGGCAGGCTTGCGCCACCACCGATCGATGCTGCCTGCTGGTCGCCATCGTCCGCGCGTGCGATCACGCGCCGGCCAGGCAGCACGGGCGTCGCGCCGGGCACCACCAGGTCAGTCCCCGGCTGCACCACGTCGGGGTTGGCGCCGAGGTCGTTGGCCTTGATGATCTCGGAGGCCTCGACCCCGTACCGCTCGGCCACGCGGCGAATGGACTCGCCGGCGCGGACCGTGTGCAGCACGCCATCGGTCGGCAGGATCACGAGCTCCTGGCCAACAGTGATCAGGTCAGGATCGCGCAGGTTGTTCGCGCTCAGGATCGTGGCCGGGCTGAGGCTGTACTTGGCGGCCAGCATGCGGATCGTCTCGCCCTCTTCGACGGTGTGCGTAAAGGGCTTCGGCGGGGCGACCTGCTCAGACTCTGCAGGCGTTGGTTCAGATGCCGCGGGTGGTTCGGCGACTGGCGTCGGATCGGGCAGGTTGAGCGGCAGCAGTGGCGGGCTCAGCTCGGCGGCGGCGGTTGGCGGCGCGGTGGCCGGTACGGGTCGAGGCTGCACCGCGACCGCGGCAATCGTAGCCAGTCCGATGAACGCAACGGCGCCGTGGAGCAGATAACGTGGCCGCGAACGGGCCAGCGTATCGATGAAGGATTCAGCATCGGCAGCGATGCGGCCAATGCGTACCCCGGCTGTTCGGTTAGTCCGCTGCACTATTCCTCGGTTTCCTGGGGGAGGTTTCATCCGGCGCGCTGTGGCAATCCGTAGCGCCTCCGCGAAGGCTATATGAGGCGGCGGAGCGGACCCCAGCCGCTCGGCCACTGTATACAGGCCTGTTTGAAGGGGTCAACCCCTGGCCGGGGGATTTTCTCACCACTTGTGGCATCTTCTCACAACTTCCGCGCCTGAGGATGCCGATCGACGAGAGGCGACCCGCACGGCATCCGCGGCGGCAACAGCAGGCGGTCGCGCTACCCTCGAATACAGCAATGATTGGCAAGAGCGTGCGCCGTCGCGAGGACCCAGCGCTTCTCACCGGCCGCGGCCGCTTCGTCGATGATCTCACGCTGCCCGGGATGCTCTTCGTCGCCTTCGCGCGCAGCCCACATCCGCATGCACGCATCCTCGCGCTGCACACACAGTCAGCACGGGAACTCGCCGGCGTCGCGAGCGTCGTGAGCGCGGCGGACCTCGAGCAGCTGCCGCAGATGCCGCTGAACCAGCGCGCCCGCGACATGCTCGTGCCACCCAACCCCGTCTTGCCCAGCGAGAGCGTGCACGCGGTCGGCGTGCCGCTCGCCGCCGTGGCAGCCGAAACGCGGGCGCTCGCCGAAGACGGTGCGGCGCTGATTGAGGTCGAGTACGAGCCGCTGCCAGGGGTGGGCCAGCTGCAGAGCGCGATCGATGCATCAGCGCAGCTAGCCTGGCCCGAACTGCAGCGCAACGAGATTTTTGGCAGTCACAAGTCGAGCGGCGACGTGGAGCGCGCCTTCGCGGATGCGCAGCACGTGGTGCAGCTGAGCATCCACAGCCCACGGCTGGCGGGCGTGCCGATCGAGCCACGCGCCGTCCTCATCGCGCCCGATCCGCTCGGCGATGGGCTCACGGTCTGGGTCTCGGCCCAGTCGCCGTTCCGCCTGCGCACGCCGCTGGCGCGCATGCTCGGGCTGCCCGAGAACCGCATCCGCGTGATCACGCCCGATGTCGGTGGCGCATTCGGGGTCAAGAACAACATGTACCGCGAGTACGCCATCGCTTGCTGGCTCGCGTTGCGGCTGGGGCGACCCATCAAGTGGGTGGCGACGCGCAGCGAAGACTTTCTGGGCATGCAGCAAGGCCGCGACATGCGGACGGACGTGTCGCTGGCTATGCAGCAAGACGGCACCATCAGCGGCTTGCGAGTGCACAACTACGGCAACCTGGGCGCGTACTTGCAGCCGGCGGCGATTGGTCCACCCGGCAGGCCGCTCACGCAGTCGCCAGGCTGTTATGCAATCGCGAACGCCGAGGTGCGCATCGCGGGCGTGGTCACCAACACCGTTGGCACGGGTCCGTACCGCGGTGCGGGCCGACCGGAATCGGTGCTGCTGATCGAGCGCGCCGTCGACGCGGCGGCGCGGCAGCTGGGCGCCGATCCCATCGCGCTGCGGCGCAAGAATTTCGTCGACGCGGCACAGTTTCCGTATCGGAACGTCCTGGGCGCCGTGTACGACTCGGGCGACTACGAGCTGTCGCTGCTGCGCGCCCTGGAAGTGGCCGACTGGGACTCGCTGGTAGGCGAGCGTGAGCGACGCCGCGCCGCTGGCGAGATCATGGGCATCGGTCTGGCGACCTTCATCGAGCCCAGCGCGGGCGCTGGGTTCGAAAGCGGGATCATCCGCATCGAGCCGAGCGGCAAAGTCACCGCCATCACCGGCTCGAGCGCGCACGGCCAGGGCCACGAGACGGTCTTCGCCCAGGTGGTGGCCGACCGACTTGGCGTGGACATGGACGATGTCGTGGTCCAGCACGGCGACACCCACGGCGTGCCACAGGCAGTCGGGACGTTCGGGAGTCGCAGTATGGCGCTGGGTGGTGGCGCGCTGGCGCTGGCCTCAGATCGAGTCGTCGAGAAGGGCAAGCGCATCGCCGCGCATCTGCTGGAAGCCTCTGCCGAGGACATCGAGCTCGCCGATGGCCGCTTCTCGATCGCAGGCGCGCCCGATCGCCGCCTCACCTGGGGCGACCTCGCGGGCGCGGCCTACTCGAGCCTGAACCTGCCCGACGGCGACGAGCCCGGGCTCGAATCGACTGCGTTCTTTGCACCCGAAGGCGAGGTCTATGGCTTCGGCGCCCACATCGCCGTGGTTGGTATCGATGCCGATACGGGCAAGGTCGAGCTGCGCAAGCTGGTGTGCGTCGACGACTGCGGCCGCATCCTCAACCCGCTGCTGGTGGCTGGCCAGGTGGTCGGTGGAATCGCGCAGGCAGTCGGCCAGGCGCTGATGGAAGAGGTCGTGTTCGACGCGGACGGCCAGGTGCTGAGCGGAACGCTTGGCGACTATGCCATCCCGCGCGCCGTCGACATGCCCGCGTTGGATGCGCTGGTCCTGGACCACACGGTCACCCCGTCGCCGTGGAACCCGCTCGGAGTTAAAGGTGTGGGCGAGTCGGGCACGGTGGGCGCGCCCGCGGCGATCGTGAACGCTGTGATCGATGCGCTGGAGCCGTTCGGCGTGCGCCACGTGGACATGCCGTTCACGGCCGAGAAGATCTGGCGCCTGATCAGCATGTCATCCTGAGGCGAGCCTGCGAGCCGAAGGATCTCAGGGCAGCAGCCGAGATCCTTCGCTTCGCTCGAGGATGACAGGTTCCCTGCCGAGATCCTTCGCTTCGCTCGAGGATGACAGGTTCCCTGCCGAGATCCTTCGCTTCGCTCGAGGATGACACGTTCAGGCTGGTACATAGACTGCAGGGCAGCTGAGCGGTGCCTGCCATCGATCTGGACCAGGCGCAGGCGGTGCGCGCCTTCGGCGTCGGCTACTTCAACCTGATCCGCCGAGGCGCCGATGGCTCGCTCACACTGTCCTCCGATCACTGGCGGCTCGAGCAGGTCACCGCGGACGCCTTCCACTTCGAGGCGCAAGCGGAGGACGCGCCCGCGCTGGTCCTGCCGATGCAGCAGGTGGAACGGCTGGCGTGGGACCGCTTGCCGAGGCAGCAGCAGCGATCGCAGATCCGCTTCTATCTGGCCAACGGCGATCTGTGGACGTTCAGCGGCAGCGTCGACGAATCAGCGCTGCCCGCGCGAGCAGATCTCAGGCACTAGCAGCGGCCGCGGGGCCGCCGCGACGCTGATCGCGCAGCGTGATCCACAGGACCACGCCCGCGGCGATGAGCAGGAGCAACTGCGGCAGGGCCGTTTCCCAGGTCGGGTACACGCCCAGGAAGTCGCTGCCGGGCAGCGGCGCGGGTGTGGCAGGCAGAACGCCCGACACTTGCAGCGCGTGGAGCCCCATGCCCACGAATTTGAAGCCGAGGTAGTAGATCAGCACACTCGAAGCCAGGAAGAAGGGCCGCAGCGGCAGCCGCAGCCCGATGGAGATGGTGGCGATACCCACGGCGATCAGGGTCACGACGCCCAGGCCGAGGCCAACCGCGAGGTCACTGGGCAGGATGCTCGGCGCGATGCCCAGATAGAACACGGCGGTCTCCGCGCCCTCGCGGAAGACCGCGAGCAGCGCCAACATGCCCAGCGAGAACATGCTGCCGCCCGCGAGCGCGGCGGTGCTGCGCTCGCGAATGTACTTCTGCCACACGCTCAGTCGGGCTTTCGAGTGCAGCCAGTAGCTGACGTAGAACAGCATCACGGCGGCGCCCAACCCGACGATGCCCTCGACCAGCTCGCTGCCCAACCCCGCTCCCGCGCGGGAAAAGACTTGCTGCAGGACGAACGCGAGGGCGATGGACAGCACGACTCCGACCGCCGCGCCGCCCCAGATCCAGGGCTGTTTCTCAGAGTTGCCGCTGCGCTTCAGGAACGCCACCAGAGCGCCCACGACGAGCAGCGCTTCGAGCCCCTCGCGCAGCATGATGATGAATGCGTCGAACACGCCGTAGCTCGTGCCTGACTCCGCAATGGGCGCGAGGCGATCGCGCATGCGCACAATGACCGCGTCTGCCTCAGTCGGGCGTGGCGCGGGGCCAGTCAACATGGCCTCGGCAGTCGCCATGTCGTCTTCGGTGGCGGTGTACACCGGGCGGGCCTTGACTTTGACCAGGCCCTCGGCGGCTGGCCAGTCGCGCTGGAACGTCTGCACCGCCGTGAGCGCGGTCGCGGTGTCGCCGCGGCTCAGCGCCGAGTGGGCAGCATCGAGCTCGCCGACCAGCGCCCGCAGTCGCTCGGCATCGGAGCCGTTGGCCGGCTGCGCGGCCTGCCGGCTGGCACCCGCGGCGGCGTAGAAGTGCTCGTTGGTCTCGTGCAGCGCATCGAGGGCCGCGTCTGCGCGGGTGGCATCGAACGGCTCGGCGGCGAGAGCAACCCGAGCCTCGCGCATCGCGGTTTCGATCGCGGTGTAGTCCGAGCCGCTGAGGTCCTTGATACCATCCTCGATCTGGCGCCAGCGATCGCGGAACGCCTGATAGCTCTGGCGCGCTCCATCGACGTTGCCCGCTGTGAGCTGCTGCCGCGCCTGGACGACTGAGGTGTCGGCCTGCTGCAGATCCGCCTGGGGCGAATCGGCGGCCACCGTAAGCGGCAGCAGCAGGAGCAGGAGTAGGGTCGCGGCGATGCGGGTAAGGAGCATTTCAGCCAGTCTCTTAGCAGCGGGATAGGTGTCGTATGTGTAAAGGCTAATGCCGACGCAACGCGCTGTCAAAGTGGCATAAGCTCGCAGCCAGCATGTTCGGGTGCGGCGAGAGTATGGGCGGCGCGCCCTGGCCTCCGCCGCGATTGCCGGTTGAATCCGGATTGAGAAGGCGCATCGGCCGACTGCTGCGCCTGCCCGAGCTGCGCCGCGAGGTGCTCGAATCGGCATTTGCGCTCACGCTCGGTGGCGCGGCTGGTGCACTCGGCACCACCCTGCTGACGACGACCGCGCCAGCGGCAAGTCGCCGCGAGGGCCGTATCCACGTCGTGCCCTCCGAGGACCGCACGGTACGTCTGGGCGTCTTCGACTCGACGTTGCCCGACGTGCTCGAGATCGACTCGGAAGATGTCGTCGTGTACCCCGACACCTGGTCGCACTTCTTGAATCGCCTGCAGCCGGGGGTCTCGATACAGGACGTCGCGCGGTTGCGACGCGAACATCCGGGCATCGGGCCGCACTCCATCATCGGGCCGATCGGCGTGCGCGATGCCGAACCGGGTGACCTGCTCGCAATTCACTTCCAGCGGCTCATCCCGATCGACTGGGGCGCGACGTTCATCAACCCCAGCGATCTGCGCACTGGCACCCTCATCGACGAATTTTCGAACGGTCATGTGCGCTACTTGGATCTGGATCTGGCCACGATGACGGCCGAGCTCGTGCCGGGCGTACGGCTGCCCTTGGGACCCTTCCAGGGCACGCTCGGGGTCGCGCCCGCTCAAGGCGGCGTGGTCAGCTCCGTCCCGCCCGGACAGCATGCGGGCAACGTCGACCTACGCGAGCTGACCGAAGGCTCGATCCTGTACATCCCAGTCTGGCAGCGCGGGGCCAAGATCTTCACCGGCGATTCTCACGCGACGCAGGGCGACGGCGAAGTCAACAATCAAGCGCTCGAGTCGGCCATGCGCGAAGTGCGCATCCAGGTCGTGCTGCACAAGCGCGCTGGCTGGTCGTGGCCGATGGCGGAGACCTCGACGCACTGGATCATGCTCGGCATCGACGCCGACCTGAACGAGGCGTTTCGCATCGCAACGCGCAACACCGTCGATTTTCTGGTCCGCCGCGCTGAGCTCTCGGCCGCGGACGCGTACTGCCTGGCCAGCATCGGCGTCAGTTTTCGAGTAACGCAGTTCGTGAATCAGACGCGCGGCATCCATGCGCTCATCCCCAAGTCGCTATTCGCGGACGAGCTGCGCGAGCGAATCAGCATCGCTTCGTAGAATAAGAAACAGGTATGGCCCAGACGGTGACCGCCTCCAACGTTATCGATACGCTCAAAGAGCGCGGCTTCGTTGCGCAAATCTCTGACGAGCCCGGGCTGCGACGAGCCCTGGACGCCGGTCACGTCACCCTGTACCAGGGATTCGATCCGACCGCCACCAGCCTGCACACGGGCAACCTGGTAGGCATCATGCTCCTGGCGCACTTCCAGCGCGCGGGGCATCGACCGATCGCCGTCGTTGGCGGTGGCACGGGCATGATCGGCGACCCGAGCGACCGTGACTCCGAGCGTCCGATGCTTCCACTCGAGGTGATCGAGCGCAACCTGGCCGGCATTCGCCCGCAGTTCGCTCGCTATCTCGATTTCAGCGACGGCAAGGCGCTGCTGGTCAACAACGCCGACTGGCTGCGGCCGCGCCAGTACATCGAGTTCCTGAGGGACGTGGGACGGCACTTCACGGTCAACCAGCTGATGCAGCACGGCACCTACTGGGATCGTTTTCAGCAGGGCAGCTTCAGCTTCCTCGAGCTGAACTACGCGGTGATCCAGGCGTACGACTTCCTGCACCTGTTTCGTGAGTACAACTGCCTCCTGCAGATCGGCGGCAACGATCAGTGGTTCAACATCTTGTCTGGGCGCGACCTGATCCGGCGTGCCGAAAGCGCTGACGCGTTCGCGCTGACGGTGCCCCTCATCACCACATCGTCGGGCACCAAGATGGGCAAATCGCTCGGCAATGCGCCATGGCTCGACGCGGAGCGGACGTCGCCGTTCGAGTACTACCAGTACTTCCGCAACACCGACGATGAAGCGGTCGGACGGGCGCTGCGCATCTTCACGTTCCTGCCACTCGAGGAGATCGCAGAGCTCGAGCAGCTGAGCGGCGCCGATATCAACCGTGCCAAGGAAGTGTTGGCCTTCGAAGCCACACGCCTGACGCACGGGGAGGAGAAGGCGCGTGAGGCGCAGGAGACCGCACGGGCGCGCTTCCGCGGCGAGGGCGCCGATGCCGGGCCGAGCGTTGCGATGCCGACGCCACTATCCATCGAGCAGCTCGCCGTCAGCTCGGGCCTGGTGAAGTCGTTGAGCGAAGCGAAACGACTCATCGCCCAGAACGGCATCCGCATCGATGGCCAGCCCGCGACGCGTGACCGGGTGATCGAGCAGCGCGACCTACCGCTGCTGTTGAGCGTTGGCAAACGCAGTGTGAGGATCGTCGCGGCCTAACGCGCGCTTGGAACGAATACCTCAGCTGTCCGTCAGACCTGCCCGTTGGGCTGGGCATAGCGGCCGACCAGTCGCACCAGGTCATCCAGGTCGAACGGCTTGGCGATGCACGCATGCACTGGCACGTCCTTGATGCGTCGCATGGCGTCCTGCACGGCCGAGATGACCACGATCGGGACGTCCACGCACAGCCGCTCTTTGTGGCACTGCTCGATGAAGGAAAAGCCGTCCATCACGGGCATCATCAGATCGAGAACGACCGTCGACGGACGCCGTGCACGCATGGCTTCGAGCGCTTCGCGGCCATGCGCCGCCAGGTCTACGGTGTACCCCTCCCCACGCAGCGCGTCGGCAACGAGCCCCCGAATCGCCGGGTCATCGTCGACCACCAGCACGTATGGATGTGGCATTCGTTGCTGCCCCGGCCCGCCCGCCGGAGTATGCCACACGCTAACTCCCCTCTACCTCTGGGGCGATAGCCGCAACGCTAGCCCTCACCCTAACCCTCTCCCAGAGGGAGAGGGAACACGCACTCTCCCCTCTACCTCTGGGAGAGGGCTTTATCAAGGGGGGTGAGGGGTGCGTGAGCGGCTGCTAGTGCTTGGTAGCCCCGTTACTCCGCCCGCGCTCTACGCGTGGCGCCGCCTCGTCCAGAGCCGCTTCGGCGCGGTCGGCCGCCGCCGAGGCCTCGGTGGCGCCCATGATCAGGTCGATCAAGCCGTACTCCCTGGCTTCCATCGCGCTCATCCAGTAGTCGCGGTTGATGTCGTGCGAGATGCGCTCGACATCTTGCCCGGTGTCCCGTGATAGGAGCTCCTTGACCCGCGCGTTCAGCCGCAGGATTTCGCGCGCGTGTACCTCGATGTCGGCCGCGGTGCCTTGCACCCCTGCCGATGCCTGGTGGATCAGCATGCGCGAGTTGGGCAGCGCTGCCCTTCTTCCGTGGGCGCCCCCGGCGAGGATCACCGCGGCGGCGCTGGCCGCCATGCCGACACACGTGGTTGCCACAGGATTGGAGACCAGCTGCATCGTGTCGTAGATCGCCAGGCCCGCATCGATCTCTCCGCCAGGGCTGTTGACGTACAGCTGAATCTCGCGCTCCGGGTCATCCTGCTGCAGGAACAGCAGCTGGGCGATGATCGTGTTCGCGACTTCGTCGTTGACCGGCGTGCCGAGGAACACGATGCGGTTGCGCAGCAGCAGCGAGAAAATGTCGTAGGCGCGCTCGCCGCGGCTCGACTGCTCGACCACCATAGGGACCGTGTACAGTCGTGGCGAATTTGACATAAGGTTAGAGCCTCCTAATCTGGCACTCCGAGCCTCAGGAACGGAAACCGAGCGGACGATCGGGTGACGAGCCGTCATCGGGCTCGCCGATGGGCAACATCGATTCGCGGACCGCGCGACGCGCGGAGCTGCCCAGGCCGTCGGCCAGCGCAATGCAGGCTTCGACGTACGCGCGCCACATAGTGCGCGGCAGGCGGGTCTGCATGGCTTCCCGGAGCCGCGCCTGGAGGGCTTGCAGCTCCGCCTCGATGTCGGGATCGACGCCGCCGCCGCTGGGTGCACCGGCTTCGGCGACCGGGTAGCCGACCAGCCGATCGAGGGTGGTGCGCTGCACACCAAAGGTGTCGGCGATGCGCTGCAGGTACTGCACGGTGGGCATGACCTGGCCGCGGCGCCAGCGCGAGACCTGGGTGTCGGCCACGCCGACCGCCCGCGCCAGCTGCGCTTGGGAGAGCCCGCGGCTGTTCATGGTTGTCGCCAGCCAGCCGGCGAACCTGGTGCGCCCTTCGCTCTCAGCCATCGGGGTTAGCTGCCAGTATGACACGCAAGCGACCAGGCTGACAAGAGAGCAACTCACGTAGAATGCGCCGCGCGCGTGACGTTCAGCATTGTCGCCTTCGACCACGCGACAGGTGATCTCGGCATCGCGGTCGCTTCGAAATTTCTGGCGGTGGGCGCGGTCGTCCCGTGGGCCCAAGCCGGCGTGGGCGCCGTCGCCACGCAGTCGTACGCCAACACCAGCTACGGCCCGCGCGGGCTCGAATTGCTCAAGGGTGGCCTCGATCCAACGCAGGCCATCGAACGCCTGCTGGCCGATGACGTGGACAGTGACGTACCGATGCGCCAGGTCGGCATCGTCGACGCGACCGGTCGTTCGGCGAGCTTCAGCGGGCCAGGCTGCAACGCCTGGGCCGGCGGCCAGGCCGGCGCTAGCTACGCCGCGCAGGGCAATATCTTGAGCGGCGGGGCGGTGGTCGAAGCCATGGTGTCGAGTTTCGCGGCCTCGTCGGGCGACCTGGCCGAGCGACTGGTCGAAGCGCTCGCAGCCGGCCAGGCCGCGGGCGGCGATAGTCGTGGCCAACAGTCGGCCGCGTTGCTGGTCGTGCGCGAGCACAGCGGCTACGGCGGCTGGAACGACCGCTACATCGATGCCCGGGTCGACGATCACCGCCAGCCAATTGACGAGCTGCGGCGGGTACTGCAGCTGTGGCGGGTCTATTTCCAGACGCCTAACCCGCGTGACCTGCTGGAGCTGACGCCTCAGCTCATCCGTGAGGTGCAGAAGCTGCTTGGCCGCGAGCCCAGCGGCTCGTGGGACCAGCCAACGCGCAAGGCCCTGCGCACGTGGGCTGGCGTCGAGAACCTCGAGGAGCGGCTCCACGACGAGGGCATCGACCCGATCGTGCTGCACATGCTGCGCGGGCAACCGCCACGGTGACGGACGAAACCATCTACGCCGGCCGCGTCGTCACCCTGCGGCTCAAGCACTTGCCGCTGCCGGACGGTCACACGCGGTTGCCGGTCTTCCTCCCTTCGGGGACAGGTGACCGGTCTTCCTCCCTTCGGGGACACGGCGGTACGCGCTACAGGATGTCGAGAGGACGCTCGACCATCGTCCGTTGGGGGCGGAACGGGTTGTCCTCGGCCTGCAGCCGGCCGAGCAGCGCATCGACCACGATCCGTGAGCCCGCGGCGCTGGCCATGATGCCGTGGCCACTGTAGCCGCAATTCAGGTGTAAGCCGGGCGCATCGCTCGGGCCGAGCAGCGGCCGGTGATCGCCCGTGTACTCGTACTGCCCGGCCTGCAAGATCCAGTACAGCGTGCTGTCCTCCCAGACGTCGCGCCACAGTGGGCTCAGCTGAGCGAGCGCGCTGGGTGAGTCGGGATCCAGCAAACCGAAGGCGAACGCGGCGTTGGTTGGCACATTGTCCAGCGGCTCACCGGGCGGCGTCGCGGCCTCGGTCCACAGCCCGTAGCAGCCATTCAGGCCCGGTCGCCAGTGCGCCGCGCTCTCCTCATGGATGGTCATCGGACCGTGCGCCGGGATCGCCGGCAGATCGGGCATGACCAGCTTGTGGCGGATGGTCGGCCGCAGATCGATCTGCACGCCAGCCAGGCCAGCCACGACGCCCGCGAAGGGACCAGCCGCGACCACTGCGTTGTCGCACCCAATCGTGCCGCGTGGTGTGCGCACGCCGACCACGCGCCCATCACGTTGTTCGAAGCCGATCGCGGGCGTCTCCAGGCACACCATTGCTCCACTCGCGCGGGCATAGCCGAGCGTCAGCCGCTTGGGATCGAGCCAACCGTCGAGCTGGCGAAACCGCGCCTGCAAGATCGACTCACTCAAATAGGGAAAGCGGTAACGCGCCTCGTCGCCGCTCATGAGCTCGACGTCGCCGACGCCCCAACCGTGCAGCGACTCGACGAAGAACCGCTGGCGCTGCGCGCCCTCGTCGGTTGTGGCGCAGAACAGGTAGCCCTGCTTGCGGATCGACAGGTCAAAGCCCGGCAACTCCGCCACCTCGTCGAACTGGTCGAACAGCGCGATGCCCTCGCGCACCAGCTCGATCTCCTCGGGATTGTCGAACTGCAGGCGGAAGGCACCCGTCGAAACCGGTGTATTGAGCGTGCACAGGGCCGACCGCTTCTCCAAGAGCACCACCTGCAGCCCGGCACGCTGGGCAAAGAACGCCGTCGCCGCGCCGACGATGCCGCCGCCGATCACGACCAGATCGGCCGTGCTTGGCAGCTCTTCGGCGATGCGCAGTCGCGGCCAGTGGCTCGTCACCCCGCCGATTCTAGGCGGCACGCTGCCCGTCCCCTTTGCGGCGCCTCGCGCGTTCTGCTCAAAAACTACTCAACTAGATCTCAACCGAGAGGTTCCTGATGAACTGCGCCCAGAAGTGGGACTAAGTACGTGGCGGCCATCACCGCCCTCGTCACGCTAGACTGGCAAATCCTTGGAAGATGCCGCGCCTTCTGGTCATACTCGGCCTGGAGCGCGGCATCCTTGTTTGGTCTAGGTCGGCGGGCGGCGGTTTTGTGGCTGCTGGTGATTACCAGTGCGGCCGGGCTGCTGCTAACCAGCTGGAGCGCTGCTCAGGCCGACACCAATTACGCGCTGGCCGCGGCGCTGTTCATCGTGATGCTCGCCGCCGCCGAGCGGGTCAGCGTCCGACTGGCCTCGTCCCGCCCGAGCGCAGCCGTCAGCGTGAGCGCATCGTGCGCGGTGCACGTGGCGCTGGTGCTGCTGTTCCCCACCTACTGGGCGGTAGTCATCGCCCCATTCGGCTTTGCCTTGGGCGAGCTGCTGCGCGGCCGGCTGCAGGCGCACAAGCTGCTGTTCAACATGGCCAACATGACGTTGAGCGTGGCTGTCGCCAGCGCGGTCTGGCAGGTTGGGATGCCCCTCGGCGGGCTGGGCAGCGTCGCCTCAGTGCCGTGGATCATCCTCGCCGGCCTGGCGTATTTCGTCGTCAACACCGTGCTCACGGCGAGCATCGTGGCGGCGGTCCTCGAGCTGCCGATCAGCCTGGTCTGGTGGCGGGGGAATCGGCACATCCTGCTGGCCAATCTGGGGCTGCACGCGATCGGCGTGCCCATCGCCGGACTGTGGCTGACGTTTCCGTGGATGCTGGTCTGCCTCGCGTTGGCGCAGCTCGCTCTGCATCACGCGATCGACGATCGCGTCAAACTCGAGACCCAGACGCTGGCCAGCCTGTTCTCATTGGCCGACATCCTCGATGCCCGCGACAAATACACGCACGGCCATTCGGAGCGGGTCGGCTTCTACGCCGAGCAGCTGGCGATCCAGCTCGGCCTGTCGAGCGACCGCGCCCATCTGACATTCCTGGCGGGCCGGCTGCACGACATCGGCAAATGCGCCATCAACAACGAAGTGCTGCGCAAGCCCGGCGCACTCGACGACAGCGAGCGCAGCCACATGCGCCAGCATCCCTCGGTCGGCGGTGAGATGCTCGGCCACTTCTCGCTGTTCCGTGAGGTGTCGCAATACGTTCGCGGCCATCACGAGCGGTGGGACGGCAAGGGCTATCCGGATGCCCTGCGCGGCGAGGACATCCCGCTCGAGTCGCGCATCATCTCGGTGGTCGACTCCTATGACGCGATGACGACCACGCGACCATATCGCTCGGCGCTCGAGCAGGCCGAGGCGGTGCGACGTCTGCGCGATGGTGCTGGCCGACAGTGGGACCCGCGGATCGTGTCCGAGTTCCTCACGTGGCTGGAGCGGACCACATCCCTCGAACAGGCACAGCCTCACTCGCACCCGGCCACGGCGGCATAGTCGCGATCACCAGCTCCAGCGTTAACGTGGCGTCCGCGCGAAATTGAAAGCTCACCCCACACGGGATGCTCACGCTCGTCCCCGGCTGCAATCGGACGATCTCGTCATGCCCCGAGTCGTCTGCGCGCCACAGCTCACCTGAGCCCGCGACGCAGTACCACACCTCCTCCACGGTCTGGTGGCGCACGGCTTGTGTGACCTGCCCACGTGGCAGCGTGCAGTGCACCAGGCTGCCTCGCTCGAGGCGGACCAGGTCGCGGATCTCCGAGCCGTCCGGCGCCAGCCGGTCGTACGCGGCGCGCAAGCGCTTGGTTTCCCAGGCCATTGCCGGTCGATTGTCGCACCGCTGGTTCGTCGATACAGTGAGGAGCCGCCCAGAATGCACGCTCGAGCTGCCGCAGTCCAGGACACGTTGGACACCGTCTTTCGCGCAGAGTCGGGACGAGTAATCGCCGCCGTCATCCGCGAGGTGGGCGATTTCGACCTGGCTGAGGACGTCGTGCAGGACGCGATCGCGGCGGCCCTCGAGACCTGGCCCAACCGCGGCGTACCGGCGAGCCCCGGCGCCTGGTTGACCACGACCGCACGCCGTAAGGCCATCGATCGACTGCGACGCGAGGCGCGCCGACTCGACAAGGAGGCCCTGCTGCAGCGGCTGGTGGATATCGAACGGCAGGCCAGCGTCGAGGAGGATGACGTCGTGCCGAGCGCCATTCCTGATGACCGGCTGCGGCTGATCTTCACCTGCTGCCACCCCGCGCTGTCGTTCGATGCACGCGTCGCGCTGACATTGCGCACGCTGGGTGGCCTATCCACCGCTGAGATCGCGAACGCCTTTTTGTTGGGCGAGGAGACGCTGGCGCAGCGGCTGGTGCGGGCCAAGAAGAAGATCCGCGAGGCATGCATTCCGTATCGCGTCCCGCCGGACCACCTGTTGCCCGAGCGGCTCGAATCGGTGCTGGCGGTCATTTATCTGATCTTCAACGAGGGCTACCTGGCTTCGGCGGGAGATGCGCTGACGCGCCAGGAGCTGTCGGGTGAAGCCATTCGGCTCGGCCGGTTGTTGACGCAGTTGATGCCGGATGAGCCGGAGGCGATCGGCTTGCTGGCGCTGATGCTGCTGCACGAGTCGCGGCGGGTTGCCCGCACGACAGCTGACGGTGACCTGGTGCTGCTCGAGGACCAGGATCGCTCACGATGGGACGCGGAGTTGATCGGCGAGGGGCGAGAGCTGCTGGTGCGGGCGCTGCGGCAGGGACGGCACGGCTTCTACCAGGTACAGGCCGCGATCAGCGCCGTTCACGCCGACGCACGAGCTGCGCGGGATACCGACTGGCGGCAGATTGTGTCGCTGTATGACGTTCTCCTGCGGCTCAATCCGTCGCCGGTGGCGCGGTTGAACCATGCAGTGGCTGTGGCCATGGCCTCTGGTCCGCGTGCTGGTCTGTCGCTGATCGAGCCCCTCATGGCCTCCGGTGAGCTCGCTGACTACGTTCCTCTCTACATCGCCAGGGCCGACCTCCTGCGCCGCGCTGACTGCGTACCCGAAGCCCGCGCCGCGTACCAGGAAGCGCTCGCGCGCACACAGAACGCTTCCGAGCGGGAGTTCCTGCACCGCCGGCTCGCTGCGCTCGGCTGAGCTCACGCGTTGGCCTGGCGTCTGCACACTCGCCGGGCATGCTGTCAAACAATGACCAGATCAGCCGCGTCACCGAAGGCATGCGCGTTGTCGACTCGAGCGGCGAAGACATCGGCAAGGTCCAATTCGTCCGCATGGGCGATCCCGAAGCGGTCACGGACATGGGCAACGAGGGCCGACCAACCGGGCTGGTCGGCAAGATCGCCCAGGCAGTGCTGCCCGACGAGCGCGAGCCCGATGTCCCGGAGCCATTGCAAAGCCGACTGCGCCGCACTGGCTACATCAAAATCGACGGACCAGATCTGAGGGACACCGACCGCTATGCCAGCAGCGAGCACGTGCGCGAAGTAAGCGGCGATATCGTGCGTCTCGACGTCCGTAAGCAAGAGTTAGCTGTCGAGGACTAACGCGACGAACTATCCTTACGAGCATGCGCCGCTCGATGTCGTTTTCGCTTTTGAGTGTTTTGTTTGCCTGTGCGTTCCTTGTCGTCCCGGCAGCCGCGCAAACGGCTGATTGGCAAGGTGGGCCAGGCGCACTGCTCGATAACACGTACGACGGTTTCATCGACGTACCCGCGGCCGGCAGCACCGTCCCCGGCAGCGGCTCGTTCGCCGTTGCCGGCTGGTTCGTGGACCGCACCGCCGAGGGCTGGGCGGGCGCCGACGATGTCCAGGTCTTCATCGGCCCGATGGGCAGCGGCGGGACGATGCTCGCCAAAGCCCAGATCGGCCAGAGCCGGCCTGATGTTGCCGCGGTAACCGGGAACCCGTTCTGGGCCGCCTCTGGCTTTACCGCGAGCGTCAACGCCGCGCAGGTGCCGGCCGGGCAGCAGACCCTCAACGTGTATGTCCACACGCCTGGCAAGGGCTGGTGGTTCAAGCAGGTCGGCGTGACCGGCGGTGGCTCAGGCACCGGCGCCGTGGCGCCCGTGCCCGCGGCGCCAGCGCCAGGCGCTGCGCCCCAGGTCGAGATCAACGAGCCGCAGCCGAGCGCGAACGTCTCCACCAAGAGCTCCGACTTCAACATCGAAGGCACGGCCACCGATCCCGGCTTCGGCCCCAGCGGCATCGACGATATCCAGGTGTTCATCAACGGTGAGCGCGGCAGTCCGTACTCGACCCTGTTGGGCACCACGACACCCGACGCCAGTGGCAACTGGTTCCTGTCCTTCAAGCCCACGCGCTACCCGTCGATGCACTCGAATCTGTTCGTGTACGCACACTCCAAGAACACCGGCAAAGAAACCCTGGTCAGCCGCGAGTTCAACATCGTCGACAAGTAACCCGCTCGCACACGCTGCCCGGCCGCGGCACATCGGTCGGGTAGCGTGGGCGCGATGGTGCGCATACTGCTCGCGGTCGCGTGCACCTTCCTGAGCGCGCCGGCGTTGCAGACGGTGGTGCCCGCGGTAGCCCAGAGCACCACCGGGCGGCCGAGCGATGGCGGGCTGGTCACGGCCCTCACCGCCGCGGCAACCGTCGCGGCAGAGCTGGTCATGCCGACGCTGCTGGGGCGGATCGCGGGCGGCCGGGTGTTTGCTGGCGCGCTGTTGCTGCTGGGTGTGGGCTCGCTGGCGCACCTGGCGGTCGAGATGAGTCTGGGGGCCATACTCGCCATCAGCGTGGTCCGCGGCGTGGGCTTCGGAGCGGCGACCGTGTCGGGCGCGGTCCTGGTTGCCGAATTGGCCGAAGCGCACGCGCGGGGTCGCGCCGTGGGCAACCTGGGACTCGTGGTCGGGCTGTCCAGTATGGTCGCCCCGTCCCTCGGCCTACTGCTGCTTGGCGCGTCCGGCGAGGCCGCGGTGTGGCTGTACGCGGGCGGCATCGCACTGCTCGGTGTGCCGATCGTGCTGCGGCTGGAGGCGAGCCAACTGCGCCAGAGTCGTGAGGGGCCGCCGCTCTACCGCGCGCTGCAGCGGCCAGGGCTCATGGTGCCGGTGGTCGGCCTGGCATTGCTGACCGCGACGTACGGCGGCCTCGTCTCATTCGCGCCGCGCATCCTGGAACCGACCGGCATCGGCTCGGCGGCGACGTTCTTCCTCATGTATGGCGGCGTCCGGGCGCTCACCCGCTGGTCGGGCGGTCACGCTGCCGACCGCTTCGGCTATCGGCGGGTGCTGCTCGTGGGCATGCTCAGCGCGTGCTGCGGCATCGCCCTGCTGGCCGTCACCATCCACCCGCTGGCGGTGCTGCTGAGCGGGGCGCTGTATGGCGGAGGCAGCGGCATGGCGCAGAGCGCGATTTTCATCGGCATGCTCGAGCAGTCCTCGACAGGCGAGACACGGCTGGTGGGCACCCTGTGGAATCTCGCGTTCGACGCCGGTGTCAGCCTCGGCGGGGTGGTGCTCGGCCTGGTTGCCGCGAACGCCGGGTACAGCGGCGTGCTGATAACGATGCCGGTGTTAACGTTGTTGGCCCTGGTGCTTTTCATAACCGCCTGGCACCGCCCGCGACTCTCGACGTCAACCTAGCCATCTGTTAGTCTTCGCGCCCCATGCCCGCTGCGCGACCGCGCCCCATGCCCGCTGCGCGACTCCTTCGCGGCATCGTCGCCGCTGCCACCATGCTGGCTATGTTGGCGCCAGCTGCAATGCCGCTGGCCCACGCCGATTCGCCCGACATCGTCATCAGTCAGATCTACGGCGGTGGCGGCAACAGCGGCGCGCAGTTCAGCAACGACTTTATCGAGCTGTTCAATCGTGGTACCACCGCGGTCAGCGTGACCGGCTGGAGCGTGCAGTACGCGTCGGCCGCTGGCGCCTTCAGCACGTTTCGCACAAACCTCAGCGGCACGATCCAACCGGGCCAGTACTACCTGGTCCAGGAGGCGGCGGGCACGAACACTCCGGCGCCCCCACGCCCGATGCGTCAGGAACCATCGCCATGAGCTCGAGCAGCGGCAAGGTGGCCCTGGTCACCAACAACACCCTTCTGACGTGTGGTGGCGCCACCGCGTGCTTCCCCAATCCCGCGATCCGCGACTTCGTGGGTTTCGGCCCGGCGGCCACGACCTTCGAAGGCAGCGGCCCAACCTCACCCTCGCTGACCAACACGACCGCGGCATTCCGTAATGACAGTGGCTGCGTCGACAGCGACGACAACGCCGCCGATTTCAGCAACGCCGCGCCCGCGCCGCGTAATTCCGCCTCGCCGACGCACACCTGTCCACCCGATCTCGCGCCTGCCGTACGTAGCAGCTCGCCTGCCAACGGCGCCGCCGACGTCGCGCTGGACGCCACGATCAGCATTACGTTCTCCGAGCCGGTCGATGTGAGCGGCGACTGGTTCGCGATCGCGTGCACCCATAGCGGCAGCCACACGGCGACCGTCAGCGGTGGGCCAACCACCTTTACGCTCGACCCGGCGTCCGACTTCGTGGCTAGCGAAAGCTGCACGGTCACGGTGCGCGCGGCTCAGGTCACCGATCGCGACACGCTGGACCCGCCGGATGCGATAAGTGCCGACGCCAACATCACCTTTGTCACGATCGGCCTGGCCGGTCGACGTATCCACGATGCGCAGGGCGCTGCGCACAAGTCGCCGCTCGCTGGCGAACGCCTGGCCGCGGTGCCGGGCACCGTCACCGCGCTGCGCACCAACGGCTTCTACTTCCAGGACCCACAGCCTGACGGCGACCCGAGCACCTCGGAAGGCATCTTCGTTTTCACCGGCAGCGCGCCGGCAGTCGCCGTGGGTGACGCCGTGACGGTCAACGGCACGGTGTCTGAGTTCCGCCCCGGCGGCGCGGCGACGAATCTGAGCGTGACCGAGCTGACCAGTCCCGCCATCATCATCGGCTCGCACGCCAACGCGCTGCCACCCACCACCCTGATCGGACGTGGTGGTCGTGTTCCCCCGAACACCGTGATCGAGGACGACGCCACGGGCAGCGTCGAGACTAGCGGCGTCTTCGATCCCAACGAGGACGGCATCGACTTCTGGGAAACGCTCGAAGGCATGCGCGTGCAGATCAACAATGCCGTTGTCGTTGGGCCAACCAACAGCTTTCAGGAGATCCCGGTCCTGGTCGACGATGGCGTCGACGCCGGACCGCGCACACCACGCGGCGGTGTGATCGTGCGGCCGACCGACTTCAACCCGGAGCGCATCATCGTCGACGACGAGATCATCAAGCTCAGCGGCGGCTCGATACCCGCGGTCAACGTGGGCGACCACTTCAACGGCTCCCTGATCGGCGTCATGGACTACAACTTCGGCAACTTCATGGTCGAGCTGACGGCGTCGCCAACGGCGACGGCCGGCAGCATTCAGCCGGAGGTCACTACGGTCACGGCTGGCCAGAGTCAGCTGACGGTGGCGACGTTCAACGTCGAAAACCTCGACGTCAACGATCCGCAATCCAAGTTCGATCAGCTCGCCACGCTGATCGTCAACAACTTGAGGGCGCCAGACCTGGTGGCGCTGGAAGAAGTCCAGGACAACAACGGCGCAATCGATAACGGCACCGTCGATCCATCGGACACGCTGCAGCGGCTCATCAACACCATCAGCGATCCACTGAAATCAAATGGGCCGACATATGAGTTCAGGCAGATCAACCCGGTCAACGACCAGGACGGCGGCGAGCCTGGCGGCAACATTCGCGTGGTGTTCCTGTTCCGCACCGACCGCGGCCTCAGCTTCGTCGATCGGCCGGGCGGCGGCTCGACCAACGCCGTCGGCGTGGTCGCCGGCGCGACCGGTCCCGAGCTGACCTTCAGTCCAGGCCGCATCGACCCGACCAACCCCGCGTTCAACACCAGCCGCAAGCCACTCGCGGGCGAGTTCCGCTACAACGGACGGCACCTGTTCGTGGTCGCCAACCACTTCAATTCGAAGGGTGGTGACCAGCCGCTGCTCGGACAATTCCAGCCGCCGCAGCGTATCTCGGAAGTCCAGCGGCACAAGCAGGCGCAGATCGTCCACGACTTTGTGCGCGGCATCCTGAACCTCGACGCCAACGCCGACATCGTCGTCCTCGGCGATCTGAACGACTTCGATTTCTCCGACACGCTGTCGATCTTGAAGGCGGGCGTGCTCAACGAGCTGATGGAGCTGCTGCCGCAAAACGAGCGCTACACGTACGACTTCGAAGGCAACAGCCAGTCGCTCGATCACATCCTGGTCAGCTCGCACCTGCTGAACGCGGCGGCGCCGGTGTACGACATCGTCCACGTCAACGCCGAGTTCAACGCGCTCACACGAGCGAGCGACCACGATCCGCAGGTGACTGGGCTCGGTCTGAACCCGGGCTCGCTCGCGCTCAACGGCGTCGACGGCTATGCCGAGGCGCCGGCCGCCGCCGACCTGAACCTGACGGGCGACTGGACCGTCGAGACGTGGTTCAAGGACGAGTCGCCGCTGGGCTTCAACCACGGCTACGTGCAATTGCTGAACAAGGGCGATCGCAATTCCAACCCTGAGTCGCCGTACTTCATCACCCTTGGCTTCAAACGGTTGCTCATCGGGCTGCGCGCTGGCTCGAGCGACTTCGCGGTCGCCTACGACCTCCGCGCGGGCGGCGTCGATCCGAGCGCGTGGCACCACGTGGCTGCTTCGTTCCAGGCCGCCACGCGCACGCTCACCATCTATGTGGACGGTGTGCAGGTGGCACAGGGCGCTCTGGCGCGGACCAGCCTCGGCAACGCCTTGCCGGTGGAAATCGGCCGCAACGGCCCTTCTGGGCAGTACTTCCAGGGGCGAATGGCCGACGTGCGTATCTGGAACGCGGTGCGCAGTGCGACCGACATCGCCGCAAACTACCGCCGCGAGCTCAGCTCGGCACCAGCCGGGCTGGTCGCCAACTGGAAGTTCAACGAGACCGGCGGCACGATCGCCAGCGACAGCGCCGACGCGCACACCGCGACGCTGCACGGCGGCGCTAGCATGATCACCGAGGGACCGCCGATCTAGTCTCAGCGACGGGCGTGGCCACTGACGTCGTCAGTGCGCCACGTCTGTGACTGAAACGCCAGGAACACCGCCGCCCATTCGACGACCGGCGTGCCGAGCTGGGTGAGCAGCGCGCCATCCTGCCACACGCCATCGTCGACCAGAAATGGCGGTGAGTTGCCCTGATTCATGTGCAGGTCGTGGACGCCATTGCCCGGCGTAAAGCCAAAGACGCGGTCAGGTGTATGGCGTTCTGGCCCCCAGCGGCTGCCGATCGCGTAGATCAGGCCGCGCGGATCGCGCAGCGCACGGCTGACCAGACCGCCGAGCACATCTTCCAGGTCGTTGTTTGGCCCAGGCCGGTCGGCGGGTAGCAGGCGCATCGTGGCGCGCTCGAACGGTGGCTGGCGTACGAAGTCGAGCGCCAGCCCACCTGCGCGCCGGGTGAGCGCGCTGAAGCCAAGCGGCAGCTTCGAGGCCAGGCTGGTCAAGGGATGCTCGAACGGCTGGCGCACGATGTAGCGCACCTCCGACGGTGGCTCGGCGGACTGGACGTTGACCGCCACGCGAAAGTGCACGCCGCTGGCCACGACACGGATGTGAAAGTGGGCGGTGCCACGCCGTGCAGCCACAGGTCGAGCCTTCAGGACGCCATAGCTCGGAATCGGCACTACTACCTGCGCGTCATCCTGAGGCGAGCCTGGGGCTTTCTTCATCCTGAGGCGAGCCCGCGAGCCGAAGGATCTACTGCCGCCACCGTAGATCCTTCGCTGCGCTCAGGATGAAGCCGCTGCGCTCAGGATGACACATCGGCACTACTGCGTCAGCAGCTCGGTGACCGTGACCAGGCGATAGCCGGAGTCGCGTAGCGCGTCAATCACGTGCGGCAGCACCAGCGCCGTGCTGGTCAGCGTGTTCGGGCTGTCGAAGTGCAGGACGATGATGGCGCCATTGCCGGCCCCGTTCAGCACGTGGCTGTACACGCTCTCGGGCGTTGCCTCGGTGGTCCAGTCGCCGCTGTCGACCGTCCACAAGATCGGTCGGTAGCCCAGACCGGCAGCGATGGCGCGCACGCGCGCGTCGCGGTAGCCCGCCGACGGGCTCCATAACGGGCGGGTGGTGCGACCGATGACGGCGGCGATGGTGGCGTCGGCAGTTTCGAGATCTGACTGCACCTCAGCGTCGCTGGCGAGCGTCAAATCAAAGATGCGATGGCCATGGCTGGCAATCTCGTGGCCGCGGTCGGCGATGTCGCGCAGGACCTCGGGATGCCGCTCCGCCCACCAGCCCATGACGAAGAAGGTGGCGCGCTGGTCCTTCTCGGCCAGGCTGTCGAGGATGCTGGTGGCGGGCTCGAAGCCGGCGCCGACGTTGAACACCAGGGCCAGGTTGGGCTGCTCGGGATCGCCGCGCACGACTTCGCTGTCGGTGACGGGCACGCTTGGCTGCTCGGCGTGGGCGACCGCGGCGGTCAAGACCAGGATGGGAACGAGCAGCCAGCGACGCATGCGCACCTACGGTACTTGACACCGCCGCGATGAATCCGTAATATCACGATATATCGCTAATAACATTCCCCCGCGCTGGGGGAGGAGGTTTTTCCACACATGTTTTTTGGTCATCATCACCGCCGTCGCTGGTCCGACGGCGAGCCACCCATGGACTGGCCGTTCGGCCGCTTCGGTCGCCGCGGTTGGGGCGGCTTCGGACGGGGCGAACGCTTCTTCGGTCGCGGCGACCTGAAGTACGTCATCCTGGAGCTGCTCAAGGATCAGCCGCGCCACGGCTACGACGTCATTCGCGCCCTCGAGGAGCAGGCGCGCGGCTTCTATCGCCCCAGCCCAGGCTCGGTGTATCCGACGCTGCAGATGCTGGAGGACCTCGGCTACGTCACCTCGGCGCAGCAGGAAGGCAAGAAGGTGTACTCCATCACCGATGAGGGGCGCCGCTACCTGACCGAGCAGGAATCGACAGTTGAGGACATCCGCTCGCGTCTCCGCGAGGGCTGGGGCAACTGGGATTCGGCCGCTCGGCCGGAGCTGGCCGAGCTGATGGGCGAGATGCAAGCCCTGGCGCGTGCGCTGTTCCGGCATGCCACGCGCGGCGCCATGCAGGATGCCGAGCGGCTAAAGCAGCTGCGCGCGATTCTTCAACGCGCGCGTACCGAAGTCGAAGGGGTCGGTCAGACCACGGTCGTGTAGGCCCAGCAGGGGACCGGTCACCCTTTCCGTCAGGACGGGCGATCGGTCTCCTTCCATCGGGGCGCCTCACTGTGGAGAGCAAGTGCTAGCCTGAGTGCCCGATGGGCTCAGACGCGTTCGAGCCCGGCAGCTTGCTGATCGCTGCGCCCAGCGAAGACACCGATCCGGTGTTCGGCCGCGCGGTGGTGCTGATTGTCGACTGTGAGCCGAACGGCATCACCACGGGTATCGCGATCAACCGCCCGCTGCAGCAGCGTGTCGCGGAGACCGCCGCGCTGGCGCTGCTGTTCGTGCCCGACCCGTCGGCGCTGGTGTACTGGGGTGGGCCGATGGGCGAAGACCCTGCCGTCCTGGCAGAGCTCAGCGCAGTCGACGGGCTGGAGTGGTTTCACCTGGGAAAACGCCAGCGCCGTCCGTTCCCGTTGCCGGATGTCGGCCTGATCGCGCTCGCCGAGCATCCTGAGCCGTTCGAGTCGCGCATCCGCCGCGCCCAGCTGTACGTGGGCTTGTGCGTGTGGGACGCCGGCCAGCTGCAGGACGAGATCGACCGACAGGTCTGGCGCCTGGCGCGTGCCTCCGCGGATGATCTGTTCCGGCCCGACCCTGAAAACCTGTGGGCCAAGCTCGTCGGGCAGGTCTAGCTAGCGGGCGACGATTTCCTTTGGCGGGACCAGGAAGACCACGGTACGTTGCGTGAGCCTGACGCCCATCGGCGCGAGATGCGAGTATTCGCGCAGCCAGCTGCCGTCGGATTGGCACAGCCATGTGTTGGCGGC